>Ga0315290_10002246_pt1 | contig 13601 bp, 4 predicted proteins | sample YL17G12_0_MG_FD_203627 | JGI IMG/M metagenome (GOLD analysis project Ga0315290, IMG submission 203627) | Sediment microbial communities from Yellowstone Lake, YNP, Wyoming, USA - YL17G12_0 | ecosystem: Environmental > Aquatic > Freshwater > Lake > Sediment | place: USA: Wyoming | collected... | reverse complement strand
CCCACGTTCCCGCCGGACGGCTATCAGCCGGTGTACGAAGCGCCTACAGAGTCGCCGTTCCCGCCGGCAGACCCGTATCTCACTTGGGAAGGCGGCCCACAGGCTCCGATGACCAGCACCGATGCCACTCCTTCCCTCGTATGGAATGGTGATACCGGGTTGTGGCAAGTGGTCGACAATCTATCGGATCCATCTAACCCCAACGCGACTTGGGAAGCTGGTCCCAACGGGGCGCAGCACGACTACATGATGGTGCCTCAAACCAGCACGGAAACGTCTTGGTTGGCGCCAGCCGGCAACACATCCGTTTACTACCCCAGCGGTGTTCCACAAGGACAAGCGTACACAACTACCGGCACCAACATCATCGGTGGTCTGCCTTACGGTCCTGCAGGCGGGGTCAGTAGTTCTGGCACAGGTGGCGGCATCAATGACTTAAGTGGGTTCTTCAATGACGTAGGTGGCTATTTCGGTACCGCTTACGACGCTCTTGCTGGATTCGGATCTCGCATCTTCGCGCCGAAACCTCAAGCCAGGGGCGGCTTGGTCGAAGGCTATGCAACGGGAGGTACTGTGAGCGCAAACCCTTATGACCCGTGGTTTCAGTATAACACTGCGATGAATTCTGCTGTGGGAGCAGGTAAGCCCGCAGGTTCAGTTCAGGAAACAGGGCCGCGTGTTCCTATGATGGGGACGGTGGTTAATGACCTTAACCAACAATTCGATTTGGCCCCGATGGGGACTACTGTGGGAATGTCTAACCCAACGGGACAACTTGGGGGATATTCACCCGGTTCAGTTGCGCCCACTAATGGGGCTGTTAATCCATACGCAAGTGTTCTCGGTCAGTGGACGCCTGACCAATGGTGGACTCAGCAACACCAAGATGCATGGCAACAAGACCCCCGTGCTACGGCTACATATGCTCCGGGCTCATATGAGGCGCAGTTACAAGCGCAGGACTTGTCGAATTGGCAATCCAGTGGTGTGAATCCGCAAGGTGGGATGGGGCCGCAGCTTTTGAGCGAGTTCCGTGCACGGGAAGCTGCGCAGGCAAACAGGGCGCAGCCCGGCCCTAACCCCAGTGACCCGCGCTACAGCCACATGGTTGGGCCGGGCGGTGGGGCGTTCGCGCTCAACCAGCAGAGGGGCGCAGCGATGCCGCCACAAGGCATCACGAGCCTCGCGCCTCCGGCGCAACAGAACATCCCACCGGCCTACACGCCACCGGCGCCTCGTCCTACAACGCCTGCACCAGCCCAGACAGCGTCGTACCTCGACTACTACCGGGCTCAGGCAGCAGCGCCTCGCGCGCCCATGCCACTCAATGCTTCCGTGCAGTCGACAAGCGGCAACTACACCATGCCTCCGTCGATCACTCCGATCCCCGCTGCACCCGCACCGTCCCCAGGTGGTGCCCCGTCGGCAAGCGATGGGCAAGCGAGGGGTGGGCTGCTCGGTGTAGGACAGTACCTACGCGGCGCCGGTGACGGCATGAGTGACCACATCCCTGCGCAAGTGGGAGGTCCGGGCGGGCGTCAGATCCGTGTGGCTGCCAACGAGTACGTGGTGCCGGCTGACGTCGTCTCGCATCTCGGCAATGGCTCATCCGATGCCGGCGCTCGAGTGCTCGACCAGATGGGCTCCAAGGTGCGCAAGGCGCGCACTGGCAACGCCAAGCAGGGCAGGCAGATCAACCCCGGCAAGTTCATGCCTAGGTAGTCATGCAGCGCATCTTCATTGTCAGACAGGGCGATGTCGTGGGGACACTTCCCGCTGTCACGCCATGGCTGTTGAAGGCAGTTGAGTGGACGGGTGGGCGGCGCACTCTCGACGGTATCGTGCGCGCCATTCTCAACGGCGAGAACCAGCTGTGGATAGGCACTGACACTGAAGGAGTCGTGAAGGGAGCGATCGTCACCAAGATCGAGCAGCATGAGAATTTCAGGATGCTTCATCTCCTCTACGGCGCATGCGAGGACAATCGGCTTGCTGAAGCTGAAGATGAGCTGTACAAGGCGTACGAGGCGTTTGCCAGACACAACCAGTGTGCCGGCATCGAGACGACAGGTCGACCCGGTTGGAAGAAGATCTTGGGCAGGCACGGGTACACGATCAAGAGCTGCGTGTACGAGAAGCGATTCGAAGGAGCATGACATGAAGAAGACGGTACTCTGGTTGTTCAGCGGCTTGTTTGACAGGCTGACGCGCTACATGGGGGGCTGCGGGTTCATTCTCTACGGAGGCAGTGGCGGTGGGGGTAACACGACAGTCACGCAGACCAACATCCCTGACTGGCTGCAGGATCCCACCAAGCGGATGATTTCGCAGGCCGAGGGTATCATCGGCGGCGTGCCGTACCAGCAGTACGGTGGAGATCGTGTGGCGGGCTTCTCGCCATACCAGAACGCTGCATTCCAAGGCGTCGCCAACATGCAGGCGCCACAGCAGTTCGATCAAGCACAGGGCGCGCTTGGCAACGCGCAGAACTTCGCGAACGCCGGTGCCATGGACGCTGCGTCGTACCAGCCGGGTGCGTTCCAAGGTGCGGCCTACGATCCTGCGATGGCGCAGACGGCCACGCGGTTCGACCAGAACGCTGCCAACTTCTACATGAGCCCGTACCAGCAGGGCGTGACCGACATCGCGAAGCAGAAGGCTGCCGCGGAAGGTCAGATGATGATGAACAAGCTGGGTGCCACTGCAGCGCAGAACGGTGCGTTCGGCGGCTCACGCTTCGGACTCGAGCAAGCGCAAGGGTTGCGCGACGTCGGGCAGAACCTGTCCAACATTCAGGTGCAGGGATCGCAGTCCGCGTTCGATCGGGCACAGAACCAGTTCAACCAAGATGAGGGGCGCGGGCTCACGACGAACCTCGCGAACCAAGCCGCGCGCAACCAAGCGTCGCAGTTCGGCGGGCAGAACTGGATGGACGCCCAGAAGATGGCCGAGCAGTCTCGGCAGTTCGGTGGCAACCTCGGCTTGCAAGGCGCGCAACTTGCGTCGCAGACAGGGCTGCAGGCAGCCAACCAGTATCAGGGGCTCGGCAATGCACAACAGGCATCAGAGCTGGAGCGACTCAACGCGCTGCAGAACGCTGGCAGTGCACAGCAGCAGCTTGGCCAGAAGTACGCCGACATAGGGTACGAGAACTTCATGAACGCGCGTGACTTCGATCGCAACAACCTGCAGTTCCTCTCCGGCCTGCTGCGTGGCAGTAACTTCGGGACGTCACAGAGCGTGACGAACCCATCGCCGTCGACAGCGAACCAGTTTGCGGGACTGGGCCTTGGAGCACTGGGCGCATACAAGATGTTCGGAGGTTGAGATGCAAAACCAAATCCAAGCGCTCGCCATCCTGCCCAAGCTCAGCGAGCAGCAGCTCATTCAAGCACTGCAGGGGAACAGTAGCGCTCTCCCGGCGTATGCCGTGATGGCGGAACTCAAGTCGCGCAAAGATCGTGCAGCCGGCTATGCAGGCAGCGCTGCGCCGCGGACATCCGTGAAACAGGACATGGTGCAGCAAGCAAGTGGACTCCCGTCCCTTGCGCCGCAAGGACAGCCGATGGCACAGCAGGCGCCGCAAGGGCAGCCTATGGGGATGGCTGCGGGCGGGATGATTCCGGGTCTTGCAAGTGGACGCCGCCCAGAGGACTACGGTGACTACCCGACGCTGAGCCCGACGTACTTGACAGACGCGTACGCGGGGCAGCCGTACGTTGCGCCACCAGAAGAATTGACGTACGAGGAAAAGCTGAGAGCACAGGGGCTAAATCCTTTGGGGGGTCGTCTTGTGCAGTTCATGCAAGATCCGAAGTGGCAGCAGCAGGCTCAAGCTAGACGTGATGCCATATCTGGGTACGTGCAAGATCCGAATCGCAAACCGCTGTTTGACGTGGCAATGGACAAGATAGGCAGCAACTTCAAGCCGACAGCAAAGGCGCCTGCGTTCAACATTCCCGATCGCGTCTATTCGATGGGCAACATCGGGCAGAAGCCACCATTGCGAGAAGTCAACATCCCTCCGTATACCGATACGCCCAACATGCGCGTTGCTGGTGGCGGAAAGGGAGGTCCAACTTCTGGGCTTCAAGGCGTGGCAGTTGCTGCTGGCTACACGCCGAAGGAGGTCCAGTACGGCAACATCGAGGACGAGCTGAAGGGCTATCCCGAGGGCACCGGGATCAAGGAGTACATCAAGTCGCTCAAGGACTCGGACACGTCCGCGAAGGATCGCAATCAAGCGATTGCGATGGGCTTGATGAACGCCGGGTTCAAGACGATGTCGACTGCTGGACCGACACTTTCCGCAATGGGCACCGGCGCTCAAGAAGGGCTGCGCTCATTCGCAACGCAAGACGCCGAGAACCGCTACTACGAGAACCAGCGGCGCAAGGAACTGGGTGCAGCATCCATGGCTGAAGATGCGCGTCAGATGCAACGCTATGGCATCGGCCGGCAAGCAGTTGCGGATAGGGCTCGGCTCGGGTTTGAGAACGAAGGGCTTCGTCAGCGGGCAGCAGAAGCGGCGCAGCACAGCGCAGACACACGGTACACAGCTGACTCGCATGTCAGGGCAGCGGGAATCGGCGCGGGGGCTAGCAGGCAGGCAATGGTTGAAGCGGCACGTGAACGCATGATTCAGGGCGAATACGCCAAAGCTGTCGAGCAGGCGCGTAAAGAACTTGCTCCGAACATGAAATACACAACTGATCAAACAGGCACGCTGTTGCAGCGAGATGCAGAACAGGTCGCTTTGCGGCGCATGCGCATGATCAAAGACGCGGACAAGTACTTCAACTTCCCATCAGAGGAAGCAGCACCAAATCCGTATCAGGTGTTCGAAAAGCCGGGCGGCAAATCGATGGGCAAGATCTGAGGTATCGCTATGCCATACATGAAGACCCCCAGCGGGGATTACTTCGAGTTCGATGCTTCGAAGTACACGCCTGAACAAGCGTATGCCCGCGCTCAACAAGCGTTCCCTACCGCATTCGGCATCAAGCCCGAAGAGGGCTTCGTACCGAGCTTCAAGAAGGCTACCAAGGGCTATCTCGAGCAGTCATTTGGAGGAGCTGCAGAAGTTGCATCGCCCGGTGCCGGCCGCGCCGCACTACAACGTAATGCGGATGATCAGAGTGTCAAGTCGACCAACTGGGCGGACGTTGAGGAAGCGTACAAGCAGCGTGGTCTGTTCGGCGATGACAAAGAACGGGGCGGCATCTCGACGGCTGGCGCTTGGCTTCGCGACACAGCAGCAAGTTCTGCGCCGCAGATGCTTGCAACGATGGGCGGCGCTCGAGTCGGCGCTACTGCCGGTTCGATGCTTGCGGGCGTACCCGGCGCAATAATCGGTGGCATCGGCGGGGCAGCTCTTGCAGGCATCCCCGCGTTCACCGGACAGAACTTCCAAGCGCAGCTCGCTGAGCAACAAGCGCGTGGGGTCGAGGCGCCATTGAACCGCGGTGCGGCAGTTGCCGCAGCAGTCCCTCAAACAGCGCTCGATGCGCTGTCATCATACTTCATGCTGGGCAAGCTCGGTTTCGGCAAAGTCATCGGCAAGAGCGTCGAGGAGATGATGGGCAAGTCGGCTGCCCAGCTCGAGAAGCAAGCCGCCATCGAAGCACAACGCTCGCTGCTAGGCGCAGCAGGGCGGGGCGCAGTCAAGGGTGTGGCAACTGAGATGCCTACGGAAGTTGCGCAGCAAGTGCTCGAACGCTATCAGGCAGGGCAGCCGTTGTTCACCCCCGATGCGCTGAATGCGTACAAAGAATCGGCAATGGGTGGTGGTGCGCTGGGCATCTTGGGAGGGGGCGCCGGAGGCGTATCGGGGCGTGGCTCAGCCCGGGCACAAGTCGCGCTCAAGGATGCAGCTGACGCCGCTGAAAAGGGCAAGGTTGCGCTCGCTGCGAAGAAGGAAGCCGAAGCTGCTGCCGCAGTGAAGGCCGAAGAAGACAAGGCGATGGCGCTGCTCGAACTTGACCAGACGCACGCCGACATGACCGGCCAAGTCAAGGAAGCGTACAAGCAGGAAGAACGGCAGCGCTTCGCCCTCGACAAGCTGATGCAGGATCCGAACGTCCAGCCAGATGACGTGGCTGCGGCACGGATGGCGCTGCGCGATGCGGCCAAGCAAAGAGCAGAGGCAGATAGGCAGTTCAGTGCGCTCGACAAGAAGCGCAAGAAGAATGCGAGTGCGATCGACGCGCTCAAGGCCAGGATGGCTGAAGCAGCGCAACCGCCTGCCCCGCCCGCAGAACCCCCGCCTCCGCCCGCGGGAACGCCACCAGAAGCTCCGCCAGAGCAGCAAACGGCACAAGCAGCACCCCCGGTGGCTCCCCCCGTCGTAGAGCAGCCTCCTGCCCCGCCGGTTGCGCCCACAGCACCCCCTGCATCTCACTTCGTTTCAACAAAACGACACGTAGTCAGTACTGAGGACTCAGGAGATGTGCCGGTAACAGTGCATCGTCTGAATGACGGAAGTGTGCTGATTAGAGAAGACGAAAGAGGCCATCTGAGAGAGTTCAACGCAGATTTCGCCAAAGACAAGACAGACGAAGAACTTCTACAGTACAGCTACGAACCTGAAGGACACAAGGGATCTGCTCCCGTTGAGGCTCCCGCTGCTACCGCCGCTCCCGTTGCGCCCCCCGTTGCTCCCGTAAACCCCCTGCTCGAGCATCTGGCGAAGTACGTCCCGCCCGGCGTCGATCCCATCTCCACGCTGCTCGGGCCAAACAACGACCCGACGCAGCTTGTTCGTGCGCTTGCAGACAACCCCGAGCTGGCAAAAGCCATAGCCGGCGATCGGAAGGTACGCTTCCCGGGTGCGCCGGATGCGGAGCTGTCGACGCTGTGGAAGAAAGCGCTGCGCAAGCAGATCATGGCGGATGTCGGCGCCGCGAAGAAAGCTGAAGCAGAGGCAGCGACGCAGACGCCCATAGGGCAGACCGCGGCTGCGCTGAAGGCGCGCAAGGTGCCGAAGGTCGAGGATCGCGCGAACATGAAGCGCCCAATCGATGCGGCGCATGACGCGTTCGACAATAGCTTTGGCAACATGATGTCCTCGCTCGACGTGCTGGCGCGCGGCGAGTACACGCCCGCAGAGCAGGGTGCGGTGATCAAGGCATTCATCCAGAAGCGCAATGCTGCGCGCATTGCTTCTCGATTGGCAGAGACAGATGTCAGCAATCCGGAAGGGGAGCTGATGGCATACACCGATCGCATGTCGCCAGAAGCACGGGTAGCAGGAGCGAAAGCCGCTGCTGAAGCGCAGAGCATGCCGTTCGAGTCACAGGCTGTCGCAGAAGCGCATGGGGCCAAAGGCGACCTAGTAGGCAGTGCAGTGCACCGCATCGTCGCAGCGCGTGAAGCGCGTGGGCAGGCGCCTTTCTCTCGTGCGGCATTGGATGCTATTCAGAGACACGTCTCGAGCATGGTGGATGCGCTTGTGGATCGTGCGCGGCGTAAAGATGAGTCGGCACCGAAAGTCACTACAGTGCAACGCGCGCAGCGGCGCAGCGGCAGGACTGTTGTCGAGCCGAAGATGATCATGTCGACAGAGCAGCGTGTCCGAGCCGAGCGCGATGCCCCTTACGGCAACATCTATGGCAAGCCATGGGAGAAGGGCGATGACGGCACGCAGGCTGACAAGTTCAAGCACGTAGTCGAGCGCTTCAAGAAGGAGCTGGACAATCTTGAGGGGCCACAGAAGCCGACAGAGACGCTTGAGGAAATTGCCGCGAAGAACATGGGTCCGCCGGAGCCACCCAAGCAACCTCCATGGTTCACTGGCGTGGAAGAAGCGCAACCGTCGACGCAACACATCGAGCGCACAGCAGCGGTTATTGAAACCGTTCTGGCAAACAGAAATCTCGATGCTGATACGCGTGCAGCTCTCGCCAAAGCGCAAACATTCCTGCAAGAAAACGGAATTCGCGCTGAGTCTCGTGTCGAACGCAACGACAAAGGCGAGATCGTCAATCGCGACACTGTTGCGCTGTCTAAAGAAGACAGACTGCCGCGCAACAAACTGCTGCCTGCGCGTATTCCAGAAGTCTTGTTGAAAGACATCGACGCCATGGTGCTGCGTGCCCGTCGCGGCCTACCGACAGATCCGAATCTGGGACGGCAAGTCCTCGATCACATTGCTGAGCTTGAGAGCGCACGAGATCAAACAGCCGGTCGTTTCGGTGAGCAAGGCACCTTATTCGGCGAAGCTCCGATGACCCCGCGCAGCGAGTGGGAAAAGCGCAGGATCGCATCGGTGCAGCAGAAAGCTGCCAGAAACAAAATCGGATTCACTGGCAGTCAAGTCGAAGCGCTCGAGAACCAGATCAAGACTCTGGACGCACAGTTCGAGAAGGCTCAGAAGAAGAACCCTGCAGCCACTGAAGCCGCGGCGAAAATCAGTGCGCAGTTGGAAGACCTGAAGGGTAGCCCGAGCATGCTTGGCGGCCCGATGCAGGACGTTCTTGGCAGAGTAGAAGCCGTACTTAGAGAAGCCGGTGAGCATCAGGACAAGTTAGCGGCAGCACGTGCGGAGGCAGAAGACGCTCGCAAGAGGATGGTCAACGAGTTCTACGGCGCAGTCGGAGAATCGGAAGCTGCCAAGAGCATGCAGTCGATTCCAGAAACGATTCGTCAGTACCGGATGCTGATGAACGCGACGACAGCGGCAGATCGGGTGCGCTCGAGGCAATTTGCGCCAATTCTCAACAAGCTGAGAGCAATTGGTGCTGAGAAAGAGGAACTGAGGAAGGCGTTAGAACGCAGGGCATCGACGCAACGAGGTGAGACTGTCGATCCGGCATACAGGGCAGAGATAGCTCGACGCAGCGCGTCGGATGCAGCGGCGGCAATGAAGGACGTCGATCATCGCCTCGACGCACTCAGGAAGCAGCTGAACACGCTTGTCGACAGAGCAAATCGTGCTCTGGAGCCAAAGCCGGAAGGCCCGCGCGAAGCGCCCGTTGAGTACAAGACGCAGCAACCCATTACGCCTGCGCCGCGGCAGAACGTGACGCGTGTCAAACGTGAGAAGACTGTCGTTACTGAACGCGTCGATAAGGGACCGTGGGAAGCGCCGGAAGTGAAGCAGCGTGAGACAGAGCACGCTGTTGAATCCGATACTGCAGCGGCGAGACATGAAGCGGATCTTGCACGCTGGGAAGCCGAAGCTGCTGACAAAACAGACACACTGCGCAGTCAGAACTTGATCGACAAATACACCGATTTTCTGCGCAAAATCAATGCGTTTGAAGCCGCAAAAGAGCGCTGGAATGAGTACATCGGCAGAGCGGTGCCGGAGGATCCGACGGAAGCTGCTGCATTGGCGAGAGAACGCACGAAGGTCACGCCCGACATGCTCAAGGATGTGCTGCACGCAATGGCAGAAGCACGCTTTGCTGAGACGGCATACCAGAAGGCGCGGGGGAAGGTGAACGACATGCGCAAGAGCATGTGGGACAAAGGGCCAGGGAAAGAAAAGATCAGCTTGCGTGAGGAGCCGAATGCAGAAGCACTGCGTCAAGTCATGCGCGAAGGGCACGTCATTGCTGACAGCCGGTATGCGACCAAAGCATCTCGATCCGAACCATCGCTTGCGAAGGGTCGCGGGCAGAGGCCAGAGGCCAGCAGAACACGCTCGGGTACTGAGCCTACTCCCGGTTCCGCAGATCTCATCACTGTCACGCATGAACCGAAGGGCGCTGAGAGCAGGGGCGCACCGGGGGGTTCGCCAGCGAATGTTCGTTCCTCGGAAGAAATAAGGGCAGATCTCGACGTACAACAAAAACTACACAACGAAGCAAAAGCACGCATTAAAGCTGCAGGGACGAACCCGAAAACTGTCGATTTGAATGAGGCCGAGCGTATTGGTAAGAAAATCGGCCAACTGAAGATGGCGCTCAACGTAGCGCTGAAACTTGAAGCGAAACACGGTAACGCAAAAGCTCGAGTGGAGGCATATCCTTGGACACAAGCCGAGACGGCAGAAGCACCGAAGGCAGAAGCACCGAAGGCAGAAGCACCGAAGGCAGAAGCACCGAAGGCGGAAGCTGCGCCAGCTCAGACCAAAGAGGAACGTGTAGCTGCGAACCTCGCTGCTGTTCGGGCTATGGCAGCCGCAAAAAAAAAGCCTGACGTCCAACACTCAAGCACGCCTGCCACCGGTAGCCTGACTGTAGGTGAAGTCAGTTCGCAGATCGCCGAGCACTTTGGTGACACCAAGGGCAAGGTACACGTTGTCGCAACCGATGCAGAGATGCCAGATCGCGCTGGAGGTGGTGCGCGCGCTGTCACGCTAGACGGAAACGACGTCTACATCAATGCTAGCAAGGTAGGCCCGGGGCAAGTACGCGGACTTGTGCTGCACGAGTTGGGTGTGCACGTCGGCATGAGCGGCGGCATCATCGATAGCCTGCACGCACGTCTGCAGGAAATGGTCAAAAATGGTGAAGAGCACGCCGGTCTTGCTGCCCAGGCACTTGCCAAACAGCAGGAGTTGCGCGCCAAGTACCCAGATAGAACTCACAGCGAAGAAGCCGTTGCGCACTTTGTTGAACTGGCTGTCAACAAGGGAATGGTTCCTGTCGAGGGGCTTGCCAAGATACTGAAGCCGCTGACGGATCTCGTGCGGAAGGTGCTCCGTACATTTGGTCTGGCCGACAACAAGATGACGGCGCAAGATATCGTCGACTTTGCGCACGGCGCAGCGATGAATGCAATCGGTAAGAGGTTTGAGGATAAGGGTGGCACGGTGCAGTTCAGCCGTATTCCAAAGGCCGACGCAAGCTATGACCAAGCGCAAGCCGAGCTGTCTCGACAGATGTTCAAAGCGCCTACGCCGTGGGCCAAGAAGATCCACGATTTCGTGACGGGTATTCGCTACGCCACCATCGACAGTAAGGATGCGCTCGACAAGTTGTCGCGCACGTTCGGCAACAAGGTGGCAGCCACGCAGATGATGTATCTAGTGCGCCAGTACGAGCACGTGAACAACTACATGCGCAACATCCTTGGCAGTGGGGCCATGGAAGTCAAGAGCTTCGTTGATCCTGCCACCGGCGTGGAGATGCACTACGTCGACAATGTGAAGGGTGCGCCTAGTGCGATCGACATCGCCAAGGTTCTAGGTAACGTCAAGGGAATGGGCAACTTCGAGTTCGTGGCGCAGGAGTTCAAGAAGTACTTGTCTGCCAAGCGCGCCGCGGTGATGGAGGATGGTTACGAGAAGCTATTCGGCAAGGACGTCACGCCAGAGCAGATCGCGAATCTGAAGGCGATGGAAGCGCTGGGCGATAGCATGCCGGAGTTCCAAGAGGCTCGTAAGCTGTACAGCAAGTACAACGAGGGACTGATCGACTTCGCAGTGCAGGCGGGTGGCATGTCGAAGGAGATGGGGGCTGCGCTGAAGGAGGGCGGTGACTACGTGTCGTGGTATCGCGTCGATGGCGACTCGCTGAACTTGATCGTGAACAACGAGAAGATCGGGACGATTGGCAGCCTGAAGACACAGCCGTACTTGCGTGAACTGGCTGGCGGAAGCTCGCAAATCACCGGGTTCTTCGAGGGCATGATCCGCAATACGAACCTGCTGACGGACATTGCGATGCGCAACCTCGCCACCAAGAGCGTGGCCGAGACGCTCATTCAGATGGGGCTTGCACGGTACGGGAAGAAGAAAGCGCCCAAGAACCACCTCCAAGACAACGTCCTGCAATACCGGATGAAGGGAGAGGACCGTTACGCTGTGCTCGACCCACATGCGCTCGAGGCGCTGGGCTCGTCAGCAGAACGCGTGATCATGGGCATGGACGGCGTGACGTCACAACTGCCTGCGGCAATCAAGGTGTTGGGGGTTCCTGCCAAGATCTTCCGCCACTTCATCCTGCGCACGCCGGTGATGGCGTTCAAGCAGCTTGTGCGCGACTCGGGTCAGAACAGTCTCATGGCCGGCGTCGACGGCATCCCGATCCTGCGCCCGCTGGCGAACATGAAGCGGCTCATCGAGAACGGAGGAGCGCTGCGCAAGGAGATGGCCTCCAAGGCGCTGGAAGGCGGTCAGGTGATCACTGGCACGCTTGAAGACCAGAAGACCATCCTGCATGAGTTCGGCTCCGGCAAGATGAGCTGGGGCACGCTGATGGCAAAGCTCGATCACGCGTCGATGCTGGCGGATACAGCTTCGCGCTTGACTGCATACGAGACGGCGAAGGCCCGTGGCGCCAACGAGATCGACGCCATCATGTACGCGCAGGAGACGATGAACTTCACGCGCCATGGGGCGTCGCCCAGCATGCGCATGGCAAACGCAGTGATCCCGTTTTTCAACGCACAGATTCAAGGCTTGGATGTCATCTACCGTGCACTGCGCGGCGAGCTGCCGTTGACTGAGCGCCTTGAGCTTCGCAACAAGCTGGCTGTGCGCGGGACGATGGTGGCTGCTGCCTCGATGATGTATGCCGCGGCGATGAAGGATGATGAGGATTACAAGAAGGCGACGACGAACGATCGATACAACAGCGTGATTGTCCCGATCCCTGGCACCGACCAGAAGTTGAAAATGCCGATCCCGTTCGAAGCAGGCTATCTGTTTTTCTCACTACCGCAGATGCTCATCAACTATGCCAACGACACGATAGATGGCCGGCAAGCCATGGAAGCGGTGGGCAGCATGATGCTGAGCGCTACGCCGAGCATCATCCCGCACGGTGCCAAGCCACTGATCGAGGCGTCGCTCAACAAGGACTTCTACACTGGCAAGGACATCGAGAACCAGCACATGCAAGGGCTGAAGATGTCGGAGCGTTTCACGCCTACAACGAAGGAACTCTCAAAGAAGCTGTCAGGCAGCGTAGAGATTGGTGGGCGTGAGTTCGGAATATCCCCAGTACAGCTCGAGCATTTGGTGCGTGGGTACACGGGCGGGATGGGGATGGCGATCCTGGGCATGGCAGACGGCTTGGTCACAAGCACGACGCAGAAGCCAGAAGCGCAGCCTTGGAACAACCCGATCTACGGGCAGCTGATTCTCAACAAGGATCTGTCGGCGGCTACCGATCGAGCCTACGAGTACATCGAAACCATGACGCGTGCGAAGAATACGGTTCAGTCCATGATCAAACAAGGGCGCGCGCAGGACGCGCAAGAGTTCGCTGGCAAATACGCGGCACAGATTGGTCAAGCTGGATTTGCTGAGTCGGTGCGCAAGCAGTTAGGTGAGTTCGCACGACTGAAGAAGCAGATCGCTCAAGTGCCGGGAGATAAGCTGACGCCTGAGAAGAAGCGAGAGATGATTCAGAACATCATCTCCATGCAGGAGCAGTACTCGCGGCAAGCCAATGAGGGCTTCAGAAAGTTGGAGGCCGCCACGCAGTGAGCGTGGCGGCGGGACCGATCAGAACTGCATCGGAGGAACGGCGTAGCCTTCCTTCGTGATCAGCGCCTCGAGCAGCGCGATGTGCGCTTGCAGCGCCTTCACACCCGGCTTGCGAACCGAGGGGATGCCGAACTGCTTGCGGTAGCCAGCGATGGTCTGCTGTTGCACAGGACGACCGGCAAGCACGGATGCTTGGGCGGCAAGTGTCGAGTCCGGCGTG
>Ga0315290_10002244_pt1 | contig 13604 bp, 10 predicted proteins | sample YL17G12_0_MG_FD_203627 | JGI IMG/M metagenome (GOLD analysis project Ga0315290, IMG submission 203627) | Sediment microbial communities from Yellowstone Lake, YNP, Wyoming, USA - YL17G12_0 | ecosystem: Environmental > Aquatic > Freshwater > Lake > Sediment | place: USA: Wyoming | collected... | reverse complement strand
CGGATGCCCCCAACCAGCGATTTCCGCACCCTTCCGATCGCCGAGATGGAGGCGATCCTCGCCCGCTTCGAGGACCGGGTCAATGCCGCGATGGCCGCCAGTCCGCCGAGCAGGGCGTGGGTCAAGGAGGCGATCCACCGGCGGGGCAGCGGCCGGTGCCCGGTCTGGATCAAGCGGTTGTCGCTCGATATCGTGCTTAAGTATGGCGACGCCCTGGCGGACCTGTTCTGCGAGTACCCGGATCACGCGGTCCGGGTCGTGCCGTACGACATCTTCATCGGCTACCAGGCCCCGGACCGCACCCCGCGGATCAACCCGGTCGAGGTCCTGATGCGCGAGGCCCAGTGGGAAGACGAGTGGGGCACGCGCTGGGGCCACGCCTTCGGCGGCGTCGGGGCCACGCCGGTCGATTATCCGCTTACCGACTGGGCCGGGCTGGAAGAGTACCTCGCCCGGCGCGTGCCCGATCCCCGCGCGCCGGGCCGATTGGACGCCGCCGCCGCCGCGCTCCGGGTGCACGGCCGCGACCGCTACTGCTTCGGCACGATCCACCTCACGTTGTTCGAGCGGTTCCACGCCCTGCGGGGCATGGCGAACGTCTTCACCGATTTCTACACGAACGAGAAGGACGTTTGCCGGCTGCTCGAGGTGATTGCCGGCTACGTCAAGGAGCTGGTCCGGCGGTTCGGCGAGCTGGGGGCCGATGGCCTGTTCCTGACCGACGACTGGGGAAGCCAGACCGCGCTGATGATCTCCCCGGCCATGTGGCGGCGGTTCTTCAAGGCCCATTACGAGGCGATCTTCGCCGAGGCCCACCGCTTGGGGATGGACGTGATCTTCCACAGTTGCGGCAACGTGACGGCGATCGTCGGCGACCTGATCGACGCGGGCATGGACGTCCTCGACCCGGTGCAGCCCGGGGCCATGGACGTGGCCGAGCTCGCCCGGCGGTTCGGCGGCAAGGTTTCCTTTTGCGGGGCAATCGATCTCCAGCAGTTGCTCTCGCAGGGCACGCCCGGGCAGGTCCGCGACGAGGTCCGCCGGCTCGTGGACCTGTTGGGCCGGCCGTACGGCGGGGGGTTCATCGTCGCCCCGGCCAACGTGATGACCCCGGAAATCCCCCTGGAGAATCTTGAAGCCCTGTTCGAGGCGGCGCATGGTCCGTAGGGTGGATAGTGGATAGTGGATAGAAGTCGCAGGTTCGGATAAAGGGAGGACGTGCCGATGTCGGGGAAACGTTGGCCGACCATCGTGGCGTTGTGCGTTCTTGGGCTGGTGTCGGCGCTGGTGGCGCACACGGCTCCAGGCGCCGAGCTGACGCTGGTCGAGGGCGGCCGGTCGAAGGCCACGATCGTCATCGCGGCCGACGCGGGCGAGAAGGTCAAGTCCGCCGCCGGGGAGCTGCAAGTGTATCTCGAAAAGATCTCCGGGGCGAAGCTGCCGATCGTCACCGACGGGCAGAACCCCTCCGGCACGCTCGTGCTCGTGGGAAAGAGCCGGTTGAGCGAGGCCGTGGGAGTGAAGACGCCCTCGGGCCTGACCGGCGGCCGGCGGGACGAGGGGTTCGTCATCGCGGCTAGGGGGGATCGGCTGGTCCTGGCCGGGAACAACGACGGGCCGTACCACGGCACGGAGTACGCCGTGTACGATTTCCTCCGGGCCCTGGGCGTGCGGTGGTTCATGCCGGGCGAGTTCGGCGAGGTGGTGCCCAAGACGGCGTCGATCCGCGTGCCCGAGGGGGAGATCCGCCGCAGGCCGGACTTCGTGATGCGCAACTGGTGGCTCCACGCCAAGCCGGAGCTGGCCGCCCTGGAAAGGCAGTGGAAGCTGCGGAACAAGATGAACCCGGACGAGATGTTCGCCATCCCCGGCGATTCCAGCGTGCGGAGCGTCGTGGCCCCCGAAGCCATGCTCAAGACAAAGCCCGAGCTGTTCGCTCTCAGGGAGAACGGGACGCGCGATCCCTTTCTGCCGAACCTCTCCAATCCGGAGGCGGTCGGCGTGGCGGCCGAGGCGATCAAGAAGCACCTCAGGGCCAATCCCAAGGCCAATTCCTACGGGATCGCCCCGGACGACGGCCTGCCGCGGGACTTCAATCCCGGCACGCTCAAGCTGCACCAGGGTTTTGTGAGCCTGGCGGGCCGGCCGGGCGTGCCCGGCGAGGCGAGCACCACCGAGGAGTGGCTCACCTTCGTCAATCGCGTGGCGGCCGGGGTCCGCCGGGAGTTCCCCGACGCCTACCTGGCCACCAACGGCTACGCCAACCGCGACCTGCCGCCCCAGGGGATCACCCTGGACGACCACCTCGTGGTGATGTTCGCCGCCATCTGGAGCTGCACGCTGCACGGCTACGACGACGAGCACTGCTGGCAGAAGGTCCGCCAGGGGCAGATGCTCCGCCGCTGGTGCGGGCTGTCGAAGAACGTCTGGATCTACGGGTACAACTACAACATGCTCGTTTCGGGCCTGACGCCGCTGCCGGAGTTCACCAAGCTGAGGCGCGACTTTCCGCTCATGAAGCGCTGGGGCGTGATGGGCTTCTGGGACGAGAACCGCAACGTCTGGGCCGAGGCGGGCATTGCCAGCCGGTACCTCCGTGCCCAGTTGGAGTGGGACGCCGAGGCGGACGTGGACGCGATCCTCGAGGATTTCTTCACCCGCTGGTACGGCCCGGCCGCCGCGCCGATGAAGGGCTTCTGGATGGCCCTGGACGCGGCGGTGACCAACACCCCGATGCACGGCCACGAGGACCGGATCCTGCCGGAGGTCTACACGCCGGGGCTTCTGGCCGAGCTTCGCAGGCAGGTGGCCCGGGGTGAAGCGCTGGCCGCCGCACCGCGGGAGAAGCTGCACGTGCGTGCCGACCGGCTGATTTACGAGCACCTGGCGGCGTACATGGAGCTGGCGGCGGCGGAAGCCTCGGGCGATTTCGCCGCGGCCGTGCGCCACGCCGACCGGATGCTGGCCCTGCGCCGCGAGCTCTACGCGATCGATCCCTTCTTCATCTGGTCCGACGAGCAGGGCTATCACACCGGGGTGTGGTACTGGACGATCACGGACCGGCGCAAGTTCTACCAGTCGCTCTCCGAGAAGGTCTCGGGCAAGGCCGGCACGCTGGTGGCGATGTTCCCGCAGGAGGCCGATTTCCGCACCGATCCGCACGGCGACGGGCTGTTCGCCGGCTGGTACGAGCCCGACAAGGAACTCTCAGGCTGGAAGCCGATCCTCACCACCCGGCCGTTCTACCGGCAGGGGTACGACGATCCCCAGGGGCATCCCTACGTGGGGCACGTGTGGTACCGGCTCAATGCGGCGGTGCCCGAGTCGGCGCGGGGCAAGAAGATAATGCTCTACGTGCCGGTGGTGGTCACGGAGGCGTGGTGCTGGGTCAACGGGAAGTACGTCGGTCACCAGCCATACCGCGAGGCGTACATCCGCCCGGCGTCGATGGAGCTCGACGTCACCGAGGCCATCCGACCCGGGGCCAACAACGTGATCGCACTTCGCGTCGACACGAGCCTTTCGCCGGCGCAGGCGGCGGAAGGGATGCAGTCGCGGGCGTTCCTCTACGTGCCGCCGTAGGGAACCAGCAGCAGCCAGAGCCAGAAGCCAAGGCCGATGCACGCGTTCCAGAGCCCCAACCCGACCCCGAGCCAGTGGGTCCAGGGATAGCGGCGGGCGAACCGGAGGTTGCCTAGGAAGATCCCCAGGAGAACGACGTCAGCCGCCATTCCAAGGATCCGAGAGCACGTGGCGAGCGAGAACCAGCCCATCGGGACAACGAGGAGCCAGCTTCCCGTGGCCAGCGCCTCGGCCAAGAAGTAGATTCTCCAGGGAAGCGGCTTGACGATCACGCCGCAGACCAGGAACACGAGGGCGACCACGGCATAGACTGCGAGGAAAGGCAAGTTGCTCGTGAGCATCCAACTCTCGCCGGATGCCTCCGACAGCAGGGAAGCGACGTACTGAATGGTTCGAACCGCCAGGATGCCGGCGTTGACGATCCCGAGCGCCACCAGCAGGACCTCGCCGGGGTAGACGGGGAAGCGAAAGCCGCGCAGTCGCCGGGCAATCCAGAGAATCAGTCCAGCCAGCCCAATCCCGCCCGAGATGCTCCCCAGGCCCTCAAACACGGGGAGTCGCGACTCGGAGCCCGTCGGATCGATCTGGGCGAAGGTCCGGCCAGCCGCCAGGTACACGGCCACGCAGGTCGTGCCGACGAGCAGATGGAGGATTCCCAGACGGGGCGGCTGGGAAGGCGTCTGGTCCGGTTGCCGGCGAAACGGCGAGCCCTCGGGCACCTGGAACGGAGAGCCCGACACCGGCGTGTTCGATTCGTTCACGTTTTCCGTTCTCCGCGCTCACGGGTGGGCCAGGTGGGCGTCCATCCACGAGAGCACCAGGGAGCGCATCTCGGGCGTCTCTTCGTGGCCGCAGTCGAACAGCTCGATGCGGCAGTCCTCCGCGCGGCCATAGCGGCGGTAAAGCGGCAGGAGGTGATCGCGGATCCGCTCGACCCCGGCCGGCGGCGTCAGCAGGTCCTGGCGCCCGTTGAGGCTCAGGTGGGGCCGCGGCACGATCAGCTCGCAGATCTCGTGGGCCTGGAAGTGCTTCAAGAGGCCGGGGACGTAGTAGTAGACACCGTGCCCGGCAAGGTTGTCGATGCGCATGAGCTCCTCGTAGTCGGTCAGGCAGCACAGGTCGATGCACAGCCGGACCCGGGGGTCCAGCGCCGCCAGCCACCAGGCCTTGGTCGAGCCCATGGAGAGGCCGAAAACCCCGATCCGCCGGGGATCGACCTCGGGCCGGCCGGCCAGGTAGGTGATCGCCTGGACCTCGTCGAAGAGCATCATGCCCCAGAGCACCTGCCCGTGCCAAAGCATGCGCTTGAAGGCGTCGTGCTCGCCGCGGCGGCCGTCGGGGTGGCGCTTCCGGCCGGAGAAGCACCAACTGTCGATGGCCAAGGTGACCAGCCCCTTCTCGGCGCACACCGGGGCGTAAGGCCCAAGCACGTCCAGCCCGGTGAGCAGCTCCTCCTTGCCCAGGTCGTAGTTGTCGCCGTGGGAATGGGTGTACAGGAGTCCGGGCGCAGGGCGGCGGCAGTTCTCGGGCACCAAGAGCATCGCCGGGACCGGCTCGATGCCGTTGAGGTCCAGCTCGAGGTGCTCCAGGGCGTAGCCGGGCCCGGCTTCGGTCTTGAGGCGCCGGGCCGTGGGCGGGCGATGCGGCGGCAGGTCGCCCAAGAGCCCCCAAAGCTCTTGACGCCGCCGCTCCTGGCGCGCGGCAAACTCGTCCCAAGTTTCCGAAACCCGTTGGTCGCTCATGTCGCGCCTCGGTCCTATTGCCTGGCAGGCCAGCGTGCCGGACATCGTGCCGAACATCGTGCCGAACACTGTGCCGAACACTGTGCCGAACACTGTGCCGAACACTGTGCCGAACATTGTGGCAACCGGACGCCGGGATGGCAATCGCCGGTGCTCCTCGCGGCCGGGCATGGGCCCGATACAATGGCGGCATGTCCGAGCACGACACGTGGCCCGCCGTACCGCTTTTCTGCGATCGCTGCCAGCTCGAGCTGACCCCGGGCCGAGGGGAGTTCTACGTGGTCTCGATCGAGGCGGTGGCCGACCCCACGCCCCCGTCGTTCACCGAGGACGACCTGGCCGTCGACTACAAGGCGGAGATCGCCCGAATCGTCGAGCACCTCCACGACCTGTCGGCCCAGGAGGCGATGGACCAGGTGTATCGCCGGGTGATTCTTTACCTGTGCCTTCGGTGCTACCAGGAGTGGATCGAGAATCCGGCCGGATGAGCCCGGGCTTGCACGACGGATTGCTCGTGGCATAATCAGATTGGTCCCATCACCGTGTGCCGAGCGATGGTACTTCGCATGGGGGGAAAGGGATGAACCTGGGGGGTCTATTGGCCCAATGGAGCGGTAGGCGCGGGGGTGGGAAACGAAGGTACGCCCAGAGGGGGGATGTATGTTCTCGCTGCAACGACTCCTGAGCAAGCACGACAAGTTCTTCGATCTGTTGGAGGCCAGCGCGGAAGAGGCGCAGCACTCGGTCAAGGCCCTGATGGAGCTGATCGAGGCCCCGCACGACAGCCGGACCCTGGACGAGTTCATCCTCCGCCGGCGCCAGGACAAGCGGATTACCGAGGAGCTCACCGAGCTGATGTGCAGCGCCTTCGTCACGCCGCTGGAGCGGGAGGACATCCAGGCCCTGGCCAGCGCGCTGTACCGCATTCCCAAGACGGTCGAGAAGTTTGCCGAGCGCCTGCTGGTCACGCAGGCCCACGTCCAGGCCGGCGATTTCTCCCGGCAGGCGAAGCTGCTCCAGCAGGCCACCGATACGGTGTGCCAGATGGTGCGGCAGTTGCGCAAGAGCCCCAGCCTGGACAAGGCCCGGGAGGAGAACCGGCGCCTGCACCAGTACGAGGGAGAGGCCGACAAGCTGATGCTCGATCTGCTGCGCACCTTGTACGGCGGGCAGTACGAGGCGGTGCAGATGATCGTGCTCCGCGACCTGTACGAGCTGTTGGAGAAGGTCATCGACCGCTGCCGCGACGCGGGCAACGTGATCCTGGAGATCGTGCTGAAGAACTCCTGAGCCGGGAGCCGACCGGGGGGATGCGCGGGCGATCGAAGGGTCCTCGCTCCATGCCGCAACCCACAACGTGCCACCGAGACAGTAGCCGAAAGGGCGTGGTATGAAACGAGGGCTGGCTTTGCCTGTTCTGGCGATGGCGTTCGTCGTCTGGGGAACCGGCTACACGGCGTTCCACGTCGGCCGGCTGGCGCTGGAGTGCCCTCTCCTGGTGACCCTGGGCATCGTGCTCGCGTTGGCGTTCGACTTCACTAACGGGGCAAACGACGCCGCCAATTCGATCGCCACGGTCGTCTCGACGCGGGTCTTGAGCCCGATGCAGGCCGTGGTCTGGGCGGCGTTTTTTAACTTCGTCGCCGCCTACGTGTTCGGCGTCCACGTGGCGATGACGATCGGCAAGAACGTGGTCCACGCGGAGGTCGTCGACACGCAGATGATCCTGAGCGGGCTCTTGGGGGCCGTTTTCTGGAACGTCCTCACGACCTGGGGACTGGGGCTGCCGATAAGCTGCTCGCACGCCCTGATCGGCGGGCTGGCGGGGGCGGCGATCGCGAAGGCCGGTGTGGGGGCGATCCTTCTCCCGGGGCTGCTGACGATCGCCGCGTTCATCCTCTTGTCCCCCTTGATCGGGATGGTGCTGGGCTTCTCGATCGGCATCGGCATGACGCTCCTGTTTCGCCACTCCCGCCCCGCCCGGGTCGATTCGCTCTTCCGCAAGGGGCAACTCCTCTCCGCCGCCATGTACAGCCTCGGGCACGGCACGAATGACGCCCAGAAGACCATGGGGATCATCGCCCTGCTGCTCTACACGAGCGTTTGGAAAGGGCAGGAGTTCACCGACATCCCCTTCTGGATCGTGCTCGTCTGCCACACCGCCATGGGCCTGGGGACCTTGCTCGGCGGATGGGCGGTCGTGAGGACGATGGGCTCGAAGATATTCCGGCTCAATCCCTTCGGCGGCTTCTGCGCGGAGTCGGGGGCGGCGGCAACGCTGTTTGTCACCGCCGCCGCCGGGATCCCCGTCAGCACCACCCACACCATCACCGGCTCGATCGTCGGCTTCGGGGCCATGCGGCGGTTCAGCGCGGTGCGATGGGGCGTGGCCGGGAGGATCGTCTGGGCGTGGGTCCTGACCATCCCGATTGCCGGCGGCATCGGCGCCCTGACCTACCTGGCCATTTCGACCCTGGCCCGCGCTTTCTCCCCTGCTCCCTGAAGCCCCAAAGCGGCCTTGACGCGGGCATACCGTCGCGATACCCTCCGCCCCTCTTCTCCCTAGCCCGCATTTCTCACCGGCCGGGGCAGCGGCCGGCGGGGTGTTCCCGTAGGACGGGTTGGTAACCCGTCCCGCATAAGGACGGATTGACAATCCGTCCTACGGCGGTGAGAAACGCGGGCTAGACCTTGTCCTGCGCCTCTTCACGCCGGGTGGGCCTTCGCGTTGAAACACCAGCAGCCTGAACCCTTTGTGGACATGCACTGCCACCTGCTCCCGGGCCTGGACGACGGGCCGGTGACGTGGGGGCAGTCGGTCGCGATGGCCGAAGCGGCGGTGGCGGCGGGGATCCGGACGGTTGTCGCCACCCCCCATCAGTTGGGCGCCTACGCCGACAGCCAGGCCAGCGCGATCCGCAGCCAGGCTGCCCGGCTCCAGGAACTCCTTCTTGCGAGGGGCATTCCCCTGGAAGTCTTGCCCGGCGCCGAGGTCTGCGTGGAGCCCGACCTGGCCGCGCGGATCCTCAGTGGCCAGGTGCTCACGCTGGCCGATCGCTACCGGCACGTGCTTGTGGAAATGCCTCCGGCGATCTTCCTTCCCCTAGGCCGGCTGCTGGACGATCTGGCCGCGGCCGGGATGGTCGGCGTGCTTGCCCATCCCGAGCGCAACGCCGGCGCGCTGGCAAAGCCGGCACTCCTGGAATCGCTGGTGGACGAAGGGTGCCTGGTCCAAGTGACGGCCGCGAGCGTGACCGGCCTGCTCGGCCCCCGGGTGCGGTCGTTTGTCGAAAGCCTCGTGCGCCAAGGGCTGGTGCATTTCATTGCCACCGACTCGCACCAGCCCGGGGAGCGCTTGTCGGCCATGCAACGCGCGTGGCAACGGATTGCCCGGCTGGCCGGCGACGACGTGGCTGGGCAGCTCTGCTGCCGCAACCCCGCCAGGGCGGCCGCCGGCGAGCCCGTCTTGCAGGGCCGGCAGCAGCCCGTGAGGTCCTCACGAAGAAGGTGGCTTGGCCGGAGGAAGGTTGCCTAACCCGCCCAAGTGTCGTCGCCATGAGAATACCCTGGTCCTTGCACATCACTTTGGCGTGCCTCGGCGGGCTCCTGGTCGCCGGCGAGCCGGCCTGCGCTGCCGCCCCGTGGGTGGAGGAGCGCACGGTAGGGACGTTCCTCTGCCGCGCCGAGTTCTCCCTGGACGAAATCCACGGGCTCCTGGAGGAACTCCGACAAATCCAGGCCGACCTGACCCGGAGCCTGGGCATTCCGCCGGCCAAAGAGCCGATCGAGCTGTGCCTTTTCCGCAGCGCGGCATCCTACCACCAGTTCCTGGCGCGGAACCTGCCGACGGTTCCCTACCGCCGAGCCCTGTACGTCAAGAGCAACGGGCGGGGGATGGTCCTGGCCTACCGCGGCCCAGAGTTCGACTCCGACCTGCGGCACGAGGCGACCCACGGACTGCTCCACGGCGCCTTGCCGATCGTCCCCCTGTGGCTCGACGAAGGGCTGGCCGAATACTTCGAGCCCCCACGATCGCAACGGGCCTTCGACAACCCGCACCTGACCAGTGTCCGCAGGAGCCTCCGAATAGGAGTGGTCCCAAGTCTTGGTAATCTGGAGGATATAGATAAACTAGACGAGGCCGGACCCAACCACTATCGCGATGCCTGGGCCTGGGTCCATTTCATTTTTCACGGCTCCGCCGAGGCCCACCGAGAGCTGGTCCGCCTGTTGAGCGACATTCGGTCGGGCAAGCCAACGGGAACGCTCAGCCAGCGGCTGAGACTCAGCGTTCCGGACGCGGAAACGCGATTCATAACCCACTTTAGCCATTGGACTGATCGGCGCGAGAATTCAACCACGGAAGATGGGATACATAAGATAGACGGGTATTCCTGGAAGCTGTTCGGCAGGGGCCTTCGCCGGCTCTGGACCCAGTAGGGGGGCGCGGGCGTCCAAACAGGGAGGAGTTTTTCTGACGACGGTCAAGCGAGCATGCCGATGAAAAGATGGGCTCATTGCCGGGCCTTACACCTTAATGCAAGGAAGCGCATGATGATGGCGAAGAGAACTTTCGCACGGATTCTGGTGGTGTTGGCCGCCGCGGGATGTTGTCTTCCGTCGCCGCTGTTGGCAGGGCCGGCGAGCCCCACGAAGCCAAAAACGGTTGACGTGGCACTCCGCGAAGGGGGTGTGCTGATCGGCCAGGTGGTCGATCCTCAAGGGACCCCCGTGCCGGGGGCGCCGGTGTCGTTGCGCTCTCAAGGCAAGCAGTTGGTCGCCATCAAGACGGGCAAGGAAGGGTACTTCGCGTTCAAGGGGGTTCGCGGCGGGGTCTACCAGATTGCCACGCGCGACGGACAAGGGGTGTACCGAATGTGGTCCCCCGGAACCGCCCCCCCCGCAGCCGAGCAAGGTGCCCTGGTCGTTGCGGGCAGTGACGTGGTCCGCGGCCAGGAGGGTGCCCCTCCGTTGAAGGTCTTGCTGGCCAATCCGCTGGTGATCGGTGCCGTGGTGGCAACTGCCGTGGCCGTGCCGGTGGCCATCCACAACGCCCGGCAGGACCGGGACAGGCCGGCCAGCCCCTGACCCGCATCGCTCCTCCGGGAACTGCTCTTCCGTCGCCTGGTCGCTTTGTGTACCATGCGACCCCGTTTCCACCAAATTGGGGGCTGGGAGTGCAGCCTGAGAGGCCCTTTGCCAGCGCCCGGTTGCCGGTGGTTCTCGTCCGATGGCCCATCGTGCGCCCGGGAGGCGAGTGTCTTGGGAGTGTTCTCTGGCGAGACTCGAGCGTGGCGAGAGCGATGTGCCGGCGCGTCCCGGGGGCTCGCGTTGTTGGCCGCGGTGGTGCTCGGGGGCGGGTGCCGGTCGTACGCCTATCGAGCCGCAAGCCTTCCCAGGGAGGTGGTCGCCCCCGGCGTGGTCAACATGGAAGCGATCAATCTGGCCGGGCTCAGCGATTCCCCGGAGAACTCCCAGTGGATCCGCTGCGGCGACGTGCTCGAGGTGACGATGGTCACCGATTTTGCCAAGCTGACGGCCGCCACCACCCCGGTGCGCGTGGCCGACGACGGGACCGCGTCCGTGCCTTTGATCGGGAAGGTGGAGGTCGTCGGGATGATGATGGAAGGGGCGGAGCGGGCGATTGCCGCGCAAGGCATTGCCCGGGGCATCTTCCGCACGCCCTGCGTCACGGTGACCATGAAGCAACAGCGCAAGAACCGGGTGACGGTGGTCGGGGCGGTCAAGAAGCCCGGCGTGTACGAGCTTCCGCGGGGGGCCAGCTCGCTGCTGGCGGCCCTGGTCGCCGCCGACGGACTGAGCAAGGAGGCCGGCCCGGAGCTGGAGGTCCGCCGCGCGAACGAGTCTGCCGGCGCGTCGGGGGTGGAAAGACTTGCGCTGTCGGCGGGTCGAGCGGGCGGGGCGGTCGAGCGGGCTTCCCATGAGGATCGCCCGCTCGGCGCAGCGGAGCCGCCCATGACGGTGAAGGTCAATCTCGCCGAGGCGGGCCGGCAGGCCCAGGCCAGCTACGCGCTCGGCGACGGCGACGTGGTCTACGTGGCCAAGCGGGCCTTGAAGCCGGTCTACGTGCTGGGCCTGGTCCGCAAGCCCGGCGAGTTCGAGTTTCCGGGGAACCAGGAGCTGCGGGTGCTGGACGCCCTGGCCCTGGCCGGCGGGTGCTCGAGCCAGGTCGCCGACAACGTGCTGGTGTTGCGCCAGCTTCCGGGCCGGGAGGCCCCGGCTCGGATTGCGGTGAGCATTTCGGCGGCCAAGAGCGGACCGGAGAACGTCGTCCTGGCACCCGGCGACACCGTGGTGGTCGAGCCGACGGCGGCCACGGTCGTGGTCGACGTGCTCCAGAACCTCTTCCGTTTCGGTTTCACCAGCGCGATTCCCATGTTTTGACGCGATGATGGACGCACCTTCCCCCCAGGCGATCGAGAACGAGTCGGAGCAGCCGTCGGCAACGCAGATCGCTCACATGCTGCTGCGGTTCGTCCTGGCGGTTCGGTATCGCCGGAACGTGCTCCTCACGACGATGGCGATCGCGCTGGTGCTGGGCGGACTGTATTACGTCACGGCGACGCGCTACTACGGCACCAAGGCCGAGCTTTTGGTCACGCAGATCGGCCCCGACCCGCTGAAGACCGCGATCCCGGGCACCGAGTCGTCGTTGCGCGACTCGATGCCGACCTTCGAGAACATGATCCGCAGCGCCAAGGTGATCGAGGGGGCGTTGTCGCAGCTCGGCCCGAGCGATCTGGTCGACCTGGCGGGAGTTCCCCGGGAGCAGTGGCTCGGCCGGCTTCAGCAGAATCTCTACGCCAAGACGATCCGCTCGACGAGCATCCTCGAGGTGCGCTACGAGTCGCGGGACCCCCAGGGGGGAGTCAAGGTGGTGCAGGCGGTGGTCCAGTCGTACCTGGACTTCATGGACAAGATTCACAAGGGGACGACGGGGCAGATCAGGGATTCGCTGGTCAAGGAGCGGGCCGACCAGGCGGCGGTGCTGGCCCGCAAGCAGGAGGAGCTTTTGGCGGTCCGCCGGGACTTCGCCGACCTGGGTTTCCGCTCGGAGGGCAAGACACTCCATCCGCTGGTGCAGCGAGCGGTCTACTTCAACGACGCTTTGATTACGGTCCAGAAACAGCGCGTGGACTTGCAGGCCTCGCTCGAGGCGGTCGAGACGGCGGTCCGGGACGGCGAGGACCTCGGGCAGCACCTGATGACGGTCGGGGACGCGGTGGGGCGGGAAGTGATCCTCAGCACGCTGGGCCTGGGAGCGCGGGAGTCGACGGCCCAGGTCAGCCTGGAGCAGACCCTCCTGGCCGACCGCGCCCAGTTGGCCACGCTCCGCCAGAGTTTCGGACCGGCCCATCCCGAGGTGATCGCCACGGAGGACCGGATCCGCGGGACCGAGCAGTTTCTCGAGGGGGCCCGGCAGCGCGTCGGCCAGCGTCTGGACGAGCTCCGCAACGGCCAGCTTGGAGCGTGGCTGGTGGGCATGGTCCGCCAGAAGCTCGACGAAGTGAAGCAGCGGGAGGCGATGCTCGCGCAACGCTTCGAGCAAAGCCGCACCGAGGCCATCGACATGAGCGGCCAGTTGGCCGCCATCGAGATCCTGGAGCGCGACGTGAAGCGCCTGTCCGACATGAACGACGTCCTGCTGAACCAGATCGCCTCGCTCGATCTGCGCCAGACCGGCCCGGAGGTGCGGGTCACGGTGACCCGCGAGCCGGTGGTCACGCCGCAGCCTATCTCGCCGCGCCTGACCTACGTGGCGATGGCGACCCTGCTCGGCGGGTTTGGCGTCGGCTTGATGCTCGTCCACCTGCTCGACGCCCTGGACGACCGCTTCCGCTCGCTGGAGGAAATGCAGGGGCGCCTGGGCGTTTCCGTGCTCAGTCTGGTCCGGACGCTGGATCGCCGCCAGTCGGTGGGGCTCGGCGCGCTGCCCATGTACGCCGCGCCGACGTCGGCGGAGAACGAGGCGTTCCGCACTCTGCGGACCGCCCTGGAGCTGGCCCATCCCGACGCACGGCAGATCGTCGTCTCCAGCCCGGAGCCGGGCGACGGGAAGACCACGGTCGTGGCCAACCTGGCGGTGGGCTACGCCCAGAGCGACAAGCGCACGCTCCTGATCGACGCGGACCTGCGGCGGCCGGGGCTGACCGCCCTGTTGAATCTCCGCGGCCCGACCGGGCTGTCGGAGATCCTTCGCTCGAACGGCGACGTGGCGGAGCTGGCGGCGCAGCACGTCCACGCCTCGGGCATGAACGG
>Ga0315290_10002242_pt1 | contig 13607 bp, 11 predicted proteins | sample YL17G12_0_MG_FD_203627 | JGI IMG/M metagenome (GOLD analysis project Ga0315290, IMG submission 203627) | Sediment microbial communities from Yellowstone Lake, YNP, Wyoming, USA - YL17G12_0 | ecosystem: Environmental > Aquatic > Freshwater > Lake > Sediment | place: USA: Wyoming | collected... | reverse complement strand
GCTACGATCACTTGCTTCCGAATTATCGTTAGCTGAAGAGCGGGAAAGGCAGCGCATCGCCGCTGAATTCCATGACCGCATCGGACAGACCCTGGTATTTTCCAAGCTGAATCTGGACACCCTCTGTGCCTCGGCCCATTCGGACGAAGCTACCCAAACACTCAAGCAAATCAGTAATATGATTGGGCAGGCCATCCATGACACGCGATCTTTGACATTCCATCTTAGTTCACCTATATTGTACGAGTTGGGCTTAGAAGCGGCACTGGCTGAACTACTGAGGGAACAATTTGGCAAGTGTCCCGAAACCACCACGGAATTTGACGACGACGGCTTGCCAAAACCGCTTAAAAATGATGTCCGCGTCCTGATCTATCAGGTCGTACGCGAAATATTGGTTAACGTGACAAAGCACGCCAACGCACGAAAAATCAAGATGTCAATCAAAAAGGACAATAACAAAATTCGAATAACCGTTACCGACAACGGTGTTGGTTTCGATCCGGAGAAAACCAGCCTGGACCGTAGTCAGGGCGGCGGTTTTGGGATTTTCAGCATCCGCGAACGCCTGGGATATATCGGTGGACAGTTTGAGATAGCCTCCAGGCCGGGGCATGGAACGCGTGCTACGCTTGCAGTACCGCTGAGTGATTCCTAACCAGGCTTATTGACCGTTTGCGTAGGTGCTTACGCCGGATTGGGTTGCGGCCTTTACCGCTTTGTGGCCGTTTCACGCACAATTTTACTCGCGAGAGACTAAAACTACTTCAGGAGATGACAAAATGGCAATTAGAATCCTCTTGGCGGATGACCACGGAATTGTACGCAATGGCCTACGATCTTTGATTGAAAAACAGACCGATTCGGAAATGAAGGTAATCGCAGAAGCGGAAACCGGCCGGATCGCGGTACAGCTTGCCAGCGAACTCCGGCCTGATATCATCATTATGGATGTCAGTATGCCCGATCTCAACGGCATGGAAGCCAGCCGTCAAATCCTGGACAAACACCCGGGAATCAAAATATTGGGCCTTTCTATGCATTCCAATCGTCGATTTATCGCCGACATGCTCAGTGCGGGTGTATGTGGCTATATGCTGAAGGAAAGCCTTTTTGATGAACTCATACTCGCCATTCGCACCATTATGACTGGTGATACCTACCTAAGCCCCAGAATCACCGGTATCGTCATAGAGGACTACATCTCTCGTTTGGCTAAGGGCGAAACTTCCCACAGCGATGTCCTGACCGGCAGAGAGCGTGAGGTGCTGCAACTTTTGGCCGAGGGCAAATCCACCAAGCAGATCGCCGGACAACTCCACGTCAGTGTCAAAACCATCGAATCGAATCGACGCCAGATTATGAACAAATTGGGCATCGACAGCATTGCCGAATTGACAAAATACGCCATTCGGGAAGGGCTTACCTCACTGGATCCTTGATGTCCTTGGCCGCCTTAACAGGCACAGCCGCCACGGATCGGCTATTTGCCCCCAATCGCATTATTGATTAAAATACAATTGGTATAAGAATCTACTTTCGCACAGGGAACCCTGTTGAATGAAAATTGGGGCAAAAAAACCGCGAAAGTTGAGTTGTTGGATAAGGTGAAGATATTGTTGCCTTGACGGTGGTTGCCGGGTAAAATGGCCAGGTTGTTTGCAGTTTGCGACTAGCATTGGTATAAGTATCGTTTTCAGAGGATTTGACGGGTGATCGAACAGAGATTTGACGAGAGGATCGAAGATAAGTCCATACTGGATGAGTTGAAGGAGTCCTATCTTAACTACGCGATGAGCGTTATTATCAGCCGGGCACTGCCTGACGTTCGCGATGGGCTTAAACCATCGCAAAGACGTATTCTCGTGGCAATGAACGATCTGAACCTCGGTCCACGCGCTAAACATCGTAAATGCGCGAAAATCGTGGGTGATACCAGTGGCAACTATCATCCGCATGGCGATCAGGCTACCTACGGTACGCTGGTGCGGATGGGGCAGTTGTGGGCGATGCGCGAGCGGCTGGTGGATCCGCAGGGGAATTTCGGCAGTATCGACGACGATCCGCCCGCAGCGATGCGATATACCGAGGCCCGAATGGCCTCGGCAGCAGCCGATATGATGGAGGACCTCAAATGCGAGACGGTTGATTACATAGCGAACTACGATGAGACCACCACCGAACCGACGGTTTTGCCGAGTAAGTTTCCAAATCTGCTGGTTAACGGCAGTGTCGGTATAGCGGTGGGTATGTCAACGAGTATTCCGCCGCATAATCCGTCTGAGGTTTGCGATGCTCTGATCCTGTTGATCGACGATCCTGAATGCGGTTTTAAGGACATTATGACGGTTCTGCCCGGTCCTGATTTTCCTACCGGTGGGACAATCTGCGGTCGCAAGGGCATTATCGACGGCTATACGACCGGTCGTGGTATCGTCATCGTCAGGGCCAGGCTCCATACCGAAACCACCAAAAAGGGCAAGAATCTGATAGTTGTCGATGAGATCCCCTATCAGACGGTTAAATCGCAAATCGTTATGAAGATCGCTGATTGTGTCAACAGCGGCGTTATCCCTGAGATTTCGGATGTGCGGGATGAGTCGGACCGTAAAGGTATGCGGATTGTCGTGGAACTGCGCCGCGAAGCCGAGGACCAGGTAGTCATCAATCAACTTTACAAATATACCGCCTTGCAATCCTCCTTTAGTGTTATCAATATCGCCCTGGTCAAGAATCGCCCGCAGACGCTGAACATCAAACAGATGCTTCAACTGTTTATCGATCATCGCAAGGATGTGATACGTCGGAGAACGCGCTTTCTGCTGCGCAAGGCGCGGACCCGTGCTCACATTGTAGAGGGGCTGCTCCTGGCGCAAAGTGACATCGATGAGATTATCCGCATCATACGGCAATCGCCGGATGTGCCCGGCGCCAAACAGGCCCTGATGGCGAAAGCCCTGCGTTTGATGGAACACGCGACGCTAAAACACCTTTTGCCGGCGGAATTCGTGGCGGAGAAAAGCACTACCGATCAGTTTCTCACCGGTCCGCAGGCGGAAGCTATTTTAGCTATGCAACTACAGCGCCTGACCGGACTGGAACTGGAAAAACTGGCTAAAGAATTTGCCGCCCTGACCGAAGAGATCAACGGGTATGAGGCGATCCTGGCGAGCGAAGATTTGGTTTTGGATATTATTCGCGAAGACATTTATGAGATGAAGGAAAAGTACAACTCGCCGCGGAGAACTGAGATCGCAGAGCAGGCGATCGATTTTGACATTGAAGACCTTATCGCTGAGGAAGAGATTGTCGTTACCGTCAGTCATGACGGCTATATCAAGCGAATGCCTATCGATACGTACCGCCGGCAGGGTCGCGGCGGACGGGGCATCATCGGCAGTGATACCAAGGAAGGTGATTTTATCGAGCACTTTTTCATCGCCAGTACGCATGATTACCTCTGCTGTTTTACGAACCGCGGCCGCTGTTATTGGCAGCGGGTTCACAGTATTCCCCAACTGTCGCGACAGAGCCGTGGGCGCAACATTGCCAATCTGCTGCAGATGGACAAAAGCGAGAGTATTACCGAGATACTGCCGGTTCGTCAGTTTGACGAACGCATGGTGTTCTTTGCCACGCAAAACGGTTTTGTAAAGAAAACGCCGTTGAGCGCGTTTGGTAATGTTCGGACAGTCGGCATTAACGCCATTACGCTTGCTCCGGGTGATGATGTCATCGGTACTCGTATTACCACCGGTGGGGACGAGATTATTCTGGGTACGCGGGACGGTATGGCTATTCGCTTTCATGAAGATCAGGTCAGGGCCATGGGACGCAGTGCTCGTGGCGTTAAGGGGATCAACCTTCGGGGCAACGATCATGTTGTCGATCTGATCGTGACACGGCCCGGCCGGTCGCTGCTGACCGTTTGCGAAAACGGCTACGGGAAACGGACCAGTCTGGAAGACTACCGCCGTCAGAATCGGGGTGGGATTGGTCTGATCAATATCAAAACCACCGAACGGAACGGTCATGTGGTTGCCCTTAAGGCCGTCAACGAAGATGACGACCTTATGCTGATTAGTTCCGGCGGTATTATCATTCGTACCGGACTGGACCAGCTCCGTGACATCGGACGCAACACTCAGGGGGTCAGGTTGATTCGTCTGGATGAGGGCGATAAGCTGGTGGCCGTGGCCAGGGTGGTCAAGGAAAACGGCAAAGAAGACAACAATACATCTGAAAACGTTGTGGAAACCGATGACGAAACCGAAAACACAACCCAAAACGACAATCAAGACAATACCGACATACTTGAAAACAGCATAGAAAATGGCGATGCGCCCCAAAGCACACCGGAAGATACAGACAGCCAATAAATCGTCTGGAAACAAACAGGTTTCGAGCCGCGTCGGGGTGGTACGCTGTCGGAGAGATCAATATCTGTCGAACGCCACGCGAGCTTGAATCACGCCCTTTCTATCAGGTGGTATTATCATGCCGGCTAAAAGAGGTTTTACATTAGTTGAACTGCTGGTTGTGATTTCGATAATCGCCCTGCTGATCAGTCTGTTGCCGCCCGCATTGAACAAGGCGAGAGAACAGGCGAAATCTATGGTTTGCCGAAACAACCTGTATCAATACGGTCTGGAAACCTTGATGTATGTCGGTGATAATAACGATTGTTTCCCGGATCCGTCAAAGTGGCTTTATAAGAAAAGTATTTCCGAATGGTGCCAATGGCACGATAAGGCCAATAATTTGATCAACGTTCCGGAGAATGCCGGGGTGTTGTGGCAGTATTTTGAGCCGGAAAATATTCACATGTGTCCTACGTTTTACAGTCTTGCATGTAAAGACGGTTCGGTTCATCCTTACCATTATCGCCATCCTGAAATACCTATCGAGCCTCAGTACTGTTATGGTATGAATACTTATTTGGGCAGATCGGATTCAGACAGCGTCGTAAAAAAGCATCAGGTGAGGTGGGCAACTCAGGTGTTTTTATTTTCCGAGGAGAATTTCTGGGTAACGGTAGGGAAGAGCTATGCAGTGCTCAGCGGCACCGACATTATCATCCGTTCACCACCTTATGAGCCTGGCAAGTACGCTCTCAGTGGGATCGCCACATATCACAATGCTCCAGGTGGCGATGTGAATAAAGGTGAAGGTAACGCGGTGTTTGTCGATGGACACGTTGATTCGATATCGGCCGACGAAGACCATTTTATATATGCCAAACCCAGATGACGGGGTTCGTGGCTCGCTATGCGGCGAGTTGCAGCGGTTTGCGAATGTTCATTATTGTCTGGTTTTTGGGGTAAACACAAAAAGCAGCAGTTATCCGAGAGGTCCCTCAACCAACTGAATAAGCCATAGGATGCCCGGGCTTTTTCGGATGGTTTTGGGGGAAGCTTTCGGCAAGTCCTCCGGCGAAGCCAAGATATCCTCATCAGGTTGGTCGATTTGGTCTGCGGAATAAACGAACTGGAGATTTCCTTCGTAGGTGGTCAGGAACTTGATATTCGTGACGAGGTCTCTTTCCATGTCAATGGTGTAAACGATATCCGTGTTTATGTTGTTGCTGCGCCGGCCGGGGAGGGTAATGGTAACCGTTTCCTGGTTTTCGGAGTAAGGGGTGGTTGAAAACCATATCTGCTGCTCGGCGGCGTCGCGGCGGATAATATCAACGGTGTGCAGACCCATCCAGGGTCGGGCCAGACCACTGAAGAAAGTACCTGCTGGATAGGCGCCGATAACCTGTCCGTCAGCCCGGCACAGATATGCGCCGCGGTCGGTGTCGATAATTTGGAGGCGTCGGCCTATATCCAATTTTAGCCAGGGTGGGGTTTCTTTGCAGGTTTTGTACACAAACGGGATTCGGCCGATGCCCTGCACTTTTTCGCCGGATACCTCACCCTGTATGCGAAAAGAAGCCCAGCCCTGCCGGTGCATGGGATCGCGCTGATCGATCACAGGTACATCTTTGGGCCATTCATATTGAAAGTCGTTTTCGCTCAGGGTGTTATATTCATAGGTAGTGAGAAAATTCCTCGCATCGACAAACCGGTCGTCGGTGGAACTGATCAAAAGACCGGTACCTTGATCGCGTAGATATTCGACACCTTCGAGGCTGCCCTCCACTTCATCAAGGAAGCCGGCCAACTCCGGCGCATCGGTGGGCAGACGCCTGGTACGTAATGTACTGCACCACAAGCGGTAATTGCTTATGTAAATTATATCTTTTTCACCTGCGAAACAGTAATAGTTCGCCTGATCGTCCTGGAGCCAACTGCACTGTTTTTGTGTTTGCTCTGGAGTCCATCTTTGCATTCGCAGCATCATGGGCCCGTCAATACCTTCAGGAAAATAGTACCACTGTTCGTAGGCGCCTTTGCTCAGACTGCTAAGCGGGTTTGAACTCTGCCGGGATTGGGTGGTATAATGAATACTTTTCACATCGGACCTGTGGGGGAGGCGATTGCCGAGCAGATTGGGAAACCCTTCGACGTTGTGCAAGGCCGCGACAGCACACAATCCCGCTGCCAGGGTTATGGCGGCGATGCCCGCTTTGGTGCCGGCCGCCCCCAGGACGGTAGCGGTTATGCCGACCTTGGTGGACGCGGCAGTCACCGGGGCAACCTGCGAGGCGGCCCCGGCCGGGGAGGTAAGCTTGGCGAACAGGCCAAGGCTTATTAATAATGTGCCTTTACCCAGTCCCCTATGGGTCAGGTGTTTTTTGAGCGATTGCTTGGCGCGGAAAAAATGGATGCGAGCGGTCATTTCACTGCATTCCAGTGCCACAGCGATTTGCGAATACGACATTTGTTCAAAACACCGAAGCGACAGGACTGCCCGGTGCCTCTGTTTGAGGTCACCCATGGTTTTCAGTACTTTTTGTGCGGTTTCCTGGTGAATCAGGTCTTCAAGAGCGTTGCGGTGATAGCTTTGTGAGTTTTCATTGAGCGGAACCTGATCCAGAGCCGACATCTGATAGGCCGGTTTCCGATGTTTTTGCCGATAATGTTGCTGAACCTTGCTATGCGCGATTCGATACAGCCAGGGCCAGAATCGCTCGATATTTTTCAAGTTTTTCAGGGATTTTATCATTTCCAGCAGGGTTTCCTGTACCATGTCCCCTGTCAAATCATGATCCAAAGTGACCCGATATATATATGCGCGCAACCTGAGTTCGACCGCCTCAGCAAGGCGGTCCAAACAGCCTTGCTGGCCCAGTTGTGCCAGTCGGACAAGCTCAGAACAGTTTTTGTCGTCGTTCACGATCTAAATATTCCTGTTTAACAGTTAGATGCGATTATGACGAATTTGTTACAGTTTTTTTACAAAACCCACAAAATTCCCGGAAACTTCCACAACGCCACCCATAACATTAGAGGGTACCACAACTTACAGGGAGCAAACAAGAAAAAAATCCATTTATGACTGGGTTAATATAGCTTGCCCATTATCTTCTTGCAAAACTGATCCGCCGGACGTAAAGTGGGTGGAAATTTGTCAGAGCGTGTTTTCCTTATATTTTTGGGTTTAACCGTGGCGAATATCCTTTATAATTAACCAAAGAACAAAACAGCACTACTACATATAACGCAAATGGTTGTAGTCAGGGTTGTATAATGAAAAAAGTTAAATTCCAGCAATTGACGTAACCTCATAAGTGACAGAATGTTGGAGAGGTGGCCGAGCGGCCTAAGGCAACGGTTTGCTAAACCGTCGTACGGGTATAAGCCTGTACCGCGGGTTCGAATCCCGCCCTCTCCGTTTTTCCCCATTTTCAGCGGAAAACCCGCGTTTTTCGCCTTCGATGTCAGTTTCTCGCTGTGATTTACTTTCCCCCGACGAACCCTCCAACTGTCCATTTCCGTCCATTTTTGCCGTTATAGTCCGCCTGTTCCGCCGAGATTCGTCCAAACTTTTTTCGGTATCGTCCGTGCCAGTTTTTGCCGCCCGTTGCTTTTCAATACTCGGCTGCGATAAGTCAGGCAAACCCGCTACAGCGTCTGACTCTTGTCCTTTGAATACATGGCTATATCGGCCAAGCGTTAAGTTTATATCGCTATGTCTCATTATCGACTGTGCTACTTTCGGATGTACCCCGGACGCAGCCAACAAGCTGCCGGTAGTATGTCTCAGACTATGAAAATCGGCATATCGACCTGAATCGTCAACATAAGGAATACCAGCGTCGGCAAGGTCGGCTTTGAGTACCTTAGCAAGCCGATCTTTGCTTGGCATCCTGAAAGCCTCTGTGTGAGGCATCTTGCCGCTCAAAAAGATTTTTAACGTTATAGAGCGGTATCCGGTCTCAACGGTATAGTGTCCTGCCGTCTGTGCTTGGAATAGGCGGCCTCAACGGTCACTGTACAGCCGTCAAGGTCAAACGATGATACCTTCAGGCTCCGTAACTCCCCCGCTCTCAATCCAGTCTCTACCGCAACCCGGTACAGCATTGCCCGTTCGGGACCGGCTACACCTATACGCTCAGGTCCACTCGTAGCCGCTTCCAGCAACCGCCTGACCTCGTCCGGCTCCAAAGCCCGCCTGTCATGGCGTCGGTCAGTTCGGACGTTCAAGCCCTTTAGATGTTCAGCCGGGGACTCACTGGCTCGGTGATCCTGTACCATCCACCGGCAAAACTGTTTTATGGCCTGAAGGTAAAAATTAGACGTTTGGCGGCTTATCCCCTCGCCGTTATTCCGAAGGTCGGCAATATACCGCTGGACCTTGTTTGCCGATATATCAGACCAGTTGATAAACTTGCATCCGGCAATCACCCGCGTTGCTCTCGACACCACAAGTTCGACGTGCTGATCTGTATTGCCCCTGTCCGATAAGCTCTGCCGAAAATCCTGTAAGTGCTGTTGTAGTGTCTTACCCGCCGCCGCCCGCTGTTCGCTCACTAGACCAATTCTAACGAGAAACAGACGCAGCTTGTCCGGTATATTCTCCAGCCAACGCATAGACTGCGCATCAAGTTGGATACCGGACCCCTTGCTTTGCACCAAGTGTTCTATTTGGCGGGCCAAGGCTTCAGATTGCCCTTTGTCGGTGAAGGCTGGTAATCGGTGGCGTACTTGCTGATAGTAAAATTCGATATACCAGTTTTTTGTTTCTTTGGTTTCGGACTTTGTTTTATACCTGCTTTTGAAAAGTCTCATGTCACACCTTCGCCCATAAGAAAGCCCGCTTAGACCTGGCGTGACACGACAATCGAAAAGACTGGCGAACCAAGCCCAAGCGGGTTTTTATTTCATTTATAGTAATCAAATATCGTGTCACGTATAACATTATAGCCGGTTCCAATCACCTGTCAATCAAAATTGTGATATTTTTTTGACTATCCGGTTTCCTTCATAGCTTCCCACTGGCTGCGTGCAGGACACCCGGCGTCAACCCACCGTTCCAGTTCAGACCGCCTCCATAACCTTCTTTTCCCCAGCCCGACAGGTAGCGGCACCTTACCGGCACTGTGCATCGACCAGAATAATGACCGGCCTATGCCAATTAGGCTTGCCGCGTCTGTAGCAGATAGTAGTAAGGGTTGTAAATTTTCTGCCGTCGGTTCCATTATCGCGTTTCCTTGCCGATTGCCAGCCAATCCAAAAAGCCGTCGCTGCGAGAAACCCCACCCTTTAACGGAGCCGCCTTTCGGGCGGTAATAAACTGCCGGATTGCATTGTCGATCCGGGCCTGCTCCGCCTTCGTCCTGGCAGGCGGTTCAGGAGATGATCTGTACGTTGTTTTTCTTTTTCGCATATTCCTTCTCGACAATCAACTCCGCCCTGGACTTGATCGACCGATCTTTTGCGGCAATGTAACATTTTTCGTAAGTATCAAACAGGACGGACGCTCCGACCACTCTGCCGTTGATCTTTGCAGCATAATAATATCCGTCATGGTCATTCCCCGTAATGTGTATATATGTAACTGCCATAATTTCGCAACTCAAATCTGTAAGGAGTGGCAGGGTGACCTGGTCAAAGTCACCCTGCCCAAAATGAACGATACTATCGCGAAACGCAGCCGTCGATCAGCGGCCGGATAATCTCAAAAGTGCTCAATTCGGCAAACCGCGAAAGTTTTTCTCTCAGCTCTGAAACAGCTTTTTCAGCGCCCGTCAATTTATGAAACAGCCTTTGGTAAGATTCGGACACTTGCGGCTGTACGCCGTTCGCAAGCAATTCTGTCTTGACGTTGCTAATCTCATTCAGCAGGGTCGCATATTCACTTTGCCGTTGTTCTAAGTTTTCGTCCGCAAGCTCTTTTTGCAGTGTGCGAAATTCCTGGATTATACTTATGTCGGTTTGAAACGACTCGTCCGACAAACCCATCGCCGCCCTGGCCGCAAACACCGTCCGCTCGGCTTGTGATGGTGGTTCCTGCAACGCTTGTCGGTAGCGGTTCAAAATCCGCTCGGTAGGATTTTTCAGCAATTCCTGGCCCGAATCCTCGACCTCCCGGAGCCTGGCGGCCCGATCCGCTGGAGAGTATTTCGATACCGTGTTGATATATGCTCGTGCCGCCGCCGATGTTCGTACCTGCTCAAACTCGGCTTGGAAGTTCCGCTGCAAAAACCGCTCCAGGTCGGCAATTTCCTTCAAGCGAAAAGGCAAAATACACCCAAGGCTGTGGCGGATCGTCTGTGAAACATATCGCTCAAACAACGTGGTGTCATCGGCAAACCGATTTTGCTCGCGCTCAAGTGTCGGACGATGATTAGGGTTTGAAAAACGCGGCTCAACTCTTTTTTCGACCAGCATCGCCGCAACATTTTCAAACTCTTCTGTATCATCGTCAACTTCACCTTCGATACCCTTTTGCAATTCGTCTTCGAGAACCGCAACCGACGCCGGTGTCTCACTTTGTGTCATAACTTTTTTTGCCATTGTCAAATCCTTAAAAAGTTTTGTTAGATAGATAAATACATCTCACTGTCCCTAATTGGTTGCAAAGCTGTCAAGTTTTAACGCCGACGCTCTATGGGCGGCAAGTTAGCAGCCAACTTCGATGCAACGCCGGATTTTCCTTCGCAAGCGTCTTAATCGCCGAGGCCAGGCTAACTTTGTTTGCCGAGGCGTATTCTCGACATACGGCCATAAAATCATGCGATTCGCTTATTTTTACAACCATCCCGTTTTCGTCTTGCATGTACCCTTTGCTTCTTAGATTTGCTTTCACATCAAAACTCATCTCAAATACTCCTTAAAAAAATTGTTGTTATCATTCCGACGCCGTCATACTCGACGGCTCATTTTCATTTTCAAACATTCAATGGCGGCAATCAGATTTTTACTTTCAACGGCCGCGCGAAAAACAAAATCAAGTCTCTTCTGCAATAATACTTTTTCAAAATCGCCCCCGTCGCTGTCACCAATCATTTTCGCCTTTACTCGGTCGAGATACCTCCGACACTGTCTGCCTGACAGGACAAGTCGTTTTCGCATCTCGAAAATTTCGCGTTCGTCGTAGCCGGCCAAAAACAGATTTTCCAGCCGGCCCACTATCTGATTGCTGCGTTCGCACCGGGTCATCTTGTTCGACCGTCGCGCCGCTTCCGTCGGAATCGGTCGGACTCCACTCTCGTCATAAGTATGTATCATTTTTAGTTCCTTAAAAAAGTCTTAATTTTGTTACCAATGTAACTATTTCGCCGAAATTGTCAATCGAAAAGTTCCGTTTGGGGGATATTTTGTTTCCAAATTGCCTGTTTGGTGACTGTTTGGACGGGCCATTATCTATACTGTCTATTGCGAACGCGCCCTCGCGGTATGCCAAAGCGATAGAAGGCCCAGGAAGTACCTTTTGCGTTGGTGGTCCGCTTTTACTTTTGTTAGTTCTTGTTAACATCATCTTGTCATTGCTTTGCTGTGTCATCGTCCTGTTTCCATCCTGGGTAGTTTGCATTATGAGTAGTTGCTCTGTGCCTTGTATGTTTGGTATTACCATTGTCACCATGTCACTATGAATGTCACTATGAATGTCACTATGTAATTGTTCGTAAGTCTTTTATTTACAAGGGTTGTCACTGTGTCACCATGAGATTGTTCAAAAAAAGTTTTATACACCAATATATATTAATAGAACGCATAGTGACACATGGTGACAAACGGCTTGGCGGTATCGAAAACGCGGTTTCAGTCATTTTCGATAATCCCCCCATAAATGTAGTATCTAGTCGATCCCGCCCTTGCTTGTTTGCGGTTGCTGTCAGGGAATTGACGCTTAACGGACTTACCAAAGTTTCGGCTGTTAGCCGGGTGGTATCCGTTTTGCCCGCACCACTCGACATACTTCTGGTAAACTTGTCCGCAGTCCACCGAACCAAACTCGTCCGAGCGGTAGTAATCAGCCAAAAACTCCAAGGCCGGATCGCAGTCTTGTTGATATTCAGTTGTCGCGATTTTGCATATACTCGGCTGGACAAAGTCCCCTTCTGATTGTAAAGATCGCAAGCCTTCTACCGCCCAAAGGAATATGCCTGGCAACTCCTGCCTCAGCTCATCTGCCAGGTGCCTGTTGACCTTACTGTCAGGCACCGAGTATTGGAACGGCATCAGTAATAATCTCCGCCATACCCCTTGCGTTTTATCACCCAGGAATGGTAATCGGTTACAACTGAACATCAACCGGGCCGTTGGCCGGACAGTAATCGGGTCGCGGTATTTCCGCTCGAAGGTCATCGAGTCTTCGCCCGTATATGATTTTAAGACGCCCTCAGCAACCTTTGTTATTTCCGCCGCGTCGCCGCAAATGTTTGCCAACTTGTTGATAGTAGCACCTAAAGCGAACCTCTCCCCAAATCTCTCCAAGGGTATGTGCGAACAGTTGTCTCTGCCGAGTAGGTCCGTCAAGACACTGAACACAACACCTTTGCCATTTCCCCCTTGGCCTGCACATATCATAAACTTTTGCCGGCTTGTGTCCGGTGTCAGTAAGTATCCCATCCATTGCTGCAACAATTTTATTCGCTCTACGTCACCTTCTAAAACCTCATCAAGAAAAGCAATCCATCTTAAACAAACAGCGTCCGGGTTATAATCGTAAGGAATTTTGATCGTATCGAACCATCGGGCGGTGTGCGGGAAAACCACTTGTTTTTGATTGCCTTCGATGAGTTTATCGATTGATAGTGTGCTTGTGGCCATAACTATCCTTCTATTTTTATCTAGCCCCTTGCCGTCGATCCACCTGGGTATCGGCAAGTCACTGCTAAGGTGTATTGCCTTGTCATATCCCTGAAGGTTCAACAAGATATTATCCACCAATCCCCGCGTTATATTCTCACAAGGCACAATGTATTGATTGTCCAGGTCGTCGTGGGGAATGAACGTTTGGGGTCGGTTCAGAAAGTTAGTGACAAAGATTCTCATGTCGGACTGGTCGATCAGCTTGTAAATCCCGCAGTTTTCGTCGTACGCATAAAAATCACCCTTCCAAACTCGCAGATGAGAAACAATCCCCTCAGCGTCCCTGGTTATAAATAGTTTTTCGAGTATGCGTCGCGCCCAGCGTTCGGGCTTGTTGGTTTGCTCTTGGGGGAATATGCTGTTTGATTGTTCGGACGTTTTGGGTTTTGCTGTTTCGGCTTG
>Ga0315290_10002238_pt1 | contig 13616 bp, 25 predicted proteins | sample YL17G12_0_MG_FD_203627 | JGI IMG/M metagenome (GOLD analysis project Ga0315290, IMG submission 203627) | Sediment microbial communities from Yellowstone Lake, YNP, Wyoming, USA - YL17G12_0 | ecosystem: Environmental > Aquatic > Freshwater > Lake > Sediment | place: USA: Wyoming | collected... | reverse complement strand
TCCTAATAAAATAGATTTTTTATTTTGTTTCTTCTTTTACAGTAAGTCCGCAATTTGGACACGCATAATAATATCCACGTTGTTTTCCAAAAATTGTTGTCCAGGCCATTCCTTCATTGGAATAATAAGTTTTTTTACAATCGGACAATTTTCCAGTCCATCCACATCCATAAATAACGCCTCCGAGGATAGATTTGCAGGTTATTATTTCTTCGTTGCTTGGATTAGGGGTTTTTTTGAACATTGATTTGCATAATCAATCTATTGTAAATTTTTATCAATAATTCAATTATTTTACCAAATCCAAAAAAGAATACACATGAAATTAATGTGCTTACCCAAATAATTCCTGTAAGTTGCCAATCATGAGTACCCAACCAGGAAATTTCTGGTTCTGCTGTAGTATATCCTATGATTAAACCTAAAGTCAATAACAAAGACCCTATAATATAAAAAATTATAGGCAATATAGATGTTTCTTCAACAATTTTATTTTCCATTTTTATTTCCTTTTATTTTTTCTAATGCATAACCAACAGCTAATAAAACCGATGGATGTGTTGTGCCTCTAAGATTCAATTTAAGTATCGCTGTTTCTCTATATTTTTTAACTGATTTTGGTTTTATATTCATTATTATTGCTATTTCTTGAAAATTTTTTCCTTGTGCAATCAATTCGGTTACTCGACGTTCTCTTTCGCTTAATTTAGAAAAATCTAATTCTTCCCACATAGTATATCATACTTCCTTTATTTTGTCAAGGATAAATTCGTACCCAATCTACAATCATTTGTTGAGGAAATTTCGTTGTTGCATCAGGAGGAATATATTTCCAGATGCCAACATTCAATATTACATAGAATGGTTGGTCAAAAGGAGCAGGAAATTTTCCTCCAGAACTATACCATTTAGTTTCTGTTTTATACAAAACATTATCTACATACCATCGAATTGAATGTTCGTTCCATTTTACAGTAAAAATATGATAATTATTTGAAAAATTGCCTGATCTTAAGTTATAAGGAGTCGATATAAATACCCAAGGATATCCGTAATGTAGTGTTCCTTTGATTTGGGATGGTTTATTGCCCCAAAGTTCCATAATATCTATTTCACCACTCATAACGCCTTCGCCATAGATATTTGATTGAGACAACATCCAAAACGCGGGCCACAAACCTTTTCCTACTGGTAATTTAGCTTTCATTTCAAATGTGCCATATTTCCAGGCTGATTTAGTTGTTATCCAGCCGGTAGTATAATGTAATCCCCCATAGTCCTCTTTATTGGCTGTAATAATCAAATTTCCATTTGATACAGTTATACTTTTTTCAAGATGATAATCAGGATCATATGATCCAACACGAATATTCCATTTATTTAAATCTAATTTTGTTCCATTGAATTCATCATTCCAGATTAAAACGGGTTGTGCCTTTGTTATAAGAGGTAATGCTATTTTATAGTCACGAAAAAATAATTCTGGCTGAACTGGTTTAATACTTAATAATACTAATATTGCCAACAAAAGAATTATTAATGGATATCGTTTTTTTATATTCATAATAAAAATGAGAGTTTTATTTTAATGAAAAAATCCAAGTATATAAGCAATATGACCAACAACTATGCCAAGAATTAGACATATGATTGTTACTATACAATTATGGAAAATTGTAGCAGTAATAAGATACCAGTCTGTTTTCTTTTTCATTATTTTCCTTATAAAATTCCTGTTCTATTATAAAAATCCATTTTATATACTTTCTATTTTAATATTTTGTGCTTCAATCATTTCCTCGCAGCAATCAGCAATACCGTTGAAATTATCTGGATATGCATAACCACAGAATTTACAATTCATAGAATAGCTTTTTACAATATCTATTTCATAATAATCTCTGCTTCGATGATCCCTAATAAATTCTACTAAATCTTTTGCTTCGTGATTAAGTTCTATTTCTAATTTTTTCCAATATTCGGGTGTTCCATATCGATCCCAAACTCTAACCGGAAGATTAATAACGGCCTGAATATCTGTCAATTTTTTTATAAATAATTCATTATCGTTCATTGTTTCTCCTTATAAAATTGCCGTTTTATTTATCAATAATGTTCTTCATTATAATTTATTAAAATTCTCGCTGCTTTGAGAAGATTAGATTCATCTTTGCTAGGATTATATTTTGCTCCTCTAGAATCATAAATGCCATTTTCTCTTGCTTCAAAAGTTTCAAAATATGGATCATACCAACTTGGGCCAAAAATATCTTCTAGTATTTGTTCTCCAATTTGGCGATAAGTAAGTTCTATTTCGGTATTTATTTTAAGCATTTTTTCCTCATAAAATATCCATTTTATTTAATCTGCCCTCATTGTTCCGTCAAGGTCGCCTGAACTTCTAACTCGTACTTCATTTCAGTATATCGTATTCAGGATGTAGAGAGTGTAAACAAATCACAGATTTTGGCCTTGTCACATAAAATTGCGGTTTTATTATTTTAAAAATAGCCAAGATAAAGCACATACGCTTAGAATTATAAAAAGAAATCCTTCAATAACAGACCAATCTATTTTATTTTTCATTAATGTATATATCCCAAAGCCCAAACAAACGCATAAGCGAAAGTAAAGCCTAATGTAATTGTCAAACAAGTAGTTCCAACAGTCAACAAACTCAAATAAAGGATATTAAGAACTTTGTATTTATTCATTTTTATTATTATTGTCCTCATCATAAAAAATAGGATAATCTTCTTTATTACAATCTGTATTTTTGAACCAACGGCAGATAATCCAATCTTTTATCATATCTTTCAATAGCCAAAGAATAAAAGCTAAAAATATAATGGATATGATAATAATTAATGTATCTGGAATTTTCATTTTTGCCCTCTCATACGAGAATTGAGCCAATCTTTAAATTTCTGTGATCCAACTACAAGAATAAATGTTCCTATTATAATAAAAAATCCAAGTGGTATGTTTTCCATGTTATCTCGATAGAAAAGGCAAGTTTATTCCATAATGATCTAATGATTTATATTCTGATTCGGGAATAAGAGCAGGATTTCCAAAACCATTATAAAAGATCAGACCATTTTTAAGATAATAATAACCCGATATTGGTACGGGAGGAATAGTTCCTTTCCATAATCCTACAGTTCCATTTTTAGTTACCCAAGTAAGTTCTATTTCTTGTTGCCAAGGATCAGCGACTCGTTGAAGCCATATCAATCCATCACTTCCTTCATATTCAACAGGGACATTTTGAAAACTAACAAGAACTGTAGTTTGATTGAATATAAAGATTGTTGGAACATCTGTAGGACTGGCTTTAACAGGAAAAATATTTAAAATAGCTATAACAATAATTACCCATATTATAAGAATAGATAATATATTTCTTTTCATTTTATTTTCTCCGTCTTACAACTAAATATCGTTTATTTCGTCCTCTTGGTGAACGTAATTCTGTATCATCTGATTGCCAGTTTTCACCATGCACAGGGCATCTCCACACAATCGATCCGTGATCCATCTCCATAATCATATTGGACTTACATTTTGGGCAAGGTAAAGTTTCTTCTTTTATGTATTCGCTCATTATATTCCTTTATGCTATACATCTTTGTATAGGATATGATAACACATTATTCAATAAAAGTCAAGAGGCGATTTATTACAAAGTTACTGTATATTTAATAAAAGTACAGTAAATTTGTAATAAAAGTATGGTTTTATTTTAGTTTATCTTCTCTAAGAATTCTGGCTTCTGAAATATCAGGTTTTAACAAATCTAATTTCGTAGAATCTGCATATCTCTCTAGATGAATAATCACTACTTCACCGCGAGTAATATCAATTATTATTCTACGCCAATCATCAGTAATATCTAATGCTTCACAAAGTTGTTTTACAAATTTGCTTTGACTATGAAGAATTTCTTTCATTTTTCTCCTATTACTATGCCTGTATTTTTTTCAACTTGTCTAGCTTTATCATCATAAAGTTCAGTCATCAGATGATCTTTTACATTAGTAATTTGTAATTGTGGCAGACCATTTTCTATCAACCATTTTCTGATATAAGGTAATTGCTGTGGGTCTTCTGCCCTAGATGTAAAAATTCTTACTGTTCTGCCTTCTGACAACCATTTGTTCACCCGTTCAAGCATTAAAGGAACGGGTTTGCCAATATGCCCTTCCCCTTTCCATTCTGTAAATTCCGCCAATGTTCCATCTAAATCTACGCCTATCCAGCCCCATATTTTATCTATCAATTTTACCTCCTAGTTTTTTTAATAAAATTACTTTTTTATTATACTTTAACAATCAAATTATTTTCATCATAATCATAAGCAGGATCATCCATTACAAAATTATCAACAGACGAACTATAAACTACTTTGCCAAATTTTAAACCATAATCTAATGCTTTTTTAAAATCTATTACAGGATCACCAGTAGAAAATTCTTTTTTTTCTTTACCTACGTAAAGATATACTGATTTATATGAACCTGGAACAAATTCTTCAGAGTTAATTCCAATGACAGTAATATCTAATTTTTTCATATTTCTCCTAATAGCATTTATTTTTTTATTAGATTTCAATAATCCAATGTTTAAAATAAGCTCTTGATATATCTCCAATTTCATTCAATGTATGACGAGCATCACAATATTTACAATTATCAGAATCATGATTTTCATCATCCCAACTTCCACAATCTTCATCGGCCAACCGGTACAAATCATTTATTAATTCTTTAATTGTTCTCATATTTTTTTATTATTTTTTTTGTAAGTTTCAATGCAATAGCTAATTCTTCTCGATTTTCACAAGGTTGACAAGTCTTTTCGCCACCTAAACATATTATTTGACTAACAGCAATATTTGCTGGCTTATATAATTTTTTCAATGCTTTCAATAATTTTTTATTTTTTTTCATATATTCTTAATAAAATTTACTTTTTATTATTTTTCTTGGAATATTCCAACTAAAATTGAACAAAGAGGATTTATTGCTTTTATTTCATTATATTCTGTTTTAATATAAAACATATCGCCTATATCTTGAGGCACATGAGTAACAATTCCTTTAATATCGCTTTCAATTTCAAAATATCTGGCACATACTTTATCACCTATTTGTATCATTCCTTCATTCATTTTTATCCTCATAAATATTCTTTCTAATAAAACTTAGTTTTTTATTTAATAAGCGAATGTAAACATAGTCAAATATAAATCGTGCAATTCTTTTGCTATATCGGATGCAATATTTGGAGTTAGATACATAACAACTTCTTTTCCGTCTTCATAAACTAACCATAGTAAATTTGGTTCTTCAAATCGTAATCCAATTTTACAGTTTTTATCGCCACAACCACATTTAATTAACATATGTTTCCTTAATATCATTATCATTTAAATCATTTATTGTAATATCCCAATTAAATTCCTTATTTAATTGACCAATCATATCATGATATTTATCATATCTTTCTAACACTTCCCAATTTTTATTTGTCCATTTGGCAACATTAGATAAATGACCATAGATTAGTTGAAATGATTTTTCATAAACATTTATCAATCCGATCATAAATAAAATATATTCAAATAATTTTTTTTCTAAGTCTGTATGATTTTCCATATGTTTTCCTCATAAATTATTATGTTTTACAAATACCCACTTTGGTCTTAAATCTTTATAATTCCATATTCGTTTGCCACCCCAAGAATCAGTTCCCTTTCCTCCAATTCTTTTACAGGTATACCCTTTTGTTGGAGTTTCTATTTTAGTCCATCCCGCTTTTAAATAAATTTCTCCAGTTCTAGGAATTTCAACCAATGATTCATAACCTATAACATTATCTCCATATTTATTTTTCCAATCTATTGTAACTTGTTTTATAAATTCATTTAATACTAAAACTGTAAAATTTCTTCGAGGATATTTATTATCTATTTTTTCAATGTGATAGAAAATATTATTGATTATATATTTTAATTTTTCATTTTTATTATTTTTACTTATTTCAAAAAATTCATCTCTACCAGGAAGATTTTTAGTAGACGACCCTCCAACAATTGCTCCATAATATAATTCATCATATAAAATTGCATAACAAATACTTCTTCCTACAAAACCTTTTGGCTGGCTATAATGAACTGCCATATTTTGTAGAAGTCTAGGATCGGATTTTTTTATTATTTCTAAATTTAACATAATAAAATTAAAGTTTTATTTAAATTGCCGCGCACCACATACATGCAGGATTACCAGGAAGATTTTGTAAAAATTTACTCAAAAATCCTTCCCCATTACTATTATAAGCAGGTTCTAAAATTTGTTCTCTAAAATCTTTCAATAGTATATATTGGGTTTTTCTATCTCTACTTATTTTTAAAATTGAATATTCTTTTCCTCTAATTTCAGACCATTGTTTATTCCAATCTAATTCTAAATTTTCCCATTCTTTATAGGTTTCTGGATAATAAAACCACAACATAGCCCATTGTCGTTGCCCTGCTTTTACACATGCTCCAGCACAATTATTATGTTCAAAATTTTTATTATATAAATCTATTTCAACATTGTACCATTCTTTTAAATATTTTATTTGTTCATCTTTAGTATAGGGTTTTAATTGTATTAATGGAAAAAGTGTTTCATATCCTTTATCTTCCCAATTTTCTCGAATAGCAACAGAACGTTCAAATTCATCAAAATGAATACCAACAGCAACAACACAATCATTTTGAGAATATTTAGATGAAACATAATTAAATATAGTTTCTCTTTTTAATATACTAGAACAAGGATCGTTTCTACTATTTCCAATAAATCCTTGTATCATAAAAATATGAAATGGAGTATATAATTTTTCTTTATTATTTCTATCTTTTTTACTTACTATTTGATATTTTGTTTTTGGGTGATATGCAATATAATTTATTTTTATATCTAATTTATTTTCTACGGCATCAAACAATTTCCACATATCGGGATGCTCATTAGGTAAAACACAATTAATAAATTCTATTTGATCTTTTGAATATTGTTCCAATAAAATTTTAGGCATCAAAGCACTACTAGTAAAACCACCACCCATCGAACAAATTATTTTTTTATTTTCCATTATTCTCCAATAAAACTGAAATTTTATTCAAACCAATTTGATTTATCTTGTTCCCATCGTTCCCAAGATATTTGATCTGATGCTTTTATTTTCCAAGCAATACAACCATTATATTTATTCGCCAATTCATCATATTCTGGTATTCTTTTACACGAATTAATCCAAGAATAAGTTGCATCGGAATAAGCTTCTTTCATATGATTTACACAAAATGTTTTAACTTTTCCTGCATTTTCACCAGAATATATTAGCCATTCCCCTATCTCATTTGCTTTAGTTGTAATTTTATATGCTTTTTTCATTTTTTTCCAATAGAAGAACTATTTTATCGTATTATAACTTGTAATTGCATTTAAAACTTCATCAATAGGAAAATCTCCATCCCACCAGCCAATTTCTAAAAAACTAGCAATTGTATCTAAGTGTTTGAGGAATCTATCTCTGTTGTCTTCTGCCCATTCAGCGCGTTTGATTGTCTCGTTCAAAGAGGGACGTAATGAACCATCCGCCTGAATATGTTCATCAATATGCCAAGCATTTTCAAGCATTCGCAATTCTTGTTGTAAATGTCTTACAATTATTTTCTGAGTTTTAGCGTAATGTTTCCATTGTTTCTTTTTCATATTATTTGCTCCAACGTGCAAAATTTATAGGATAAGGTCTTAATGCATTTAATTTTTCATCTTCATTAAATTTTTTTAAAATTTTAGCGGTCATAAGCGCGTCATAGAGCGAATTATGTGCGCCCTCTATTGAAAATCCCAATCTTTCTACAACCAAACCTAATTTTGCTTTCTTCTCCGGCCAACGTTTCCACGAAATATCCATCGTGTCTATGGAGGTTGTAATATTTGTTCCTCTAGCATTTAGGAACGAAGAGTCAAATGACCCGTTGTGAAAGACCAAAATTGTTCCATCAATAAGTTCTTTTACTCTAACCATAACTTCTTCAATGGGTTTACCTTTTTTAGCAATTTGTTCAAGAGTAATTTTATTTACATCCAAGGCTTGTTGCTCGATTATTTTATCTGGCGAGTCTTTTACAAGCGTATAATGCCTGCTGATTTCTTCTAAATTCTCATCAAGTAAAACAATTGCTACTGAGACAAGTGCATTTTTTTGAGGATCAAGGCCTCCAGTTTCTACATCACAGACACTAAATTTTTTCATTATCTATCCTTATATTATCACAGTTTCCTAAATTTGTCAATAGTCAGTTTATTAAATTATCAATTTCTTCTTTAGATAAAAGATTATAAGATTCCAACCACCAAACGCAAGGCTTATTTTTTTCTTCAATGAAATTTCCATCTACAAATTTTACAGCAGGTTTTTTGGAGAAGTGTTCACAATATATAATATCTCCTCCTCTAACTGGTAAATGATTATCATAAATATTTTTTTGGATTTTAATTACAGATTGTTTCCCATTCGCTAAACAATGTATATCTAATCTTGGGCTATATTTTTCATTGACTTTTATCACATAAGCATATCTTTTGTCCAAATCGAATGTTGTCTGTATATAATTAAGTAAATTCTGTTCGTAAAATACTTGTTCTAAAATATTTATTTTTTTATTTGGAGTATTTTTCTCAAACTCAATCAAAAGTTCTCGCCGTTTATTTTTAGTTTCTTGCTTTAATTTTTTACCATATTTATTTTTGCCTTTATTGAATTCAATAAAAATATCTAAAAGTTTTTTATTGTTATTAAAACTATCAAAGAAATTTAATCTGATTAAAGTTTCAAGTTGCCTGGAATTTACAGAACTGTTTTCTTCTATTGCAATAAGCAAATCTACAAATGTATTATATTTATTTTTGCTTATGTCTAATAGTTCTTTCGCTACAGAAGGTGTAACATATTTTATTGAACCAATACCTCTGTAGATTATACTATTTTCTTTATCAAAATAATATGAAGATTTAGAATAACCGAATTTGGGTGATTTTATTTGTATTTTACTGGTATCAACAGTATCAATATCTATATCTGCAATATCATCTTCTTCAGATAATTCTTCGACAACTAATTCGTTTGAAAATTTAGAATTTTCAATATCGTTTATATATTTTAATGCTTCTTCTTTATAAAATCCGTAATTAATATCATATTCTGAAATCGGAATACTAGAATCATAATCATTTATAATTCTACAGTTTTCTCCAACATATATACCGATTTCAGTTCCTTTTTTGTCATTCACTTTTATTATATTACCGCCAGAGTTAGAAATATAAAAACGATTAGTTTTTTGAAGTTTTTCAACTCCACGATCAGTTCTATATTCTATAGAGAAATCCTTGCCGGATTTTTGAGATATACAAAAATCTAAAATATCATCGCATTCTAAAAGAGTTTGATCAACTGACCTATTATTCACAAAATATTCGTATAGACAATTTGGAACAATGGGATAATGATATCCTTTCTTTAAATCAACTTCTTTCAGATATCTGCCTTTTTCCTTTGTTTTTTCACCAGATTTTTTAGTGATATAATTATTCACATCTGTTCGAATATATTTTTCATATTCAGTAAATTCTAATTCAAAATTTGTTTTAGATTTCCACTCATTACAAATTTCATAATACTTATCTAATAAGTTTTTAGGAACTTTACATACTACGCCGTCTGTATTTGCTGAAATAACTAATATTCCATTTAGCACAAGAGATTCAATTAGCATTAATAAATATAATTGCCCCGATACAGTAACAGAAAGAAATGCTTTGGCATCTTGCAACCAAAAAGTTTCGCTATTAAGTTTTCCAAAAATAGAGTTTACAGTAATTTTTAAACCATCCGCTTTTATTTTATCGCCAGATTTTTTAGCTTCAATTCGTTCTTCTGTAATTTTCTTTAAAATATCTAAGAAATCATCATTTAAATGTTCGGGTTTTATTTTATTATTTAAAATAATATATGGATAATAACTGGATACATCTGCATCCATAATTATATAATTTTTGTCAGTAACGAATTTTCCAGGTTGATCTTCGCTATGCAGACCGCCAACTCCCAACACATATTCACAATTTCCAAATTCTAGATTTTTCTTATAAGCAAAATTATTTTCGGATACAACAAGCGTATTGCCGGTTTCAAATTTCAAATCTTGCAATTTCCTAGTTTTAAATTTTATATTAGGGCAAATACAATCTCTCAACCATAAAAAATCTCTCTTTGTCCTTAAATATTTTAATTCCTTTATATCAATACCCGTTTCATCAGTATAAATCTTTTCAAGCAAAATGTTAGCTATTTTACTATCGCTGGCACTCAATAGATCAACATCATAAATTTTTCCTAATTCTTCTCGGAGTTTAATTTGAGGTTGTAAAACCTTATATAATTCATTAACTATTAAAACATCATTGATATTATATTTTAGAACAAGTTCTATATCTTTACGTTTAATAACATGATCATAAGGCAAAGGAAAATCTTGAATTTTTTTCCACTTTAAATTAATGGCACATTGTTTTAAACTTACCCCTAATTTATCGAAGGCCATCATTTTCATTAAATCTATTTGAGGCCAGGGATAATTTTTTCTATAAGAACGCGCTTCACCCCGTTCTGTAGCAATTATTTTTTGTGAATATTCGAATACATCTTTATTAATATTTATTCCGTTGTATTCTAATACTAACGATAAAATAGGAGCATCGAAATATAAATTATTATAACCTATTAGGGCTACAACATTGTTATCTAAAAATTCTTTTAATTTTTCTTTATCATCTATTTTTAAATCCCAAGAAATAATAAATGATTTTATTTCTTCTGGATTATCAATATTTAAAAATGATATTAGAAATAAATTGATAAAAATTTCAATGTCAAACGCCCATTTGCTTTTATTCATTATTTTGCTCTATACTGGCAACTGTTCCTCACAGAACACAAAACGGAACACATAAACGAACTAGAATTATTATAAGGCCATTCTTCTGCTTGTTGTATTTTTTTGGCTGTCTCTATAAATTTATCCAACGAATCTTGAGCAAGATATTGTTCATAATCCCAATCAAAAAACGTATTCGATCTAATAAACCATAATCGGGCTTTAGTAATTTCTAATCCTTTAAATTGCCACAAAAAATAGACGTATAAATTAAGCTGAGATTTATAGCCATCTAATTTCTTTTGATCTAAAACACCCTTTTTATTAATAATTTCACTTGTTTTAAAATCTAAAAGAGTTAGTTCATTGGTGGTTTTATTTTTAATGACAATATCAGGTTTTATTGTAACATTAATTCCACGATCTGTTCCTTTAACAAAATCTTCTAATTGAATAAGTTCATATTCATCTCTATCAAAATTAAAGTTTTTAAAAAATTCATATCCAGCATCATAATAATCATTCCAAGCATTTCGCATAAAAGCAGGAGGAGAATTTTTTATATTATTAGAAAATTCTTTTTGATAATAATCAAGCATTTCCCAAATTTCTAATTTACCTTTGAGATATTTTTCAATTACTAAATGAATAAAAGAACCATAATCAGAAAAGAAGTTGCCTACTTTCGGAACTTTCTCAATATACGTGAGGTAAAATTGCCACCCACAGGTTTCAAAAGTATTTATTGAACTGTTGCTAAAATTCATTGTTTCTAATTGTTCTGTATATTTTCCCATATTGTTTTCCTAATTAAAAGGTGATGGATTATGATCATTATGGTCACGCGTAGGAATAGGAGTTTTATCGCTTTCAGGCCACCAGTTATAACGTTTATATAATTCATCTGGAGTATTGTAAAAACGATAAGAAGTATAGTCAAAATATGCTCTTGCTTTATCTATTTTTCCAGTATATCTATTTTTCATAACTTCTACTTCTACGTCATGTTCAATAGGTTCATGACCTTTTTTATAATTACCTTTGTTATCTTTTTCTCCTAATTTTTCTTTTTTAGAAAATCTTTTTACACTTAAAAGATATTGCGCGAGATTGCCTAAATTTCCCGATCCGCTTATATCGTCCGAAACAAGTTCTTGTCCTGTTATTAATTTTCTTGGATGACAGACCAATACTATTAAAACATTATAAAGCATGGCGAGATGATTTAGTCTGACAATAAAATCTGTTTGTTTTTCAAGTTGATTGATACTACTCGCTCCAATATCAATAGTCATTAAATTGTCTAGCACCCAAACTTTTGCTCCATATTTACGAGTAACACTAATAGCTTTATTTAAAATATCTTCTGATTTATTACTATTATCGTTGTATATCCATATTCTTTCTTTATACCATTCTCGCATTAATTTTCTGGTTTCAGGGGCAATTACATGAATAAATTTATCTTTCATTTTAGTTTTTTCAGGGCCAGCCATAGTAAGTTCAACCCACGACTTTAAAACAGGTGCGCCTAGTTCTCCAGAAAATAAGAAAACATCATGGCCTTGTTGTAAAGGATCACATACGAAACTTTGATTTAAGAAGGTCGATTTACCTGCACCTCGAATGCCCGTAACTAAAATTACACTTCTAAATAAAAATTTATAAACTATTTCATTTATTGCTTTTAGATTTAAATATAATCCTGGTTCATTTTCTATATCAAAATCTGCAACAGATGCTAAATCTGAAACGCCCATTACTGGAATTTCTTGAGCGTTTTCAATGAGATTAATTACTTTTTCTTTACCGAAATGATAAAGAACTTCGTTGGCATCTTTTAGTGGTATTTTTTCTCCTTTCAGATTAGTTAAAGAAGTAGGCAAATCGACAAAGAGCGATCTCCAAACACCAAGACGAGCGCATATATCTTTACGCATTATTATTCCAGGGCCATCATTATCGGCCCAAATAATAATTTTTTCAAATTGCTCCAACCATTCGAAACATTCCTCAACCCATTTAGTATTTTGTGTTCCACCAGGAATAGATACACAATTTGTATATCCGGATTCAATTACTGAAAGACAATCAATTTCTCCTTCTGTAATTACCAGCGGTTTTGATGGATCAATTCTATTCATGTTAAAGAGAATAAATTTTTTATCACAATCTGCCTGATACCAGCCTTTTACATCTGATTTTTTTAATTTTCTTGCTGGTCTATACTTTACTAATGTAAGCACATCATTAGTATCGTAAAAATTGAAAACTATATTATTATTACTATCTTGTTGAACATCGCAATAATCTAATGTTTCCTTTGATAATCCTCGAAGGGCTAAATATTCTTCAACCTGTGTTCTATCATCAATACAATCATATTTTGGATATATGAAATCTCTATCTGTTTTTATCCCTTTTTCTCCAAATCTATATGGAGTATTAGTTTGTTCAAATAATTTTTCTATCGCTCCAATATAAGTGAGTTTATTGAAACTCATATAATGCGTTATTATATCATATATTTTTCCACAACCGAAGCAATAGAAATATTGATCATTAGGTTTTCCATCCCAAACAAAGGAGGCGGTTTCTTCTTGATGAAATGCAC
>Ga0315290_10002237_pt1 | contig 13617 bp, 9 predicted proteins | sample YL17G12_0_MG_FD_203627 | JGI IMG/M metagenome (GOLD analysis project Ga0315290, IMG submission 203627) | Sediment microbial communities from Yellowstone Lake, YNP, Wyoming, USA - YL17G12_0 | ecosystem: Environmental > Aquatic > Freshwater > Lake > Sediment | place: USA: Wyoming | collected... | reverse complement strand
GCGGAACGGCATCCGCATCCTGGGGCCGGACGCCAACCGCAGCGCCGCCGCCTTCGAGGTCGAGACCGGAACGGGGAACGGAGGGAACGGGGCGGGAGGCGGGCCAGGCGCCATCCGCGTCGGCTTTACGTCGATCAAGGGGCTGGGGCTGAAGACGATCGAGCGCGTCCTCGAGGAGCGGAAGGCGGGCGGCGAGTACGCCTCGGTCGAGGACTTCCTGGCCCGGACGAAGCCGGGCAAGGCCGAGCTCCTCGCGCTCATCCGGGCCGGCGTCTTCGATTCCCTCGAGCCGCGGCGGACGCGCCAGGTCCTCCGCTACTTCCAGGGGCTCGAGCACATGGAGGAGGTGGCCGACATCGCCTCGGACGAGAAGCGGCGCATGCTCTATGAATCGCTCGGCTTCCTGCCTGAGGGGGACGACCTCGATCTCTACGAAGGCAAGCGGCCGGCGCTTCGCGTCAAGGACCTCAGGGACTGCGCCGGGACGATGGTCGAGCTCGTCGTCCGGGTCGTCGACGCCCGGCAGAGGGAGACCTACGGCATGATGCGGAGCGGCAATGGCCACGATGGCCATGGCGCCGAGGCCGGCGGCAGTGGCGGGGGATGGTTCGGTCCGGGCCGTAGCGATGGGAGTAATGACGCGGGACCGGGCCCGGGAAACGGGAGTCCGGGAGGATATGGTGGCGGGGACGGCGGTGCGGCCAGGGGAACCGGGCGAGGCGGGCCGAAGTATTTTTACCTCTTTGAAGACGAAACCGGGCTTCTCGAGGGCATCGGCGAGACGCGCTGCGTTACGTACGGCACCCCGCCCGTCTGCTTCCTCCGCGGCGAGGTCCGCAAGGACGGCGAGGGGATCGCCAAGATCTATAACTGCGCCTTTTTGAGGTCGTTCTGATGGGGACATGGACGGGGACACGGGACATGGACGGGGACACGTCCCAATTTCGGAGAAATTGGGGCATGTCCCCGTCCATGTCCCCCTGTCTTTTCTTTACATGTTTCCGGCCTTCCCAGGGTAGAAGGCTTGGCACGCTTTTGGCAGGGTATCACGGCGGAAGGCACAAAGCGCGATGAGTCAGATCCAAAGAAGGATGGGACGGAGGCTGATATGAACGGCTATCGTTTTTCGGTTTACGCTATCAGGGATGGGGAGGGCTGGGCGGCCCACTGCCCGGAGTTCCCCGGCTGCCGGGCCCGAGGCGCGACCTACGAGGATGCCCTGGCTAACATCCGCGACGTCATCCGCATCTTCGTCGAGGACGGCCTCGGTGACGACGAGTCCCCGCCCCAGCCCGAGGAAACGTGCTTCACGGCCCTCGACCTGACCCTCTGAGGGCCGGCGGGTCGCGTCGCGGGCTATTTCACCGCAGGCACGACGATCCCGGCTGCGCCCTTTTCGGCGAGGAGCCTGTTGAATGCGGGTAGGTCGGTTTTGACCAGCGCGTCGAACAGGCCCTTCTGGAACGCAAGCCGTCCCGCGAGCACGGCGAAGACCTCGCGCTGCTGTCTGTTCGGCGCGAAATCGACGCTTCCGGAAAGGTCCCCGGCCAGGACGGACAGTTTTTCGTAGATCTTCTGCGGGTCGCGGAACGATTTCGTGTCGCCCTCGGCGATCGTCGGCTGGAAGAGCCCGTCCTCCACCGCCTGCAATTTTTTGCCCATCTCGGCGATGGCTGCCGCGAGCCCCGCGTCCTTCCCGGCGGAGGCGTCACGGATGTCGAAGATCTGCTTCTTCAGCCATTCGAGCTGGCTGATCATGTCCGAGGCGGAGTTGAGGTCTTCCCGGATATCGAGCTGCAACTTCGTCTGGGCCTTGATGTCGTCGACCGTCCCCGCCGAACGGGGGTCCTTGCGGACTTCGAGCTTCTGCGTGAATTCCCGGCCTCCGACGCTGAGCTTGACCGTGTAGGTCCCCGGCGCCGCCAGGAAACCGCGGAAACCGGAATCCGTGCCCCAGCTCTGGATCGAATACCAGCCTTCCTGCTCCCACTGGAGATGAAACCGTTTTTCCTCGACGACATGGGGATTTCCCGGCGGCTTGGTGCGGAGCTTGGCCGCGCGGGCCCCGGCGTAGCGGAGGTCCCAGGCCACGCGGTTGATCCCGGCCTTGGCTGTCCCGGCCATCCGGGCGACTTCATTGCCGTCCTCGTCGAGAAGGACGATGTTTACGGGCCCGCCCGGGACGTTCTTGAGATAGTAATTGATAGTGGCCCGGGTCGACCCCGGCGCGCCTCCGGCGACGTCATGCAGGCGGTAGGCCGGGCGGGGCTTGAACAGGTGCGCCTCTGACTTGAGGATGTCGTCCGTCAACTGCTGGAGCGGCGTGATGTCGTCCATGATCCAGAACCCCCGGCCGTAGGTGCCGACGACCAGGTCGTTGAAATGCCGTTGGACGACCATGTGATGGACGGGCGCGTGGGGGAGGTTGTTCTGGATGGGCAGCCAGTTTCTGCCGTCGTTGAAACTGACGTAGATCGAGTTTTCCGTGCCCAGGAAAAGCAGTCCCTTCCGGACCGGGTCTTCGTGGACCCAGTGACAGTAGGAAAAAACGGTCTTGGGAATGTCCGCGCCCAGATATACCCAGGTCTTGCCGTAGTCCGCCGTTTTATAGACATGCGGGTCGCGGTTGTTCACCTGGTGGAAATCGACGGTGATGTAACACGTCCCGGCGTCATAGCGGGACGGTTCGACGTTGCTGATCGTGCCGAGGGGCGGCAGGTTCGGGATGCTCCGGGTGACGTTGGTCCAGGTCTTCCCGCCGTCTCTCGTCAGCTGGACTAGGCCGTCGTTCGTCCCCGCCCAAATGCAGCCTTTTTCCAGAGGCGATTCGGCGATGGCGAAAACGACGCAGCCGTATTCGACGGCCAGGTTATCGAGTGTCAAACCGCCCGAGGGGCCCTGCAGCTTCGGGTCGTTCGTGGTCAGGTCGGGGCTGATGATGTCCCACGTTTTTCCGCCGTCGGACGTCTGGTGGACGAACTGGCTCCCGACGTAGACCGTGTTGTGGTCATGCGGGGAGATGGCGATGGGGAAGGTCCACTGGAAACGGAACTTGGCCGCCGCCGCGTTGGAGCCGTAGATCGACTCCGGCCAGACCTTGGCCGTAGCGATGTGGCCGGTCCGGTAATCGACCCGCTGCAGGTCGGCGTTGTAGCTGCCTCCCCAGACGATGTTCGGGTCGACCGGGTCGGGCACGATAAAGCCGCATTCGCCTCCGGCCGTCGACTGCCATTGGGAGGACGCGGAACTGCCCCAACTCATGAAAAGCCCGCCGGTGCTGGCTCCCTTGTGGGCCATGCCGTCCTGCATGCCGCCGTAGACGTAGTAGGGGATCTGGTTGTCCACGGCGACGTGATACATCTGGGCGATCGGCAGCTCGATGCGCTGCCAGGTCCGGCCGCGGTTGAGCGTGATGGCCCCGCCGCCGTCGTCGCTGAGCATCAGCCGGTCGGGGTTCTTGGGATCGGCCCACAGGTCGTGGGTGTCGCCGCTCCATTCCACGACGTCGGAATCGTAGCCGCCGTCGAGCGTGCGGCTGATGCTGTTGGCCGCGAAGTAGACCTCGTCCTCGTCGCCCGGGTTGACCATGATCCGTGACGCGTAGTGCGACCGCTCGTTGAGCAGGCGGTTGTAGCTTGCGAGCTGCCAGTTCTCGCCGCCGTCCTCCGAGCGCCACAGGACGCCGCGGTTGGGAGAGCCGGTCTCGATCAGGGCGTAGACGACGCCGGGGTTGCTGTACGAGACGGCCAGGCCGATCTTTCCGACCGGCGGTTCGGGCAGCCCGTGGCCTGCGAGCCGCTTCCAGGTGTCGCCGCCGTCGGTCGACTTCCAGACGCCGCCGTTCGGACCGCCGCTCTCCCGGCCCCAGGTCCGGATGGTGAGGGGCCACATGCCGGCGAACAGGATCCGCGGGTTCTTCATGTCCATGGCGATCTCGAAACAGCCGGTGTTCTCGTCCGCGAAAAGGACCTGGTCCCAGGTCTTGCCGCCGTCCTTCGTCCGATAGACGCCGCGCTCTTTCTGCGGGCCGTAGCAGTGCCCCATGGCGGCGACGAAGACGGTGTCGGGGTCACGCGGGTCGACGGCCACGCGGCCGATCCTGCCCGACTTTTCAAGGCCCATGTGTTTCCAGGTCCGGCCGGCGTCGGTCGACTTGTAGACGCCGTTGCCGATGGAGATGTTGCTCCGGACGAAGGCCTCTCCCGTTCCCGCCCAAACGACGTTCGGATCGGACCAAGCGATGGCGAGGGCGCCGATCGACTGGGCCGGCTGATCGTCGAAGACGGGCTCCCAGGTCGTCCCGGCGTCGGAGGACTTGAACACGCCGCCCGACGAGGCGCCGACGTAATAGGTCAGCGGGTCGCCGGGGACGCCGACGACGGCCGCGGCCCGGTTTCCGGGAGGACCGATGTAGCGATACTTGAGGCTCTGGTAGAGGTCCGCCGATACCGTTTGAGTGAAAGCCGGCCCGATGCCGGCCATGAACAGGAGAAGCGCCGCCCCGGCGATCGACCAGGATCGTGCCCTGCGGCCATTCCGTCGCGCTTTTTCACACATGGATACCCTCCGGGACGAGTTTGGATCGCAATTCCTGCGAATCGAAGCGATGATATTTCCGGCCGAGGCAGAATGTCAACAGAGAACCGGAGGTTTATACGCCGGGTGCCGCTTCACCTCCGCGCACTCCGCTTTGCGGTTCGCGGACAGGCCCGCCGCCTGATCTATAAGCTAGAAAAGGACGCCGTCGTCCTCTTCTCCTTCGGCCCCCGTCAAGGGATCTACAAGTAGCTCACTTCTTCTTGTCCGGATAAGGCGGGTGCTTGGGCACCTCGACCGGGTCCTTCTTGATGAGCTCCTGGAGGTGTTTGACGGCGGCCTCGAGCTGGGCGTCCCGGCCCTTGAAAGTGGCGTGCGGCAGGTTGTCGACGACGATGTCCGGGTCGACGCCGTGGCCCTCGATGAGCCACTCGCCCTCGGGCCCGTAAACGCCCGTCTCGGCTGCCGAGGCCAGTCCTCGGTCGACGAGGACGTTGGACGAACTCAGCCATATCTCGCCGCCCCAGGTCCTCGTCCCGATGACCTTGCCCAGGCCCAGCCTGCGGAAGCCTTCGGCGAACGCCTCGCCGTCGGAGGCCGTGCGCTCGTTGCAGAGGACGACCAGGTGGCCGCGGAAGGCGTACTGCATGTTCCAGGTCGGATTGCCGACCCGGTCCTGCCAGTAGAACCAAGCCCGCCGCAGGAGCTTCTCCAGGATCCAGGAGTCGATGTTCCCGCCGCGGTTGTGACGGACGTCGATGATGAGGCCCTTGCGGTCGAACACCGGGTAGAAATTCTTGACCCACTCCGTGTAGTTGTCGTCGCCCATGGCCCTGAGGTGGACGTATCCGATCTCGCCTTTCCCGGTCTTTTCGACTTCGAGGCGCCGGGTGTATTCCCACTCGCCGTAGCGGAGGTCGGACTCGGCTCCCCGCGTAACGGGGATAACGATCTCTTTGCGGGCCTGGCCGCCCGCCGCCGGCTTGACCTCGAGGAGGACCTGCTGGCCGGCCGTGTTCCGCAGGAGAAGCGACATGTCGGGGACGCTGAGAACCGGAACCCCGTTGACCGTCGCGATAACGTCGCCCTCGCGGATCGCCGACATCGGTTTCCCCAAAGGGGACAGACCTTCCGGATACTCGGGGTCGGCCTTGTAGATGTGTTCGATCCTGTAGCCGCCCCTGGCCTCATCCCGGATGAGACGCGCCCCGAGCGAGCCGGGGGCGACGCTGTCCGCCGGCTGTCTCAGGTCGCCGCCGCGGACGAACGTGTGCAGGGCCGAGAGCTCGCCGACGAGGTGGGCCAGGAGGTCGTTGAGCTCGGCCCGGTCGCTGATCCGGTCGACGAAGGGCCGGTGCCGCTCGAGGAGTCCCTGGTAATCGACATTGTGAAGGTTGCGGTCGTAGAAGTAGTCGCGCTCCATCCTCCAGGCGTCGACGAACATCTGCCGCCACTCCTCGCGCGGGTCTATGGAGAAGGTCCAGCGGGAGAGATCGACGCGCCGTTCGGCGAGCGTCGCCGCTGTCGGCTGGGCCGTCCCGGCGTCGATGACATAGAAGTCGCCGCCTTTGCGGACGAGGATCTTCTTGCCGTCGGCCGAGAGCTCGAAGCTCTGGACGTCTTCGAGGACCGTCTTGGCCTGGACGTTGCGATTCTTGATCTCGACGGCCTGGAGTTTGGGCTTGCCGGCGGCCGTCGACTCCTCGTCGATGAAGAACAGGGCCTTGTCACCGACGACGAGCCCGCCGTAGACGCTGGCCGGAAGCGGGACTTCGAAGACCCGTTCCTGGATGGAGGTCAGGTCGATCGTAACCGAGGGCGCTGGCTTGACCACTTCCTTGGCCGGCTTTCCGGCCGCTGCTTCGGTCTTGGCCTCGGCTTCCTTGGCCTCCTTCTCGTCCCCGCCGACTTTGGCTGCCGGCTGAAGTTCTGTGGCCGGGGCGAAGGGGAACGTTTCCTTGGCCGTCAGGGCCAGGGCATAGATCTTGGTCGTCTTGTCGAAATACGGCTCGGGCTGGCGGGCGCCCCACGGGCTGCCCACGACGCTCCGGAAATAGCGGTCCGAAAGAAAATAGAGCCATTTCCCGTCCGGGCTCCAGGCCGGGTTGTAGGAATCGACTCGGTCATTGGTGAGTTCCGACGTCCGGCCGGTTTCGGCCTCGAGAAGCATGACCTGGTTGAATTGGTTATCGGCGCCCTGGACGTAGGCGACCCAACGGCTGTCCGGCGACCAGGCGAAGTCGCCGAACATCCCGGTGCCGGAGACGGCGATCCGGGTCAGGGCTTTCTTGCCGATGTTGAACAGCCAGAGCTGGTAGTCCTTGTCGGCGAAGGCGATCCACTTGCCGTCGGGAGAGGGGACGCCGTCGAAGCGGAGGACCTTGGCGCCCGTCGTCAGCTGCTCAGCCGGGCCGAGACCGTCGGCCGCGAAGCGGTGGAATTCCCACTCGCCGGTCTCGTCGGACAGGACCATGAGGCTCTTGCCGTCGCCGAGCAAGCGCGCCGCCCGGGCCCGGACGCCGTCTTTGCGGCTGACCCTGACCCACCGGCCGTCGCCCACGGGGGCGACGAAGACGTGACCGCGGGAAACAAGGACGACGCGGTCCCCGGCAGGAGAGACGTGCGCCGAGGTGAGGTAATCGAGGGGTTTCGTCACCCATTTTTCGCGCATCTGGTCGAAATCCGAAGGAAGAGTGATATCGATTTTCGCGTCCTTTCCGGAGGCGATGTCGAAGAGGTGGATGTCGGCCACGAGTTGGTAGGCGACCCGGCCCTCATGGAGACTCGGCGAGCTGGCATCGTATCCTTTGTGGGACGTGTGCTGCTTGAGGCCGCCACCCTTGAGGTCCATGGACCAGACGTTCATGGTGCCGTCGCGGTCGCTCAGGAAATACACGCGGTCCTGCCAGGTCATCGGATTCTTGCTTGTCCCGGCGTAGTCGGCGGTCAGGGGCGCGGCTTCCTCGCCGCCGAGGACGAACGTCCACAGGTTCTGGGCCGTGCCGCCTTTGTAGCGTTTCGTGTAACTTCCCTGGAACGGGAGCCGGGTGAAGAAGAGCGTCTTGCCCGCCGCATCGAACGACCCGTCGGCCGCCTGGTTGAGGGGAAGCAAAACCTCGGCGTTTGTCTTCGGGTCGAGGACGACAAGCTGGGTGTTGGGCAGGGTCGAAAATTTCTGCGTCGCGTAGAGGATCCTGCCGTCGGGCGTCCAGCCGGCGACCGTGGCCGTCTGCCCGGCGAAGGTGCGGCGGACGGGCAGGCCCCCGGCGAGGGGCATGGTGTAGACCTCGGTCGGCCCCTCGTATTGGGCGGAGAAGGCCAGGGTCAAGCCGTCGGGCGAAATGGCGGGATAAGTTTCCATCCCCGCATGCGTGGTCAGGCGGCGGGCCGTCCCGCCCCGGACGTCGAGCGTCCACAGGTCGCCCTCGGAAGTGAAGACGACGACGTCGCCGTGGATAGCGGGGAAACGGTAGTAACCGTTCCGGCCGGCGGCGAAACCGGCTTGGGCAGAACAGAGGAGACAGAGGATGACGGCGGCGAGGCCGAGTACTTTTTTCATGACCTTCTCCTTGAAGCGATTAGCGAGGCCCTATTGTATTGGGGCGGGCACCGGGAATTCAAGGAATTTCGTTCAGGGCTATTCCAGGGTGACCGGACGGCCTTCCGAAGTCGGAATTCCTTTTCGACAGGAGCGGTTTCGTGGGGAAAGAGGGGCTTGGGATCCAGGGCCTTAAATGGTAGCTGGTAGCCGTAAGGACATCGTGAACAGTCTTCTAATGCTCCCAGGCTTCGATGCTTTCTGGGGCCCAAGAATAGAATCCAGAAGAATATTTAAATATATGTTGACTTTTTCTAACAAAATGTTATAAATATCTAACATCATGAATATCGACAGGAGGAACAATGAAAAAGACGATTGTCACTTTCGTCATCAGCGCCCTGATCGTGGCATCCCTGGCTTTGTGGGCCCTGAAAGGCCAGATCGCCGGCAATACCCAGGAGATCGTGATGGCCGGCATCGTGCTTGTCCTGGTCGGTTTCGCCGTCACCCTCGGGGTGTCGAGGCTCAGGGGCCACCTGCGCCGTGAGCCGGGCGAGGACGAACTGTCCCGGATGGTCATGACCCGGGCGTCCTCCCTGGCCTACTACGTTTCCATTTACATGTGGCTATTCGTCATGTACATCAGCGACAAGACCACGCTCGCCGCGCACAGCCTGGTCGGAGCCGGGATCCTGGGCATGGCCGTCATATTCCTTTTCTGCTGGCTGGGCGTGAAGATTTTCGGAATGAAAAATGCATAACCGAATAAAGGAATTAAGGGCCAAACAGGACCTTTCCCAGCTCGAGTTGGCCCAGCATGTCGGGGTCCGTCGCGAGACCATCGTCTTCCTGGAGAAGGGGAAATACAATCCCTCGTTGAGGCTGGCCCACGACATTGCGAAATTCTTTCAGCTGCCTATCGAGGAGGTCTTCCTCTTCGACGGGGAGGTCGGCGAGAAGCCGGGCGATTAGGCCGCGGGATCTCGAAAGATTTATGGAAAACCCGGGGCCTGACGTCCCGCGAAAGGGTCCTGACCGTTTTCGCGCTCTATGAGACGGTCCGGGAATTCGGCGCGTACTAATAGACGCAGGCGCGGGCGGCCTCGGCGTAGACCCGCAAATTCTCCGGCGACGTCTCGAAGAAGTGGTCGCAGCAAGAGAGGATGTAGCCGCCCTCGTAACCCACCTTCTCGAAAAGCATCAAGACCATTTTCCGGATGGTTTCCGGAGAGCCCTCGGTCAGGACGTTGAACTGATCGAGCCCGCCGATGAGGACCAGGCGGCGGCCGATCCTGGCCTTGAACTCCCACGGCTCCTGGTTGCCGCCGATCGAGGTCGGGGCCAGGGTCTCCGAGGCGTCGCAGCCGTTAGCGACGATATGTTCCTCGATGCCTTTCGTCCCGCCGCACGTATGGTAGACGACGGTGAAGCCGAGCGCGTGGAGGGCGTCGTGCATCTTCCGGTCATAGGGCAGGCAGAAGTCACGGTGGAGTGCGGGGGAGATGAGCGTCGATGACGCGGCCCCTCCGCCCGTCTCGATGAGGTCGAAGCGGGCCCCCTTCATGGACTCGATGAAACGGAGCTTTTTTTCGAGGAGGATCGCGAGAAGCTCGTGGACCCAGCCGGGGCTGTCGAAGGTGCGCAATATAAGGGCCTGGGTGTCGATGAGGCAGGCGGCGTGCTGCCAGCAGCCGGCCTGGTCGCCCCAGACGAAACCGCGCAGGATGCCCCGGTCGCCGACCGCGTCGTAAGCGCGACTCATCGGGGCCGGGTCGAGCTTCGGGACGGGCATGTACTTTTCTATCAGCCGGATGTCGTCGTCGTGTTTGATCAGGTATTCCGAGATCCAGGTCGTCATCCGGTTGCCCTCGGTCCGGTAGGTGAGGGTCCCGCCCGGCGTGGTGATGGTATGACGGCAGAGCCGGTGGTCCGGGTCGGCGCTCAGCACCTCCGCTTCGTCCCGCCATTCGGAAGTCGAGAACTTGGTGAAATCGGCGTCCGTCAGCCAGAACTGGCCCATGTCCTGGAAATACTGGATCGACGCGTCCAGGCCGAACATCCCGAAGGCCTCGAGGTCGCTCACTCCGCCCAGGAAGGTGTCGAGATGGTACTTCTGCCATTGGTGGACGGTCGCCGGCAGGCGGTCGGGTTTCTCCCGGGCGAGGGCGCGGAGCATCCGCTCTTTGGAGGTCACGGCCGGATTATAGAACGCCCGCCCGGTGAGGTCAACGCGGGACCGGGGGGGGGGGCGAACGGGTTGATACGTTCGCGGGCGCCAGATCCCGATTGTAAATAGGGGGAAAAGTGCCGCTCAGTATTAATCCTGAGCATACCCCGGGCATCAGGGGGGAGAGAGCGGATTGATTTTTTCGCCTCGTTCCGATAAAAGGAAAGGACCAAGGAGGTTCCCATGCCGCTCATAAAATCCCCTCGCTCTCAGAAGTCCGTCCTCATTATGATGATGGCCGTCGCCGTTCTCGGATACTTTGGCTGTTCCGGGAAGGCTCCGGAGCCGGCCGCGGCGGAGAAGGCCCCCGTCCCTCTTCTTTCCGAAGACGCCGTGCGCCTGTCGAACGACCCCGGCAAGACCGAGATCTTCCGCGACGCCGGCTTCGGCCTTTTCATCCACTGGGGCCCGAACTCCCAGGTCGGGACGGAGATCTCCTGGCCCCTGTACAACGCCTCTGAAGATTTCATTAAAAAGTATTATGCCCTGGCCGAAACCTTCAATCCCACGGCCTTCGATCCAACGGAGTGGGCCTGCCTGGCCAAGCTCGCCGGGATGGAATATGTCGTCTTCACGGCCAAGCACCACGACGGCTTCTGCATGTTCGACACGGAGCTCAGCGATTTCAAGATCACCCGGATGCCCTACGGCCGGGACATCGCGGGCCTGGTCGCCGAGGCCTTCCGTAAGGAGGGATTCCTCGTCGGCTTCTATTACTCGCCGGGCGATTTCCGCTACCAGTGGGAGACGGGCAAGCGCACCGGCCACATCTACGAGCCTGACTTCGAGAGCCAGGCCCTGTTCGGCCCGAAGCGGAAGAGCTTCGTCGATTACGAGCGCGGCCAGATCGAGGAGCTCCTGACCCGCTACGGCGATATCTTCATGCTCTGGTTCGACGGCAAGTGCGAGCCCCTCAAGAAGCACGCCTGGCGCCTCCGCCAGGACGTCTTCATCGCCCGCGGCGAGATCCCGACGCCCGAACAGGAGATCCCGGGCCAGGCCGACGACCGGGCCTGGGAGAGCTGTCTGACCACGAGCTATCAATGGTCCTACCTCCCCGGCGCCGTCGTCCGGCCGTCGTCCGAGATCATCGAGAACCTCGTTCACATCCGGGCCCGCGGCGGCAACATGCTCCTCAACATCGGGCCCCGGCCCGATGGGCGGATCGCTCCGGCCGACGAGGACGTGCTCCGCGACCTGGGCCTGTGGATGATGCTCTACGGCGAGGCGGTCCGCGGGGTCCGCCCCTGGAGCGTCACGAACGAGGGCGACGTCTGGTTCACCGAGAAGCGGGCCGAGGGGACGGTCTACGCCATGACCCGGCTGGACGAGCGGAACTCCCGAACCCTCCTCCTCAAGTCCGTCGCGGCCACCCCCGGGACCAAAGTGGCGCTCCTCGGCCAGGAAGGGGACCTGGCCTGGGAGCAGACCCCCGGCGGCCTGAAGATCGTCGTGACCCGGAAGCAGACCATACGCCTGGTCAAGGCCAAGCCGGCCCCGGACCGGGCCGAGACGAGCGACATCCAGCGCCTGACCTGGGGACTCGAAGCGCCCGTGGCCGTCAAGATCACCAAGGCCATAGCCGCGGCGGGCATCGGGAAATAGGGCTGGCGATGGCCGGGCTCTATGTCCTCTTCGGCTGAGGTCACATGTTCCCGAACCTGGGGTTGACGACATTGCTGTAGATCGACCCGAAGCGGTAGTTGAGCCCGACCTCGAAACGAAGGTTGTAGCCCGAGGCCAAACGTTTGAGCTCGAGGAGGATCTCCTCGGAAGTGAATTCCCTGGCGGGAAGCGAGAGCTGGTCGCGGATGCGGGTGTACTGGCCGCCGACATTAAACGAGAATCCCTTGAACAAGTTGATGTAGACGCCGAACTCGGCCCGAAGGTTGTTGTAGCTGAGGTCGTGGAGGAAGGTCGAGCCCTGGACGGAGGCCCCGATCGACCCCCACGGCTCCTTGACCTCCAGGACGACCTGGAGGGCCTGGCTGAAGAGGTTCTCTACTTCTTTCCCGAAGATGGTGATTTCGTAGTAATCCCGCAGGGTGTAGCTCAGGCGGTATTGGATGCGCAGCTCCCGGCGCGTCGACACCGAGTACGGGAAAATGTCGTATTCGACGGCCGGCCCGAACGACGTATAGAGCCTGGCGTTGTCGAACGTCGAGGAATACAGGCTCATGCTGCCTCCCCAGGACCAGTGGCCGTCGATGCTCTTGACGAGCGACGCCGAGAGGTTCTTCCGGTTGCTGTCGCTGATGATCGACTCTTCGTCGGGGATATCGTAACGGCGGTGGTTGTAGTTGACGCCGGCGTAAAGCCGGAATTTAACGTTCTCGGTCGTCCGGTTCGCCGAAACGTTGACCTGGTAGGAGTATCTCTGCGATAGATCCTCGAATTCGCCGTTCCCCCGGAGCCCCAGGCCGAAAACCCAATAGTGCCACGGGTCCGAAGCCGGCGTCGGGCGATAGCCCTTCTGCTGAGCGTAGCTGATCGAGATAAATTCGGCCAGGGGCGTGTCGTAGACATAGGGGAGGAGCCCCTGCTTAAGCGAATTGACCAACCCCCGGCGGAACTGGTCTTCCGTGTCCGTCGGCTTCGAGTAGTATCTCAAAGTAGCGTCCTTGCCCTTGTGCCGTCTCAGGCCCATGAAAGCGAGAGTGTATTCGTTGCCGCCGCTGCCGGTCTGCTCGCGGGTGACGATGATCTGGACGTCGGCGCTCTGGCGGTCGAGGACGTAGTTGACGAAGGTGATCTCGGTCTTGATGTAGTTGAAATCGCAGGTCCGCCTGTCGCAATCGAGGTAGACCTTTGGGGCGATGCTCCTCAGTTCGTCGGAGGGGATGGATTGGGGGCTGCCGTTCTGGGCCGCCGCGAAGCGGGGGACAAGGAGGCCGAGGCCGAGAAGGAGGCCAAGCAGCGGCATGAGCGTTAGATGTGGGACTGGAGCCTTCATGATCGATGTCCTTGCGCCGGCTATTTCGTGCGGACGAAGACCTGGGACCAGGGGATGATGTTGACCTCCGAACCGCGGGCATACGTGTCGCCGGCGAGGAACCGCTTGTAGAGCCAGGACTGGATGATGTAGATCCTGACGATTGTCGAAGCCGGCAGGTCCGCGGCGGGGACGACGGCCGATGGCTCCCCGGCATGTTCCCGGCGAAAGAACTCTTTGCCCGTCTTGAAGTCGTAGGCGAGAATGTCGACCGGAGCGGCGAAGCGGCTGAATCGCCAGTGGATCGGCAGGTCCTTCCCCGCTTCGAGAACGGCCGGCTGCGGGTCTGTGAGGACGAGCCAGGAGGGGAGGGGGAACTTC
>Ga0315290_10002232_pt1 | contig 13627 bp, 8 predicted proteins | sample YL17G12_0_MG_FD_203627 | JGI IMG/M metagenome (GOLD analysis project Ga0315290, IMG submission 203627) | Sediment microbial communities from Yellowstone Lake, YNP, Wyoming, USA - YL17G12_0 | ecosystem: Environmental > Aquatic > Freshwater > Lake > Sediment | place: USA: Wyoming | collected... | reverse complement strand
GTAAAAGTGACTATAAAAGGCACATTCCCTCCAAAATATTTTTCCAAAAAGGCCGCAATGAAGATATCTCCCGAACTTAAATACCCCGGTGATACTTACGCGCTTAAGCCAATTACCCTCAAAGGTGAAGGTGTAGAAGGCGATGCAACAACGATTGATTATTACAATGGCAGCACATTCAGCTATACCCAAACCATTCCCTACTCACCTGGAATGAATGCTTCCGATTTGATGGTTACACCGCTTATTTATGTCCCTAAGGAGCCCGTTGATCCTAATCTAAAAGCTGAGGACATCAAAGCCAAATACAAGAACGCTGAAGTTCCTGAGCGGAAAATTGCTGATGGCGTTCTCTATACGAGTACGCGCATTGCACATGATGAAGAATTATTAGTAGCAGAACATGGCTATCAGAAGGGAATGATTGTCAGCAAGAATTCAGCGATTTACTTCCTTGTTAATAAATCTGACATCAACTGGAAACTACCGCTGAACGAAAACGAAGCTTCAAAGCAAAAACTTGTTGATCTTACGGATTTCATTAAAAAGGGATATGTCATAAAAGATATTGATATCAAGGGATGGGCTTCACCTGAGGGAGAAGAAAGCTTTAACGAAGGTCTTTCAGAAAGGCGCTCGCAAGCCGGAATGAAATACATGACCGACCTTTTCAATAAGATGAATAAGGATTATAAAAGCACTATCAAGATGAATGATCCTGAAAAGACTATCAATTTCAACACAATAGCGAATGGCGAAGATTGGGACGGATTCATGGTTGCACTTAATGCTTCGAATATTCCTGATAAGAAAACCATCATGAATGTGGTAAATTCACAGTCGGAATTTAGCAAACGTGAGAAGGAAATCCGCAATATGACTATTGTTTACAAGGAAATTGAAGGAGAGATACTTCCTCCACTCAGACGGGTAGAAATAGCTGTAAATTGCTATGAGCCTAAACGTAATGATGAGAAAATCGCCATGCTTGCTGCTACAAGTCCTGATTCTCTGACGAATGCTGAACTTCTTTATGTCGCAACACTTACTGAGAATAATGCTGTAAAAGCTGCAATATACAAATCGGCAGCTTCTCTTTTTCCAAACAATTGGCAGTCACAGAACAATGCCGGCATTTCAGAGTTAGAGAACGGCAATATCGCCCAGGCTGCCGGATATCTTAACAAGGCCAATTCGCTGGAACCCAACAACGTTGCAATTCTTAACAACCTTGGAGCGTTGGAATCTAAAAAGAGAAACCTGAAGAAAGCTGAAGATTATTATTCTCAAGCCCAGAAACTTGGCGCAAACGAAAGTTATAACCAGGGCATTATTGCACTCAGTAAAGCTGATTACGGCAAGGCATCCAGCTTATTTGGCACTAAAAAAACCACTACCAATGTCGCCCTGGCACAAATGATGTCGGGAAATAATTCAGCGGCCAGGGCTACACTCAAAAACGTTCCAAAATCACCTCTTGCCAGCTACCTTATGGCGGTTGTCGCTGCCCGCACCAACGATACAAATATAATGATAGAAAACCTGAAAAAAGCAATTGCTGGTAACGCTGGCTTTAAAGCTCAGGCACTTCAGGACAGGGAATTTATTAAATACTTTACCAACCCCGAATTCATGGGTGTTTTGAAATAAACCGGAACAACATTCATCTTTAAAATCCAGGGATCTAACGGTAGGCAATTTTATTGATATAAAATACGGTTCGGCGACCGCCTGACAGGTCGTTATTCCGAATAGAATGATATCCGTATGCAATGTAGAAATCATCATACCATGGCGCAATGGTACTCAGATAATCTTTTACAACTTTATCATTGGCATGAAGCATTCCTATTGCCGTATAAGCAACTTGTTCGAGTACTTCATTACCCCTGATCGTCTTTATTGCTAAAGCACCTTCAGCATTATACATCATCACAACATCGCTACCTTCAAAGAAACTTAAGCATTTCTTATTTAAGAAGTTAGTAAGGACTCCCCGTATCTCCATCCCATTGGACCAGCGCATGGTTCCTGAACTATCGAACGAGGCGATGAAAGCCACGGCATAGCGAAAACCATCAAATACTGAATAGGAAGTTGGAATAGGCCTGCCATAATAATCGTATATCATATTCGTGGTTGTATGATATTCAGGATAATAGGCTTCTCCTGACAACATGAATGAACTATCACGCTGAAGCACAGGATGCACAAGCATATGATAATTTAATGCGGTTTCACGATCTTCTTCATCTTTGTCTTTGCCTTTCAGGAAGCTGTGCTTTTTCAGACGAATGACATCATCTCCTTTTATATATCTGAAAAAATCGCGGAACTCACTGAAATTGTAATATTTAACGAACGTATGCTGATTATTTTCGAAACCAGCTACAAAATAACCGGCAGCCAACGGGTTCTCATCCTCAATTTCCGAATTCCGTCCCCGGTAGTCAGCACTTCCATACACGCCAAAAACCAAACCTTTTCCTTGCCCTGTTTGCACCACTTCGGCTGAATTAATTTCTTTTTTAATAATCATTTTAGTAAAATCGACGGCACCCAAAATAGCGCCATCATAATTAAACACTGTCAACGCTAACTTGCCCTCATCCATTTTACTTATCACCGAAATACTACGATTTGCCGGATTAAGCACCAGATTTAGAATTGCAGATTTATCCTTTTCAGGAATATTAAAATGCATAACATCAGCCGTTTTCAACGACATCCGGCATAAATCAGCTCCGCCTTTATTTGTTTCCAGTGTGATAAACGCATAATTTTCAGCTACATCGAAATGTCCGACATTTGCCATAGCTGTTAGCTGGCCCTTTATTTCCCTAACAGTCGACGCAACCAGATCCACTGTAAATACCACTGCATTAATTCCTTCTTTTTTGCGACCATCCTGAAACAGAAGATATAGTATTGTGTCGTTAGGTTTAAATGACGACCCTGCAAATAGGTAATCCTGGCCAAGCCCTATTCCATTATTCCAACTCTCCTGAAGGTTTTTATCGAACATATAGAACGACCAAACGATACTGTCCTTGCCAACTTCCTGGGCAGTAGGAAAAAAAACAAAAGCTCCCAATTCGGCACAATTAACCAGGTTAAAAGGGTCTGTATCTTCTTTGGCTGCTATTTCGACGCGCAACGGTTTTTTTTGCGCATGTGCAGGAAGCATATTGGCAGTAAGGATCGACAGCAATATTATTACAACAATTTTCCGCATAATGGTTATTTAGGTCTTGTACAAATTTACAAAAAAAAAAGGAGCAGCCCTTCACGGAAAAGCTCCTTCAAACAAATGAATATCAGGCGTTTATTTTACTTCTTCAAAGTCGACATCAGTCACTTCCTGATCGGGATTCTTAGCTTGCGGCTCCTCTTGCCCTGCCTGCGAATGAGCATCCGGCTGTTCTGCACTTTGAGTGGCTTTATACATTTCTTCGCTAGCCACCTGCCATGCAGCGTTAAGAGCGGCCATGGCCGTATCGATACCGGGAATGTTCCGGTTTTTATGCGCCTCTCTTAAATCATTGAGCGCACTTTCGATCGGCTGCTTTTTATCGGCCGGAATTTTTTCACCATATTCCTTGAGCTGTTTTTCTGTCGAGAAGATCAAACCATCAGCGGTATTCATCTTATCTACTTCTTCTTTCATACGACGATCAGATTCAGCATTTACTTCTGCTTCATCTTTCATCCGTTTGATTTCAGCATCTGTAAGCCCTGATGAAGCTTCTATCCTGATCTGCTGAGATTTTCCGGTTCCTTTGTCTTTGGCTGACACGTTAAGAATACCATTGGCATCAATGTCGAAGGTAACTTCAACCTGCGGAACCCCACGAGGTGCTGGTGGAATGCCGTCAAGGTGGAATCGTCCGATACTCTTGTTGCCGGCAGCCATTGGCCTTTCGCCCTGCAGTACATGTATTTCTACCGACGGTTGACTATCAGATGCGGTAGAAAAGGTTTCCGATTTCTTTGTTGGAATAGTGGTATTAGCTTCAATAAGTCTGGTCATCACACCACCCAGAGTTTCAATACCAAGCGAAAGAGGTGTAATATCGAGCAGCAATACATCCTTTACTTCTCCGGTAAGCACACCACCCTGGATAGCTGCGCCAATGGCCACAACCTCGTCAGGATTAACACCCTTGGAAGGAGTTCTGCCAAAGAATTCTTCAACCACCTTTTGTATGATTGGCACCCGGGTTGATCCACCCACAAGGATTACTTCGTTAATCCCGCTTGCAGTGATACCGGCATCTTTAAGCGCAAGGCGGCAAGGCTCGATAGTAGATTTTACCAGGTCATCGATAAGCTGTTCGAATTTGGCACGGGAGAGTGTACGTACCAAATGCTTTGGAATACCGTCCACCGGCATAATGTAAGGCAGATTGATCTCGGTAGATGCAGAACTCGAAAGTTCAATCTTAGCTTTTTCAGCTGCTTCCTTAAGCCTCTGCAAGGCCATGGGGTCCCTACGCAGATCAATATTTTCGTCTTTCAGGAATTCTTCGGCCAACCAGTCGATGATGCGTTGATCGAAGTCGTCGCCACCAAGATGGGTATCTCCATTGGTCGATTTCACCTCGAATACGCCTTCTCCAAGTTCAAGGATTGAAATATCGAATGTTCCACCACCAAGGTCATACACGGCCACTTTAATATCCTGATGCTTCTTGTCCAGCCCATATGCAAGTGCTGCTGCTGTTGGTTCGTTTATGATACGCTTAACATTAAGACCTGCTATCTCGCCAGCCTCTTTGGTAGCCTGACGTTGCGAATCGCTGAAATAAGCCGGCACGGTAATTACTGCATCGGTTACAGTTGTGCCCAGATAATCTTCGGCAGTCTTCTTCATTTTCTGCAGAACCATTGCCGATATTTCCTGCGGCGAATACATGCGGTCGTCAATTTTAACACGCGGCGAACTATTTTCACCTCTTACCACAGTAAATGTTACCCTCTTGATTTCCTTGGTCATGCGCTCGAATGGTTCACCCATGAATCGCTTGATTGAAGAAATAGTCTTTGTCGGGTTGGTTATAGCCTGGCGTTTGGCCGGGTCACCAACTTTCCGTTCTCCGTTTTCAGTAAATGCAACGATAGATGGAGTTGTACGTCTGCCTTCGCTATTGGGTATTACTACCGGTTCGCTGCCTTCCATCACGGCAACACATGAATTGGTTGTTCCGAGGTCGATACCTATTATTTTTCCCATTGTTTGAATTATTATGGTTGTGATTTAAACAAAGCTATGCTAATATTTATCTGGCTTGTCAATCTCTGTGCCAACAGGAAATATTGTGACAAAAAGGCAGTTGAAAGCCTCAAGAAGACTGAAAATTTAGATGGGATGAAATACAGCAGATCAGTTTTTCAGGATTTTTAACAACCTTAATTCTTTTTGATCCACCCTCTGTTTATTCGTAGCTTTGCGCACTGAACAGGTTATCACTAAAAACCAATTTGCCATGGCAAAATCAGGCGTAATATCAAAAGTTACCACACATGTGCTTCAGGAAATGAAGCTTAAAGGCGAAAAAATAGCTATGCTTACAGCATATGATTATTCCTATGCACGACTGCTTGATAGCGCCCAGATTGACGTTATCCTGGTAGGCGATTCCGCTTCCAATGTGATGGCAGGCCATACAAGCACACTACCGATTACGCTAAACGAAATGATTTATCATGCTTCTTCTGTTGTTAGAGGTGTTTCGCGGGCATTGGTTGTCGTAGATATGCCCTTCGGTACATACCAGGGCAACTGGAAAGAAGCTCTCCATTCTGCTATCCGTATCATGAAGGAATCGGGCGCCGATGCTGTAAAACTGGAAGGAGGACGTGAAGTTCTCGAATCCGTGGACCGCATTCTGTCGGCTGGAATACCCATAATGGGCCATTTGGGTCTGACGCCTCAATCTATACACAAATTTGGAACATATGTAGTTCGTGCTACCGAAGAAAATGAAGCCCGTAAATTAGTAGAAGATGCACATCTGCTCGAAAAGGCCGGGTGTTTCAGTATCGTACTCGAAAAAATTCCTGCTAAACTGGCCGCCCAGGTTTCCACTGGCATTAAAATCCCAATTATTGGAATTGGTGCCGGGAAGCATGTGGATGGACAGGTTTTGGTGTTGCACGATATGCTTGGAATTACCCAGGAATTTTCGCCACGCTTCCTGCGGCGCTATCACAATTTGAGTGAAGAAATTATCGGATCGGTGAAAGCTTACATTACCGATGTAAAATCTCTCGACTTCCCGAACGAAAAGGAACAATATTAAGCCTTTACTGCTAAGCCAATCTGATCTGGTATACCATTGCAATATCCTGAAAAAAAAATAAAAAAGTTGGAAGTCCTGTATGAGGACAACCACCTTATTGCTGTGAATAAACGCCCTTCTGATATTGTGCAAGGCGACAAAACCGGCGACGAGACCCTTGGTGACCAGGTAAAAGCCTACATCAAAAATAAGTACGAAAAATCTGGAGACGTGTTCCTGGGAGTGGTGCACCGGCTGGATCGCCCGGTAAGCGGAGTTATACTTTTTGCCCGCACCAGTAAAGCGCTCACCAGGCTTAACCAGATGTTCAAAGATCATGTCATAATTAAAACATATTGGGCTGTTGTAAAAAATGCACCAGCTCAAAGCGAGGGGCATCTGGTGAATTACCTTACACGTAATGAAGCAAAGAACAAGACTTACATCTCCCAATTCGATGTGGAAGGTTCACAAAAAGCCGGATTGACTTATAAACTAATTGGCAACAGTGACAAATATTATTTACTCGAAATCGGTTTGCTGACGGGCCGGCATCATCAGATAAGAGCCCAACTTTCGGCCATTGGCCTACCCATAAAAGGCGACCTTAAATATGGTTTCCCGCGGTCGAATGCAGATGGATCTATACATCTGCATGCCCGAAAGATTACATTCAAACATCCCGTTCACAATACTCCTGTAGAGATTACGGCTAATCCTCCCGCAGACGCTGTGTGGAATTATTTCGTCGCGAATACCGGCCGATAGCAATAGCAATTTCTTAAAATTCCGTTCCTCTTTTACGCTCCTTACCGGGCGTCTCAAACTCATTTCGTCCGCTATTCTTTCATATTATTTCAAAACAGGACAATTTCTTATTGGATTTAGCTGAAATATCATTATATATAACTGAATTACAGTGTGTTACAAAATTAGGCATATCATTTGCTATCCTTGTAGCATGTTATATTCTCTAAAGCCAGAAAGTATATAAAATAAACCACAACTCTATAGCTCAGGGGTTAGAGCGGCAGCTTTCCGAAGCTGTGGTCATGGGTTCGAGACCCGTTAGAGTTTCTAAACAATAAAAAATATAACCAGTTAATTTAATGAAAAAAACGCTATTCATACTCATAACGCTCGTTTTCGCTTCCCAAATTGGCTTCGCCCGCACTGCGCGGAAGTTCTTCTCCATCGGAAATAATGTTGTCTGGAATTCCCCATTAAGTTGGTCAGCGTCCTTTAATGGGCCATCAGCCATGTTAACCCCGGAAAGTAACGATAGTATTTTTATCTCTTCTTCTATTTCACTTAATTTAGATTTTACACTCGCCCAATCGGGGTACCTGGTTATTAATTCCAATTGCAACCTTATATCGAATAATAATAAACTGACCATTGCTGCCAATAGTGTAGTAGAATGTTATGGATACCTTAAAATCAGCGAACTGGAAGTAGAACCATTTGCCCGTTTCGAAATTGGTTCAGGGGGAAAAGTGAAGGTTTTAAAAAACTTTGTGAATAATTCAACCACAATCAACGTAAACGGAATACTCGAAGTAGACGGTGCAATTCAAAATAATATGCAGCCTGGTGCTTCAGCTATAACAGGTAAAGGAACCTTAACCGGTGGCACATTTTCCGGAAATGGAAGTATTCTTGGCGTTACAAATTCCGCGATCATTCCGATGCATTCAAGCCTGTCGGAAAGTACATGGACAGGCATTCACAGTAATGAATGGACCGATTCTCTTAACTGGAGTTACAACCGGTTACCCAAACCTGACCAACATATTTCTATACTGGCATCACCGGTGTTCCTTCCTTCCATCCAATCTGGAGTGATCCTCAACGATCTCCTCGTGAACCCCGATGCACACTTACTTATTACACCCGAAGGCTCCCTTACCATCAGCGGCAACCTGGTTGTAGCCGAAGGCGGGGAATTGAGGCTACAGTCGGGAATATCATCTCATGGATCGCTTATCACTCATGGACAAACAAGCGGTAGCATCGTATCGGAATGCAGTATTTTAAAGAATTCACCTGCCTATTTCTCTCCTTCGGTCTCAGATGCTCAAACTTCTGTATTCCTCAATATGTATTTGCGCAATTACAACATAGCTGGTGCTGCATGGAGTGAATATATCGTTCCTACTGATATTGCAATGGATGTGATGAAAGGCTATGAAGTATTTTCAACTTATGCTGATATCCGCGAATTCACAGGCCAACCTAATACCGGCAACAAGCAAATAAGTATCAGCAATGCAGGCGACGGCTGGAATCTTGTAGGAAATCCTTATCCTTCTGCGCTGGATTGGGGAAGTCAATTTGATCCCATTGCCGGATGGTCGAAACAGGATATCTATGGCGCCATCTATTATTGGGACAATTCTGCAAATGGAAATAAAGGTAATTATGCTGTATACTGCCCTGGAGCAAATGGGATAAGTGTAAATGGCGGATCCCGCACGATAATGCCCGACCAGGGATTCTTTGTGAAAGCAAAAAAAATAGGAAAATTAGCTGTAACCAATGATGCACGCATACATCCGGGTTCTACGCAACAAGGTAATCAAAGCGCCGCAGGCGTAAACGCACTTCAGATAGTTGTGCGTGGAAATGCAATGCGGGACGAAACCGTACTAAATTTCACTGACGAGGCAACTACCGGATTTGACAGCGATTTTGATGCATTTAAACTTACCGGCCATGCTGATGCACCTGTCTTGTTTTCAAAACTTGATGATGGAACACTATTAGCGATAAACTCCTTGCCCAATGCAACATTATCCGGAGCTATTCCTGTTGGGTTTTCCGCCACGAAACCAGGAAGCTATTCACTCGAGATACACGGAATGAATTCCATGGATCCTGGAATGCCCGTTTACCTTGAAGATACCGAAAATAATACTTTTCTGAACCTCAGAAACGACTCTGTTTATGCATTTGATCACCTCACTAAAAATGATCCTATGCGCTTCTTATTACATTTTTTTTCGCCAACCGGTGTTGCAGATGAATTAAAAGATATACCTTTAATGCATACATCGGGAGGAATTTTGACTATTGAACTGGCTAAACAAAACGCAAATACTTCTATAGCTATATACGATATGCTGGGGCGCCAGGTAGCAGGAATAAACCAGGCTAAACAAGGTCAGAATCAAATATCACTTAATGGGAATTCCGGATATTACATTATTAAAATATCCGATACCAAAATTTGTTATACTTCAAAGATGTGGGTAAGCTTAATGAATTAATCAGTGTTAACTATAATAAATTCTGCCTTTTGAAAAATATTGAAGCACTGAAAATGAAAAGGCTGAGAATCTTATTGGCAGAAGACGATACAATGATCCAGAGGTTGACATCATACTACCTTCGGCGAATTGGCCATATAGTTGATATAGCCTGCAATGGTCACGAAGCTTTAATTAAATTCCGTTCGCATCATTATGATGTTGTGCTTATGGATATTCAGATGCCCGAAATGGATGGCATTGAAGCCGTTAAAGAGATCCGGAAATTTGAAACGAACCTCAGGGATAAAGTAAAAACCATCATCATTGCACTAACCACAACTGCAAACAAACAAGAATGTATTGATGCTGGCATGGATGGCTATGCACAGAAACCTTTTAAGCTCGAAGACTTTAATAAGTTGTTTGAAAACTACAAATTGATCTGATTTGCCTAAAAGCATATCCTTAATTTCATGATATTTCCATTCCCAATTCATTATCAGTCTCTGCCATAGTTGCAAAGCCTTATAACTCCTTATAATTTCTTATTTTTGCTGATCTGCTTCAAAAGCATTCTTAAATTGAAGCTGAAATCTAAAGTGATTCAAAAAAAGGCACTGCTTGTTTATCTCTTTTCATTGATCATCTGTAGCACAAATGCTCAATATTATGTCGTTGGTCAGGATCCTGCTGCTATCCGCTGGAACCAGATAAATACAGACCACTTTCGCTTGATTTATCCTGCAGCCTTCGAAAAAAAAGCACAATATTCAGCCAATCTGCTTGAATCAGCCTATCCGAAAGTGTCATTAACACTCGGAAAATCACCGGAAAAAGTTCCGGTGATTTTTCACACGCAAGATGTAACTGCCAATGCTTTCTCGGTTTGGGCTCCGCGCAGGATGGAATTCTACACCTGTCCGCCACAAAATACTTATGCCCAGAATTGGCTTGAACAACTGGCTATTCACGAGTTCCGCCATAATGTGCAAATGGATAAAGTAAATCAGGGATTTACACATGCACTTACCTATATCCTTGGCGAACAAGGAACGGCTGCTGTAGTTGGGCTGTTTGTGCCGCTTTGGATGATGGAAGGTGATGCTGTATGTACCGAAACAGGTTTAAGTCATTCTGGTAGAGGCAGGATTCCTGGTTTTGAAATGGAACTCCGAGCCCAATTACTTGAAAAAGGCGGATACGCTTATGATAAGGCCGTTTATGGCTCGTATCGCGATTATGTTCCGGATCATTATATTCTGGGTTATCAAATTACAGCTTATGCCAGAAAGTGGTACGGTGCCCAAGTTTGGGATAAAACCCTGAACAGCGTATCTAAATATCCTTATGCAGTAATTCCTTTCGATATGGGTTTGAAAAAGGCTACCGGATTGAAAAAGAAGGGTCTTTTTAACCGGACCTTAGCGGCAACTGACAGTCTCTGGCGGCAACAAAGCGACCTTACGACCTGCACATCATTTCATAATGTACCTACTGAACCTCATTCCAGATATGCAAGTTATAAATACCCACACTACCTTAATGATAGCTTGATATTGGCCGAACGAACCACATTGGACGATATCAGTCGTTTTGTAACGATAAGGCGAAGCGGAGGTGAAAAAGTTGTATTTACTCCAGGACTTTATTCCTCCGAAGTAATATCAGTCACCAGCAACCCCGAAAATCACAGCGAACTTATCCAAAATAAACCCGGAACATATACAGCCGACAATCTTTCGACCAACAAGGGCCTTGTTGTCTGGACCGAAAAATCAAACGATATCCGCTGGCTGAACCGCAGTTATTCCGTTATCAAAATCCTGGATCTCTCCACCGGACTGACTCGCCAGCTTACCCACCGCAGCAGGTTGTTTGCACCTGGTATTTCGCGGGATGGAACGCAAATAGTAGCCGTAAAAATAAGCGAGGATAATCATTCATCCATGGTACTTATTAATGCAATCTCCGGTGAAGAAATAAGCACATTAATTTCTTCAGAATTCGAGCTTTACCTTAACCCGACATGGTCGGACGACGGACGAACTATCGTGTTCATGGAACTGGGGCAGCAAGGGAAAAGCATACGCATGATGAACATCGGAAGTAAACATTGCCGGGTAATACTCCATCCAACGTTGACCGAGATTTCTAATCCCATTCTCATCAGGAACTGGGTCTTCTTTAACGGATCTTTTTCAGGGATAGAGAATATTTATGCCATGGATACTTTAATGCCGGCAATATATCAGGTTACCTCGTCGGCTTTCGGATCATTCAACGGATGCCCATCACCGGATTTTAGCAGAATGGTATATTCGAATTATACTTCCAGCGGTTATGAGTTGGCTGAAACCGACCTCAAACCGGATGACTGGAAACCCCTGAGCAATATAACGAACACATTTACCGGCCCCTTCCAGACCATTGCTGACCAGGAAAATGGCATTGTTGATTCACTGACAGCGGGAAATAAGCTATTTGAAAGCAAGAAATACCACAAACTATCCCATCTTTTTAATTTTCACAGCTGGGCACCAGCCTATGTCAATGTAAACGGAGCTGAATATAAACCCGGAGTCACACTTTTGTCGCAGAATGTTCTTAGCACAGCCATCACAACATTAAGCTATGCCTATGACATGAACGAACAAACCGGCCGCTTCCAGGCGGATATCAGTTACCTGGGATGGTATCCTGCAATGGACTTTAAAGTCTCCACCGGTCTCCGTGCTTCCGTGGATAGTGCTTCACGGCGTTACACATGGCACGAAAACACAGTGGAATTTAACACACGTGTGCCTTTGCGATTTAATCACGGTAAATACTTCAGTGGCATTCAACCCGAAGTTGGGCTTGATTTTATCCAGTATACGCATAATGCAACAACCGATACAAACTTAATAGATGGATCGATACGTGCGCTCAGTTATAGGTTCTATGCTTATAACTATATAAAATCCAACACAAAAGACATGGCTCCGCCCTGGGGACAAACACTTGATATCAACTTCAGGCATACGCCTTTTGGTGATAATAATCTGGGATCGATCGGTGCAGTGGAAACAATGTTCTATTTCCCGGGAATCTTAAGGCATCACAGCATCCGCATATATTGTGCCTGGCAGCGGCGCGAATCGGGTGACTACAGTTATGCTTCGCTGGTGAGTTATCCGCGCGGATATTATAATCGCTCCGACGATAAACTGCTGAGCTTCGAATTCAATTACAAACTTCCGCTGCTTTACCCCGATTTAAGCATCGGGCCAGTGCTTTACGTTAAAAGGTTAAAAGCAAACTTTTTCTTTGATTATGCACAAGGCGACGAAGGTACTCACCAGTATATGCGTTCGATGGGTACAGAATTGACTGCCGATATGCATGTATTGCGCTTTCTGCTGCCTCTTGACATGGGTGCCCGCTTCGCATATCGCCCCGATATTAAGTTCACAACAGTGGAATTCCTTTTTTTGGTAAATTTGAACGGTCTGTAACACATAAAAATTACTCTGCTGGAATAAAAAAAGAAAAATGAATATCGAACAAGGATTAACGATTTTAGATTTTAGAAGTAAGCAAACCGGAATTTTTAAAAGTAATATGAACAAACACGATCTTGAAGAAAGGTTAATAAGTTTTGCCGTGTTAATTATAGAAATCGTTGAAGAAATGCCTGATACGAAAGCAGCAAACCATTTAGCCGGACAACTATTGCGTTCAGGAACATCGTCTGCATTAAATTATGGAGAAGCTCAAAGTGGGGAATCGCGTAGAGATTTTATCCATAGAATAAAAATTGTGTTGAAAGAATTGAGGGAAAGTTATATTTGTTTGAAAATTATATATCGCACAAAACTTTATAAAGAAGACAAGAAAATAAATTCTGCTTTAAACGAAAGCAATGAACTTATCGCTATTTTCGTAAAAAGCGTGGAAACCGCACAGAAGAATAGTCAATTACAATCACTATAAAATCATAAATCAAAAATCGTTAATCTTTGTTCTTAAATCATATTTACAATATTTATTTATATATTACCTGTATAACTTATTCTATATGAATTTTCTCCTCAAAATCCTTATCACATCGCTGGC
>Ga0315290_10002231_pt1 | contig 13628 bp, 8 predicted proteins | sample YL17G12_0_MG_FD_203627 | JGI IMG/M metagenome (GOLD analysis project Ga0315290, IMG submission 203627) | Sediment microbial communities from Yellowstone Lake, YNP, Wyoming, USA - YL17G12_0 | ecosystem: Environmental > Aquatic > Freshwater > Lake > Sediment | place: USA: Wyoming | collected... | reverse complement strand
GTGTTCTCGGAAAGGGCACGGCCGTCGGGCCGGGTCTCGTGCGCCTTGACGCTGCGTTCGGTGGCGATGAAGGGCGCGTGCTTCATCATCACGCAGCTGTAGGGGTAGGCGTGGTTGTACTTCACGCGCAGCATGCAGCGGGAGACCTTGTAGAAAGGATCGTTCGGCTTGGCCCCGAGGTAGGGCCGGTCGGCCGGGTTGGCGTCGACGTAGACATAGTCGCCGTCGTTGATGCCGAGATCACGCGCCGCCTGCGGGTTCATGTGCAGCTGGTGCTCGCCGATCGAGGGCGCTCGTTTGTCCAGCCGGTAGGGGTCGCCGAAGTTCGAATCGTAAAGCATGTGCCAGTCGACATTCGACCAGGAAGAATGCACCCGGTGGCGCGTCTTCGGCGTCAAGCAGTAGAAGTGGAAGCCCTTCTCCCAGAGGAAGTTCTTCGTTGTCTTCACCTTCGACCACGGCATCTTGATGTTGCGGATCGTGCGCTCGTCCCAGTGCTCGGCCTTCACCGAGATGCCATAGTCGTCGGGGCGCACGAGCGGGTTCGAGCTGACGATCACGTTCGGGAGGTATGGCGTGGCCTCCGGTCCCTCCCGGTGGACGATGAAGTTCTCGCCGTACTCGATCGCCTCGGGCACGTCGGTGTAGGCGTGCATCCTTCCGGTGTCGGTGTGGAAGGGCTCGGGGTCGTGCACCTGCTCGTAGAAGGGGATCCGCGGGTAGGTGCGGAAGTTCATGAGCGCGCCGCCGGCCGGTCCGTACTTCCCGGCCATTATGTCGTCGAGCTTGTAGCCAGTGGTGGTCGTGGAGGTGTCGAGTAAGCGCTGCACGTAGATGCCGCGCTTCTCGGGAGCGGCGAAGGTAAAGTAGTCGCGGAAGCGCGGCTCGCCGGTCTCCCGGGCGAGCCCCTCGGCGATGCCGGCGAGGATCATGAGATCGTCCTTGCTGTCGAAAACCGGCGGAATCCCTCCCTTCCAGATCTGCAGGAACGGGTTCGAGCAGCTCGCCGTCATCTCGAGCCCGTCGAACTCGAGCCACGAGTTCGCCGGCAGTGCGAGATCGGCGTACTCGATCGAGGCGGTCATCTGGATGTCGATCGAGACGATCATCTCGACGTTCGGGTTCACGTTCTTGATCATCGCGTAGGCCCACTTGGCGTTGTTGATGAGGTTCACGTTGCTGAACAAAATCGCCTTGGTGGGCGTCGGCATGTGGCTCGCCCCGGTGAAGTTCAAGCGGCCGCGCTTCGGCGTGTCGACGATCAGCGCGCGGTCGCCGTGGTTCCAGTAGGCGGGTTCCTCGTCCTTGGTATAGGCGTGGGCCTTGACGGCCTTGCCCGGCGCCTTGGGATCGAGATTCGGCTCGAAGGGGTCTTCCGCCACCCAGCCCTTGAAGCCGGGGCCGGTCCATGGTGAGCCCTGGAAGAGCGCGGCCTTGTAATTGCCGGCCCAGGTGTGGCAGCCGGCGCCGCGCTGACCGACGTTGCCGGTCAGCATCAGCGGCAGGTAGGCGGCGCGATTCATCTCGGTCGCGTGAAACCAGTGGTTGATGCCTTCGCCCTGGTGGATGGCGACGGGCTTGAGCGTCGCGATGTCGGTGGCGAGCTGCTCGACGAGCTTCTGCGGCGCGTGCGTGATCTCGCAGACGGTCTTGAGATCGTAGTCCGCGAGGTGGGTGCGGTAGAGCGTCCAGAGCGTGGCGACCTCGACCTGCTTTCCGTCGGCGAGCTTCAGCTTGAAGGTGCCTTCGAGCATCGGATCAAGGCCGTCCTTCGCCATGGTGTCGCCGATCTGATCACGGGTGATGGCGCGCGGGCCATTCGTCTTCGCGTCCCACACCACGTAGTCGCCGAGCTTGTCGTGCTGCTCCTTGGTGAGGCCCTGGACCTTGAAGGACGGGCCTTCGGGCGAGAGCGCCGACTGGTACCCGGGGAACACCTCGTGGGCGCGGAGCCTGCGCAGGTTGTCCTTGCGGACGAGCAGCGGGAAGTCGGTGAAGCGCTTCACGAAGGCCTCGTCGTAGGCCTTCTTTTCGATCATCAGGCGCGTGATGCCGAGCCACAGCGCCGCGTCGGTCTGCGGCCGGATCGGAATCCAGTAATCGGCCTTGGTCGACGGCGGCCCGTATTCGGGCGAGATCACCACGATCTTCGCGCCGCGCTCCATCGTCTCGATGAACCAGTGCGAGTCGGTGAGCTTGTTCTCGACGAGGTTCTTCCCGTCCATGATGATGAGCTTGGAGGAGCGGAGGTCGTTGAAGTCGCACTCCGACGCCTGCAGCCCGTGCACCCATGGATGGCCTGGCGCCTGGTCGCCGTGCCAGGTGTAGTTCGACCAGTTGCGGCCGGCGCGTGCCTCGCTATGGTCGACGCCGCGGATCTTGGCATCGAGGAGGGCAAGCGAGTTGTTGAGCCGGTACATGCCGTACTTGCCGATGACGCCGAGAAGGCCCATGCCGCCGCGCATTTTGATCGCGCGGGTGCCGGCGCCGCCCATGGCCTTGACCATCTCCGGCTGATAGCCTTGCGCGAGCAGTAGGTTCTCGCCGTCCTTCCCGCTGTAGCGCTTGGCGATCGCCGCCAGCGCGCGGGCGATCAGGTCGAAGGCGTCCTCCCACGAGATCTGCGCGAACTCATCCTGGCCGCGGGCGTCGAATAGGTACTTCGACGTGAGCTCCGGCGTGAGTTCGGGGAAGCCGGCATCGGCCCAGGCCTTCCAGCCGCGCCGCACGATCGGATGGCGCAGGCGATACGGTCCGTAGAGCACGCGGTGGAAGGTGTAGCCCTTGGCGCACTGTCGCGGGTTCCAGTTGATGGTCGCGTGGTTGCCGTAGAGATCGGCGTACTTCTGGTAGTCGTAGGTGGCGCCCAGGCGGACGACGATGCCGTTGCGGACGTAGGCCCGCACCCGACAGGCGTGGGTGTCGTTTGGCGAGCACACCCAGTCGAAGGTGGAGTCGTAGCGGTACTGGTCGCGATAGATCTTCTCCCAGTCGCGGGTCGGCGAGCCGGTGAGGGGATTCTGGTCGGGGTCGGCGGCGGCGAAGAGCCTGAGCGGCAGCGCGCCCGAGGCCGCGGCTGCGCCGGTGCCGATGCCGAGCCAGCGCAGGAAGTCGCGCCGGGTCAAATCCGAGAAGCGAGCGTCGTTCATGGCTTCGTCCTCGCCGTGTTCGTCAGTTCACTTGTCGATGTGGAGCTCTTGCCAGATCGTCACCGATTTCTTGCCGTCGCGGTCGCCGGCCGAGCCGTTCCACACCGCAAAGGCGACGGGCGCGGTGGTCCCCGGGGCGAGCGTCACGCCTCCGGCCTCCTTGGCGGCGAGCGGGCGTCGTAAGATCACGCGGTAAGAGTCTTTGTCGTAGACGCCCTTGGCGACGACCGACTGGTCGATCGTCGGCCGAGCGCGAAGCGTTCCGAAGCCCTGTGCCGTCAAGTCCTCCGCCGCGCTTTGCCGGGTAGGATCCGCGACGATGTTCCCGGCGCCCCAGGCAGTGACGAACATGGGATTGGACTCGAGCGTCAGCGCGTGGCGATGCGGCTGCTCGAGCGGCGACTTGAGGAGGTTCGGATACGAGTCGATGCCGAGGTTCGGGTAGATTTTTTCGAGATCCTGGAAGGCGGGATCGAGGTCGGCTTGCCGCTCCGACTTCCACATCCAGATGTCGACGAACTGCCCCCGGCTTCCCATCGCGAAGAACGGCGGATCGGGCGTTGCCGAGAGTTCCACGGCGGCCGCATCGCGGAAGTCCTGCGGCCGCATCGCCGTCGCGTCGTGCGTCGAGTCCATCCACACGAGCAGAAGCGCGATCTCCTTGCCGTCATGGAGGGCGCGCACGGTCAGCTCCTCGGGCCGATCGTAGCGCCACCAAAGCGGCATCAGGTGGAGGTTCACGGCCGGCGTCCTAGCCCACATGCCGGCGTCGGGATGATCTGGTAAGGTCTCGACGCGGGTTGCCGCGATCGTGAAGCGGCGCATCTCGGCACGGGCCCGCTGCGCATCGCTCGACAGCGATCGCACGAAATGGACGAGGTGCCAGGCGTCGTCCCCGTAAGCCCACTCGCTCCTCGGCATCGGGCTTCCAGGCATTCCTGCGATGATGTGGCGGTAGAGGCTCTCCGCCGCGGGGCTTCCCTTGAAGACGCCGATCGTCAAGTCCCGCGGCCGGATCGGCAGCCCCGTATCGTCGATCTGCAAAGCGACGCCGTCTCCCCGGGCGGTCGCGCCGTGACAGGAGGCGCAGCCATCGCGGAAGAGCTGCGCGGCGCGTGCCTTTGCGGCGGCGTCATAGGGAGGCTCGGGCGGAACGGTGATGATTCCTGTACCGACGGCGCCGGCTTTCACGGGGGGGGAAGGAGGCTTGACTTGGAGCGGCATCTCGACGAGCGACTTGAGGTAGGCCACGAGCGCCCACCGCGTGTCTTCCGAGAGGTGGCCCCACGAGGGCATCGCCGAGCCTGGCATGCCGCGCGAGATCGTCTGAAGGAGATCGTCGTCGGTGGGCATGCCTTCCCAGGTCGACACCAGGCGAAATTTGCCGGCACGAAAGTTCCGTGGCCGCGGGTAGAGCAGGTACGACGCCTCACCGTCGCCACGTCCCTCGATACCGTGGCACGGCGAGCACTGCTTGGCGTAAACCTGCTTGCCGAGAGCGATCGCCTCGGAGGAAGTCGGCGCGGTTCCAGCGATGGCCAACGTCGCCGAGGATAGGATCAGAATCGCGCAACGAACTGCTCCTTTGATCACGGTCACCTCCGACAAGTTCCGTTGCGGAGGAGAGCAAGAACGGAACCATGCGGAAGGCGCAATTAAATTGGTATTTCAAAAATATTGTTGTCTCCATTGGGTACAGCTCTGACTCGAACGGACTCAAGAGAATCATTGGTTAGCCCAATGCCTGATGGCATAACCATTGCGGCCAATCTGAATTCATGGACATCACGGCCAACAAATGAGGTTATGAACTTGGACGTCCACGTCCCCCACCCGCGCGAGCGTCACTCACTGGCGGTGGCGCCGAGCGACGCCTTCATCCTCGTGAACGATCACGACCCCAAGCCGATCTACTACACGTTCCACGCGGAGCTGCCGGGGCGGTTCTCCTGGACTTACCTCGAGCAGGGACCTGAGATCTGGCGCGTACGGATCGGCAAGGCCGCGCCTTCGGCTCGCTCCGGGAGCGGCTCGGGAGCAGGATGTTGAAGCGGTCCCCGCTGCGATTCCCGGCCTTGGCCGCAGGCATGCTCTCGCTCCTCGTCGGTCTATGGACCGGGCTCGAGCGGCTGGGCTGGCCGCTCCCCGAGCCGCGCGCCGGCTTCAGTGCCGTCCACGGGCCCCTCATGATCTCGGGCTTTCTCGGGATGTTGATCGCTCTGGAGCGCGCGGTGGCTTTCGGAAACACCTGGGCATTCGTCGCTCCCGCGTTCACGGCGCTCGGGGCGCTGGCGCTGATTCTCGGTCTGCCTGAGACTGCGCCGGCTCTCCTCATGCTGGCGGGAAGCCTCGGCCTCGCCGCGGTGCTCATCACGGTCCTTCGCGAGGAGCGTCAGCCGGGCGCCGCTGTCATGGCCCTCGGAGCTCTCGCGTGGGTCGCTGGCAATTTGCTGTGGCTCAGCGGGTTCTTGGTGGCGCGGGTCGTCTCGTGGTGGATCGGCTTCCTCGTGTTGACGATCGCCGGCGAGCGTCTCGAGCTCAGCCGGGTGCTTCACCTCTCGCGCGCCCGGCGGCTCGCCTTCGGCGGAACCATCGCGCTCCTCTTGCTCGGGCTCTCGTCAGGCGGCCTCTTCTCCGCGGTTGGCGCTCGCCTGACAGGCATCGCCTGGCTGGGTCTCGCGCTCTGGCTCGCGGCGAACGACGCCGCGAGGCGCACCGTGCGGCAAGGCGGGCTCGCTCGCTTCAGCGCCGTTTGCCTTCTCTCCGGCTATGTCTGGCTCGGCGTCGCCGGCCTGCTCGCGATTCGCTGCGGCGCCGTCGTCGTCGGGCCCCTCTACGACGCCGTGCTCCACGCCGTCTTCGTGGGCTTCGTCTTCGCGATGATTTTCGGCCATGCGCCGATCATCTTTCCGGCGGTCCTCGGCGTGCCGATTCCGTTTCGCGCCGCGTTCTATGCCCACCTCGTGCTGCTTCACGCCTCTCTTGCGCTCCGTCTCGCGGGCGATCTCTCGGCTCAGACGGAGATCCGCGCGTGGGGCGGAGCCCTGAACGCGGCGAGCATCGTTCTCTTCCTGCTCAACACGGCTCGCGCGGCGCTCACGGCGGACCTCAGGCAGGCGAGTGGCCGCCGAGCGGATGCTGGCATCGCCTCCCGCGCCGGGAGCTAGCGCATGACTGAGAGCGAGGTTCTCGTCGCGCTGCGAGAGGTCGTCGATCCGGAGCTCGGGATCAACGTCGTCGATCTCGGCCTCGTGTACGGTGTCGAGGTCGAGAAGAGCCGAGTGCGCGTCATCATGACGATGACCTCGCGTGCCTGCCCGATCTCCCTCTATGTCGCGGAGATGGCCGAGACGGCGATCCGCTCTCGTGATCCCCTCCTCGAGGACGTCCGAGTCGACATCGTCTGGGATCCGCCATGGCATCCGGAGCGCATTGCCGGGCCCGCTCGGCGTATACTTGGATGGTGAGCCGAAGGGACCTTGGCACCGCTCCTTAGGTAGAGGAGCTTGATGGGCGCCTGCCCCTATGCGACGCTCCCGTCGTGAAGCGCGACCCCGGCGGTAAAGGCTCTTCCGTGGTGACGCAGCCGATCTACTTTCATCTCCTCTTCGAGCACGAGCTCATCGAGTTGCGACCGATCCTCGAGGCGCTCGGCCGGCGCCGGGATGAGGTGCTTCGGCATTGGTACCAGCTCTATCACCTCCACTTCGCCGAAAAGCGTACACTATCCGAGCCCGAGTTCTTGCAAATCCACGGCCCGGACATCGACGCGACGAGCTGGAGGTTGATCGCTGGGGACTTCGACCGCTTCGTGACCGAGGTGCGCGCCGTCGGCGAGAAGCTTGCCGCCCGCGGCGTGCCGTTTGCCGAGGTCGTGGCGTCGATGCACTTCTTCGAGCAGGCGGCGAGCCAGGTGTTCGGCGTCGTGGGCGCAGTTGGCCCGAGCATCTACGTGTCATTCGACAAGGTCAGCCACTGCCGGATGATCGTGCTGGCGGATGCCTATTTCCGAAGCAACCAGGCCGTGTCGGCCGCCCGCATCTGCGGGCTCGAACGCGACGCAACCGAGCTCGGCGACGTTGGCCGCAGACGCTTCCGGGGCCTCGTCGGTGCGAGCGTGTCGATGCGTGAGCTCTACGAGCGAATCGAGGCGGCGGCGTCGACGCGAGGGACGGTCTTGCTGGTCGGAGAGAGCGGCACCGGCAAGGAGCTCGTCGCCCGCGCGCTCCACGAATGCGCCGCAGCTCCGCGCACCGCGTTCGTCGCGCTCAACTGCGCCGCGATTCCCCGCGAGCTGATCGAGAGCGAGCTTTTCGGCTACAAGCGGGGTGCGTTCAGCGGCGCGGCGACGGAGTACCTCGGCCTGTTTCGCGCCGCCGAGGGGGGCACGATCTTTCTCGACGAGGTCACCGAGATGAGCCCGGAGACGCAGTCCAAGCTCTTGAGAGTCATTCAAGAGCGGACGGTGCGTCCCGTCGGCTCGACGACCGAGGTGGCCGTGAATGTCCGGTTGATCGCTTCGACGAACCGCGATCCCGAGGAGGCGGTCAGCGTGGGAAAGTTGCGCCGTGATCTCTACTACCGCTTGCACGTGAACGTGCTGAAGGTGCCGCCGCTCCGCGAGCGACCCGACGACATCCCGCTCCTCGTCGATCATTTCATCACCCTGTTCAACGAAAAGCTGCGGCCCGCCGTTCCGGTGCTTGGAATCGACGGCGAGGCGCTCTCCGTGTTGCGGCACTATGACTGGCCGGGGAACGTTCGCGAGCTGCAGAACGTGATCGAAGCGGCGTTCACCTTCGGGCGCAGCGATACGATCCGATTGAGCCAGCTCCCCCGCGAGATCTCACGGGAGTCCGTGGCGCCACCTCCGCTCATGCCCGGGCTGCTCCCCACCTTCGCCGACGCGGAGCGCGAGCTCGTCCAGCGGGCGCTCGACTCGACCTCGGGAAACAAGGTGCAGGCGGCGAGGCTGCTGTGCATCTCGCGAAAGAAGCTCTACGCCAAGATCGCCAAGTACGGTCTGCGAGAGTGACGAGCGCCAGGCGGCGCTCGCGTAGCGCGGCCTCCTGGCTGCAACCGAAACGTCGCAGGGTGACGATGCGCCCTATCGCATATCTTCGGGCAGAAACGCGATTTTCGACCCCAGTAGATCAGGCACTCGTGAGCAGCGGCCCCAGATAGGCGAGCTCTGCGCGGACGAGGTCATGGACCGCACCGACCAACGCGGGGAAGGGGGGAAGCGCTCGTTCCCGTAAAATCTTCGCGCGCAGGTGCGGCAGCCAGCGGCTCGGATGGCGCTCGAGGAAATCCTTCTGTGCTCTGCGATACGGGCTCGGATCCAGCCCCCGCGTGAGTGCCGCGAGCTCCTTGAACGTGAGGTAGTGCAGGAACTCGAGCTGGACCGTCAGATGGTCGGGGAGCTCGCGCCTTTCGGGTGAGAGCGCGAGGCCGAAGTGCTGGTAGAAGCGAAGGAGGTCCTCCATCACCTGCATTCGGCCCCCGCCGCGATACTCGCCCTCGTAGAGAGTGCAAGGAGGGGGGCCTTTCGGCCCGACGTCGAAGAGGCGGATGTACTCTGCCTGGAAGTCCGTGTAACCGAACGACGCAACCAGCGCGTCGCGGACCAGGACGAGGGAATACGGCAGGGCCTCGGCAGCTCCCAGCAGCGCCTGACCATAGGCGCCGGCCTCGAGCTGCTCGTGCAACTCGGGGGTCGGAAATTGCAAGACCGCGGCGAGCAGGCTGTAGAGGCGACTTCGGCTTGCGGTCCGTATCGCCTCGGGGCTCTCCAAGGAGTCGAGCTGGATCACGTGAGGTCTCCTCGCAGCGGTCGGCTTCAGGCGATTTTCGAGACCTCGACGCGCGTGTCGCGATCGTTGGTCGAGGGCTGCAGGCAGATGAAGTTCGGCCGCAGGTGGAACTGGCCGCCCGCAAGCTCGACGGGATTCAACGGTGTCGGCATCAGGTTCTGGTATCCCTTCTGGTTGCGGAATTGGAAGTTTTCCCAGGCATGGTAAATCACCACCTGGCCGGGCCGCACGCCGGGCGACACCTTCGCGTGGATCTGGAAGCTGTCCACGTCGTTACGCACTTCGACGATGTCGCCGTCGGCAATGCCGCGCGAGCGCGCATCCGCAACGCTCATGTACATGACGGGTTCGCCCCGCTGCTGGCGGAGCATCAGCGCGTCGTCGCGCCACGAAGAGTGGATGCTCCAGCGCGTGTGCCCGCCGCTGAGGATCAGCGGATGGTCGCCCCCGATCTTCGGCGGATCCTTGTGCGTCGGCAGCTCCTCGCCGAGCTCGAGGTAGAGATCCTGGTCGATGTAGAACTGGATCCGGCGCGTGAGAGTCGGGTAAACGATCTTCTTCTCGACGTGGAACGTGAACGGCGACACGGTGTCGTCGGGCTTGATGTCGCAGGCGTTGCCGATGCTCGTGCCTCCCTCGCCGACCGCCGTGAAGCGGGCCCACCCTTTCTTCTTGAGATCCTCCCACTCGACTCCCTCGAGGTTCGTCGACAGGCGGATCAGGTCGTTCGCGACCTTGTCGTCGTCGGTTGCTTCGTAGGTCCCGCCGAAGCTGAACTCGTCCCAGATCCGATCGAGGCGGCGCTCCTCGCCGCGGCGGCTCGTGTACGGTTTCACCCCGTACGCGGCGGCGCGCTCCTGGATTTTCTTCGCGAGCAGCGCGGTGATCTCCCAGTCGGACTTCGCCTCGTGAAAGGCCGGGGCGACTTTTCCGCCGCCGTGGATGAACGGCATCAGCGGCGTCACCCACTTGTGATCGGCGCGTTCGTACCAGGCCGTGACCGGCAGCACGTAGTCGGAGTAGAGCGCGGTGGAGCTCATCCGCGAGTCGAGCGTCACGAAGGCGCGAAGCTTGGGGAAGAGATGCTTGAAGAGCTGGGGGTAGCCGCGCAGCCGGCGCAAAATGTTGCTGCCGACCTCGAAGATTACGCGCGGCGGCTGGCCCGGAGGCGGATAGACGTACTGCCAGCCCTTCTCCAGCGATTCGGCGAGGTACTCCTTCGCGCTTCGCTTCATGTATGGGTCCCACTTCTGGGACTCGTTGGCGAGCTCGAGGAGCCCGCCGTGCACCTGCCAGAAGAGAGTGCCGCATGTCCACACGCCCTTCGCGTACCAGTCGCGGGCGATCTCGTAGGTGATCATCTCGTCGGAGAAGCCGCGCATCTTGAGCGCCAGGGCCTTGCCGAGGAGCTCGGCCTGAAGGCGGAGCTTGCCGAGGCGCCCCGCGTGCTTGGCGAACACGAACGAATCGAAGCCGTCGTTCGTGAGGAACGGGAACGCGCTGTAGCCCGCGCCCTTGCGGCCCATGTGCCCGCACACCGAGAGCAGCAGGATCATCGAGCGCTCGACGAGGTTCCCGTGGTAGAGCTTCCCCCAGTTGCTGCTCGTGACGTTGGCGGCGGCCTTGGCCCTGGCGACGTCACGGGCGAGGGCGCGGATCATCTCGGGCGCCACGCCGCAGATCGCCGAAGCCTTCGCGGGCGTCCAGTCGCGGTCGAGCCGTTCGCGCAAGGCCTCGAACACGGGCCGTACCCGCACCTTACCGGAGAGCGTCTCGACCTCGTAGGTCCCGCCGAGCGCGGGGCGCACCTTGCCGAGCTCGAGTGAGCGCATCGGGGGCGGCGTCACCCGCTTCGCCGCCTCATCGTAGACGTAAAGCGTCTCGTCGCTGCCGCCGCTCTTGAGATCGCTCTCGCGGAGAAACCGTTTGGTGTCGTCGCGCACGAGGAATGGGAGGTCCGTCTGCTCGCGCAGGAAGCCGTCGTTCTGGAGGCCCTCGGCGAGGATCGTCTGCACCATCGCCAGAGCCAGCGCCGCGTCGGTGCCGACGCGGACGGGAATCCACGTGTCGGCCTTGATCGCCGAGGCGTTGTAGTCGGGACTGATCGCGACGATACGCGCGCCGTGATAGCGCGCCTCGGTCAGAAAGTGCGCGTTCGGGATCTGCGTGTAGAGCGGGTTGCAGCCCCAGACGAGGATCAGATCCGAGTGGAAGTAGTCGTCGGCCGAGCGCTCGGCGACGATCTTGCCGAACGTCTCGCCGGCGCCGCGGTGGCCGTCGCCGATCTCCGTGTTCATGTCGAGGAGCACGTTGTCCATGAGCACGCCGAGGCGGCACACTCCCGCCGCCATCGTTCCGAGCGTGAGGAGCGGGCCGAGGCTCCAGACCACCTTGTCCGCGCCTTCCTTCTCGGTCGTGTCGACCACGATGTCGGCGATCTCGGTGAGCGCCTGGTCCCAAGAGATCCGCTGCCACTTCCCCTCGCCGCGCTCGCCCACGCGCTTGAGCGGCCACTTGAGCCGCGAAGCGTCGTACATGCGGTGGCTGTAACAGGCTCCTTTCTGACAGCCGCGCGGGTTGAAGTCGGGGAAGCCGGCCTTGATCTGCGGATAGTCGCCGACTTGCTCCTCGCGCCAGACGATCCCGTCCTTGAGATAGACGTTCCAGGCGCAGTGGGCCTGGTACCAGCAGTTCACGAAGTGGGTCGTGCGCGCGACCTTGTCCCACTGCCATTTGTGGCGGTAGAGATCCTCCCAGTTCCGGTACGGATATTCCTTCGAGGCCCCGTCTTCCGCCGCCAGCGCGCTGCCCGCGAACCGCAGCTGGGCGAGCGAGAGCACGAGCGCGGTGGCTCCGCCCTGCTTCATGAAATCGCGGCGGGTGAATCCGATCGCCGTCTTCTCTCGCTCGTCGAGCTCGTTCGTCATGGCTCCACCTCGACCGACGTCTCAGCGCGGCCTCGCAGCCGCAATCGAAATGTCGGTGGGTTCGTAATGCGTCCGTCTTGGCCACACGTGCTGGAAATTCCGGAAGCGCTGGATCTTCCGGTCGGCCCGTGCTCGGGTCGACCGGAAGATCCAGCCACCGCGCGCAAGCGCGAAGAGCAATAGACCATCTCGTGGGTTATTGGCGTCCGCGCTCCGCGCGGTTGCGGTCGGTTGTGATCGACCCGAGTACGGCCGATCACAACCGACCGCGCTCTTCGTCGTTTCGAAGCATTCGAGGCGAAGACTGAGGCGTCACGTGGGTTCTGAGGCATCCGATCCAATATCTTCGTGTGAAAATGCGATTTCGTGCCGTAACAGCTCATCGGGCAGTCAGGCCTTCCTCGTGGTATCCGATCGGCTCCACTCGAGTGTCGCCGGATCCTTCGTGAAATCCGGGAAGATCTGGTTCGGCCAGCGGTAGACGATCAGCGTGTCGAGGAGCTCGGACTTCTCGCCGCGCTTCGCCTTCGCCATCTCCGCCTTGAGCATCTCGAGCGCGCCGTCGACCTCGGTGCCCAAGAGCGAACGTAGGTACTCGATCGGGATCCGCGGCTTGGACTCGTCGACGTTGCCATCCGCGTCGACTCGGGCCGGGGAAAGCGGAGGAACGTAGTAGACGTTCGGCTCTGTGCCGCGTTCCGCGTGCAAGGGAAGGGCGACCTTCCACTGCTTGACGAGCTTGTGGATCGGCCCCTTCTCGTCGTCGAGGTAGCCGACGAACCGCAGGCGTCCGGGGCACTGTCGCGCGCACGCCGGTGCCACGCCCTTCTCGACGCGCGGGAAGCAGAAGATGCACTTCTGGCCGATCGTGCGGACGTGGTTGAAGTAGATCTTCTTGTACGGGCAGGCCTCCATGCAGAAGCGGTAACCCTTGCAGCGGGTCTCGTCGATCAGCACGATCCCGTCCTCCGCGCGTTTGTAGATCGCCCGGCGCGGGCAGGCCTCGAGGCAGGCGGGGTGCGTGCAGTGATTACAAATGCGCGGCAAATAGAAGTAGTAGGAATTCGGGTAGTCGCCGCTCCCCTGATCTTCGTCCCAGTTCGGTCCCCAGGTGGGCGGCTTGCCCTGCGGGCGCAGTGCGGCGCCTTCACCCTTTCCGCCGTAGAAGACCTCGTCGTAGTTGAACTCCCACGCCTCACCGAACTCCTCACTCGTGGGTAGCCTACCGGCGCGCGGCGCGCCGTTCTGAAAGCCCCCGCCCATCGCTTCCCAGTCCTTCGGTGTTCCACGCCCGGGCATGGTGTTCACGGTCGCCCACCACATGTGCTCCATGCCTTCTTCGCGGGTCCAGAGCGTCTTGCAGGCGATTGTGCAGGTCTGGCAGCCGAGGCACTTGTTTAGATCGAAGACCATCGCAAGCTGTTGCTTCGGCCGTACGACCTGGCCGTTCACGATCCTGCCGACGTTGTCTTCCGCCATCGCGGTGCCTCCTTCCCGTGCGCTTCAAGCCTGGAGCTGGAGCACGCGCCAGGCTTGCGAGAACGCCTTGACGCCGGCGCGCTCGCCGTTGGACCCTTCCCAGATGGCGAGGGCGATCTTCGTCGCCGCTGCGGGCCGGAACTGCACCGCCTCGGTTGCCTGGTCCGGGACTGCGAGCGGCCGAGCGATGACGAGCAGCCAGGCTCCGGATCGCCACGAGCCCCGGCAGGTGATGTGGCTCACGGCCGTGACGCGCGTCG
>Ga0315290_10002229_pt1 | contig 13631 bp, 8 predicted proteins | sample YL17G12_0_MG_FD_203627 | JGI IMG/M metagenome (GOLD analysis project Ga0315290, IMG submission 203627) | Sediment microbial communities from Yellowstone Lake, YNP, Wyoming, USA - YL17G12_0 | ecosystem: Environmental > Aquatic > Freshwater > Lake > Sediment | place: USA: Wyoming | collected... | reverse complement strand
CAGCCGCGCGATTTCGGTCTCCAACTCGGCAATCCGCCCCAGCGCGATTTCCAACTGCTCCCGCAACCGGGCCACCTCGGCCTCCAGCCGTTCGCAGTTCGGACAGCGTCGTTTCTGTGTCCCCATGCCTGAACAGCATAAGCACAACTCCCAAAATCACCTACACCAATTCGCCATCCTGGTGACTGCTTACCCTGCAAGTCGAGTTCCCGGAATTCTACGATGACCGTGACTGGTTTGAGATGCCCGAGGCCAAGGCTATCCCGCAGGCTGGCGATACCGAGCAGGCCCTGCGACTGGCTGAACAACTGCGGCAGAAGCATCCCGATTTCTATTTCGTCTATTACTGGTTGGGGATTCTGTGGGACAGGCGAGGTGACCGGGAGAAGGCCCGTCAGCATCTTCTGGAAGGGATGCGGCTCTCCAAGAGCAAACGGAGTCTCTACACGCAACTGGGCGACCTGGAATGGAAATGGGGCAGCCTGCCAGAAGCCGTGAAATGGTGGCTGAAGAGTGTCGTCGTGCAGGTGGGCTCCCAACACGTAACCGACTATGTTGCGTTCCTGCACCTTTCCTACGTCGCCGAGGCGCTGGGAATCCAAGCCGCCTGCTCACAATTGCGGGCATGGGAAGATAGAATCCGCACGGGCCACATCCGACTCACCGCCCAAGCAGCCAACGAGTTGTACGCCGCCACTCGCCGCCAAGCAACGTCGGCCATGCGGCACGCCATAGAACTGCTTTACAAGCACTACCTTTCGACATAGCATGAACGTCCTAGAGAAGGGGACGAAGGGTACAAGATGGAGGAAGCCCATGATCGAGTGCTGCTTCGCCCTTGTGATGACCCTCACCCTGGCAAGCGCCGATGGGGTCCAGCAGCTCTTGTCAGAGACAGAGAAGCGATTCAGTGACGGTGATTATGAATCGGCGCTCCGCTGCTCGGATCAGGTACTCAAAGTTGACCCGGAAAACTTGATCGCACGAATCAATCGCGGAACGGTGTTGGCCCGCATGGGGCGTCACCTCGAATCGCTGGCTGACAGTGGCCGTGCCTTGCAGGTCGATCGCAGCGGTGTATACACGGTGCTGATCCAAAGGAATCGGGAAGCCGCGCTCCGTTCGCTGGGGCGAGGCGGAGAAGCAGACGCTGCCGCGCAACTTGCGCAAACGCCCCTGAATGCGTGGAAAGAGGCGGCCGACAGGGCATACCGTTCTGGCCAATTCAATGACGCCCTGGCTTGGTGCGAACGAATCAAGGCCAACGGCGCGTTGGAAGTGTGGTCGGTGAATCTGCTCGGGTGCTGTTATGCGTCGTGCGATAAGCATAAACATGACGAGGCGCTGCGCCATTTCGACCTGGCGCTGAAACACGGCGGTCTCGACCCGATCGTGATCGCGAACAAGGGGGAATCGCTGTTCGCCCTACAACGCTACGAAGAAGCCCTGAGCTGCTTTCAGCAGGCATTGAAGCTGAACCGCAAACTGGAGTTTGCCCGCAAGGGTGAACAGAAGGCGCTGGCGGCCCGGGAGCACCAGCTCACCGGCGAAGGCGCGGACAAATCGCGCGACGCATGGGGCGCGTGCGCCAAGGAGGGCCTTGCCGCGCTCTCAATTTGGGCGATCCTCTGGCTGATGTTCAGCGCGTTCCTTTCGGAGGATTCACCGACGGGAGCTTGCCCCTGGACGGTTCACTTTGCCGATCGCGCCAATCTGAGATGGGGGTACAACGCTGAAGTCCGCATGGACGCTGCCCTGCGGATGAGCGGCAGCACCAACTATACGGACCTCCGCGCACTGGTTCGGGCATTAAGGCGAGACCCGGAAGTCGCCCCCACAGCCGCGGCCGTGCTCATCGACATCGGTCAGCCGGCCCTCCGTGTGCTGCGAAAGGCACGCAGATTCTGGCACCGCAAAGCATCGAAGGTCGCGGTTGAACAAGTTATCGAAGCAATCGAACGCAAGGCCCCGTCGAGCCAGCCGGAACGACTCTCCGCTTGGATCACCATACGACGTTCGGTCCCCAAGATCGCCGTAGTCTTTTGTCTGGTCTCCATTTTTCTCCCACCGACGAATGCTCTGATTAAACTAATCGTCGTGACCATCTTAGGCGTCCTGTTCCTCCTCGGGGCGGTGCTGATGTCCTTGTTGCTTCTCTGGGGCCTGGTGATGGCGGCCCTGTGGCTCTATTGGACCCTCCGTAGCCGGTGAATCGACGAAAGGTTGACGCATGGGAATCCTCGACCGACTCTTCCGAAAAAGGAGTGGCGATATATCAAAGGTTAGCCTTATCCAGGCCCCTACGCGGCCCACATCGGGCGAACCCGGGGCCTGTAGACCGGAGTTGTTGCTGAACTGTCCGGCGGCGAACTGCGGCCAAAGGATCGTGCTCGTGAAGGGATACGGGGTGCTTCCGCCCGTCTGTCCGAAGTGCGGGGCAGATATTCGAGCGGCGATCAGTTCTGCGGTCGCTCCCTCGGAAGCATCGCTTGCCGCCGGCCAGCGGGCCGTTTCGCTCGATGGTGCCGAAATGGTCTATGTGCCGGCGGGGCCGTTCGTCATGGGCAGCGATTTGAAAGAAATCGAGGCGGCCTTTGCCTCTGCCTGCCAAAAATACATGGAGATCGCGTGGGTTTGGTTTGAACGCGAGTTGCCCAAGCGCGAGTTTGTTGTCCCCGGCTTTTGGATCGACGTTCTGCCTGTCACATGTGCCCAGTACAAGCGGTTCTGCGATGCGACGGGCCATCGGCCCCCCGAATACTGGACTGGGGGCGCAATTCCCGATGGACGCCAAGACCATCCCGTCGTCAGCTTGTCGTGGGAAGACGTGCTTGCCTACTGCTCATGGACAGGCAAGCGGCCTCCCTACGAGAGCGAATGGGAGAAGGCTGCGCGCGGCACCGATGGGCGCTTATGGCCCTGGGGCAGCGAGTACCGCGAAGGATGCGGGAACATTGATCGTGGCCTTGCGGCGGGCACGCAACCGGTAGGCAGTTTCCCCGAGGGGGCCAGCCCATACGGGTGTTTGGACATGGCCGGCAACGTCTTTGAACGGACGAGAGACATTTGCGTCCAATACCCGGGCTACACGGAGACCGATGATCTCCGCCAACTTCGCCAAGAGAAGATGCGGCAACATGGCTTTGAGCGAATCATGGTCTTTAAGGACGGCGTGAGTGCCAAGGAGGTCCGGCCGTTCCAGTTCTTCGGAGCCGTCGTGCGTGGTGGTGCCTGGGGAAGCTGTGCGGAATACTGTCGGCCCGCTTTCCGTCTGGAAACCCGTGATCCGAACAGTTCTTCCATAGGGTTCCGGTGCGTTCTTGGCGAGGACCCTTGTGACCAGTCGCGGGACCTTGGTCGGCAGGGAAAACACGAGGAATCCTTAGCAGCCGCCGAACGGTCGTTGGCTCTGAGCCCGAACTATCCAACAGCCATGTTCAACGCCGGGAGGGCATTGGAGAACCTCGGCAGGTTGAAGGAGGCCGCTGTCCGATTTCGACGGCTGGTGGACGTGTGGCCGACAGACCAGGATTCGTGGAATCGGCTGGGCCTTTGCCAAAGCCGCTTGGGCGACACGACCGGGGCAATCAACTCGCAAGACGCCGCTATCTACGTCGATCCATTCAACGCTGATTTCTGGTACAACAAAGCTCTGGAATTGAGTCGCCTGGCGAAGACCGTACTGGGTCCCCACGTAAGAACTGTTTCGGGGAATCGCATCTTCGTTGACCTGCCCAAAGTCCCGGTTCGGGTGGTCCGGGCGCTGGCTGAACTCAATGCAGAGGCCGCAGGCTGCTTCAGCCGAGCAAGGCGTCTTGGGGCCGATGATAACGACGTGTGTCAGAATCTCACCGTTGCCAAACAGCAATCTGAGCAGATGCTTCAGCACCTGCGGGGCAGGCTGGGCGAAAGCGACTTCCTGCACGCGACAGCGCGGGTAGGGTTTTGCGAGTCTTTCCCAACGATTCAACACGTATGGGCGATCGTTCGCAAGTACCATGCCGATTCAAACTTCACCTACGAGCCGATGCAGCGCCGGGGCTTCGGCACAATGGAGACCTCCACCGGCTTGACCTACTTGAAGGAATGGGGACGCATCGAAGTCGTGGGACACGAAACCTTCCGCGTGATCCGCGCGGATGAAATATCCGAGTATGACCCGTGGCGCGAGCTGGTCTGAGCCGCCTGCCCGGCAAATGAGATGTGGGGCGGACTGGGGGGCGGACTGGGGGCGGACCTTGAACAGTGAATAGCATCGTTGCGGCGGGTGGCACTGGCGTTCCGCCACTGCTCAGTGGGGGTCAGAGGCACCGTGGTGTCGAAGTCGCGAAGAGGCGAATGGTGGTGGGACTTCGTTTCACCGTACGGATACTTCCCCCGGGAAGCGGAATCTCAGCCCGGGAAGAGGATCCCGGGGCGGAGGACCAGCTCGGGCATGGCCAGGGGCCGAACCTCGGCGTCGCCGCGAACGGCTTGCAGGCTGGCATAGCGGCCGGCGCGGGGCTCGCGGCGGACTTCCACGGAGCGGTCGGGAATGTTGACCACCCAGTACTCGGCGATCCCCGCCTCCGCGTACAGATCGGCCTTCTCGCCGCGGTCGTAGGCCAGGCTGCTCTCGGCCACCTCGACGACCAGGAGCACGTCGGCCGCGGTCGGCCGGCCACGAGAGTAGTCCCGCCGCGCGACCCAGGCAAGGTCCGGCTCCGGGGCGCTTTCGAGGAGTGGAATGCCGATCGAGTTCTGGACCCGCACCCAGACCTTCCCTTTCGGCAGGTTCTCGAAGCTCCATTCGGTCAGCCGGTCGACAACGACCTCGTGCACGGACCCGATCGGGTTCATGTCGCGAATCTCCCCTCGGATGAATTCGATCCGCTGGCGCTTGCCCTGGTCGAACACGCCGGCCTCTATCATCCGGTCGTACTGGGCCAGCGAAAGATGGGCGATGGTGCTCACCGGATTGCTCCCGAACGATTCCCAAAGGAGGGCGGGGGCAACGGCGCCCTGGCGACACGACGGCCCAGGGCCCTCGAAATCATCCGCCCTTTAGTATACACCAAGGGTGCGGTGTTGCACCCGCCTTGAGCCCTGTCATTCATATCGGAGCGAGTCGATGGGGTCCAGCCGGCTGGCGCGTCGGGCGGGATAGTAGCCGAAGAACACGCCGACCGCCGCCGAGAAGGCCACGGCGACGAGCGCCGCTTTGAAGGAGATGATCACGGGCCAGGGGCTGCCGCGGATCAGCGCGTTGATGAGCCGGGTGATGCCCGCGGAGGCGCCCACGCCCAGGGCGAACCCCACGATTCCCCCCAGCACCGACAACAGCACCGCCTCGACGAGGAACTGGCGGAGGATGTCGCGGCCGCGGGCCCCGACGGCCAGGCGGATGCCGATCTCCCGGGTCCGCTCGGTGACCGACACGAGCATGATGTTCATGATGCCCACGCCGCCGACCAGGAGCGAAATCCCCGCGATCGAGGCCAGCAGGAGCGTCATCGTGCCGGTGAACATCCCCAGCATGTTGGCGATCTCCGTGGTCGTCTTGACTTCGAAATCGGCGCCCTGGCCGGGCTGGATCTTGTGCCGCTCGTAAAGAAGCAGTTGGATCTCCTGCTGCGCCAGGGGCATCAGTTCGGTGCTCCGGGCGGAGGCGAGAATGGCGTGGACGTTGTCGAAGCTCGAGCCCCAGAGTCGTTTCTTGACCGTGGTGTAAGGGGCCATGACGATGTTGTCCTGGTCCTCGCCCACCAGGTTGGCCCCCTTGGCCTCCAGCACGCCGATGACCTCGAAGGGGATGTTGCGGATGCGGATCGTCTCGCCCACCGGATTGGTGGTCTGGAAGAGCTTGGCCACCAGGGTGCTGCCGATCACGCAGACCTTGGCGGAGGAGGCGACGTCGCGCTCGGTGAAGAAGCCGCCCTGACGGAGCGGCCAGTTGCGCACGGTGAGGTAATCGACCCCCACGCCGATCATCTCCTTGGGGCTCCAGTTGGCATTGCCGTAGATGACCTGCCCCCCGGCGCCGACGATGGGGGAGACGGCCAGGACGGAGGAGCACTGCTCGGCGATGGCGACGCAATCGGCGGCGGTGAGCGAAGGCATGCTCCCCCGACCCTGCTTCACGCCGCTGTGGGAGTGGCTGCCGGGGAACACCACGATCACGTTGGTCCCGAGCCCCTGGAGCTGGCCGTGGACCAGGTCGGTGGCGCTCTGCCCGATGGAGACCATCGTGGTGACCGCGGCGATGCCGATGACCACGCCCAGCACGGTCAGGCCGGCCCGCATCTTGTTCTTGCCCAAGGCCCTCAGGGCAATCCGAAACGTCAGCAGAATGCCCATCGCCACGCCCTTTCCAGGCAACCCCTTCTTTCTCAACAACGGGGACAGGCCGCTGGCGGCCGCCCTTTCCCGCCGACCCGCGCGGCGGACCTACTTCTCCGCCGGCTTCCCGGGTGACTTCCCGACAGCCTTCCCAGCCGACTTCTCGCCGGGCTTCTCAGCAGGCTTGTCGCCGGACTTGTCCACGGCCTTCTCGGCCGGCTTCTCGGCGGGCTTGTCGCCGGACTCTTCGGCGGGCTTGTCGCCGGCCTTCTCGGCGGGCTTCTCGGCCGGCTTCTCGGCGGGCGTCGTCGACAAGAAGGTCACCAGCTTCTGGCCTTTCTCCAACGGGCCGGAGACCAACTCGGTGAACTTGTTGTCGGCCAGCCCGGTGACGACTTCCACGGCCCGAAGCAGGTTGTCGTCCTGGCAGACCCAGACGTGTCGGCGGTTGCGCTTGCGCTTGGCCTCGGCCCGCTGTTGGGCGGAGGTCTTTTCCGCCTCCTGGGCCATCTCCGCCTCCGGAGCCAGCGCTTCCTGGACGCCCTCCAGGAGGCGCCGGTCCTCTGGCCGGACGTGCTCCAGCTTGGGGTAGAATCGCAAGGCGGCGTTGGGGATCCTCAGCACGTTGTCGCGCCGGTCGATCTGGAAGGAGAGGTTGGCCGTCATGCCGGGCAGCAGCTTGAGCTCGGGATTCGACGTCTCGACCACGACGGGGTAGGTGACCACGTTCTGCACCGAGGCCGGGTTCATGCGGATCTGGAAGATCTCGCCCTCGAACAGGTCGTCGGGGTAGGCGTCCACGGTGAACTGCACCCGCTGCTTGCGCCGCTGCGCCTCGCGGATCAGCCCGATGTCGGCCTCATCCACGGAGGCGAACACCCGCACCTTCTTCTCCAGGTCCGGGGCCACGACGAACAGCTCGGGGGTCTGGAACTGCGCCACCAGGGTCTGGCCCGGATCGATCTTCCGGTCGATCACGATCCCGTCCACCGGCGACTCGATGCTCGTGTACTTGACGTTGGCCGTCGACTGGTCCAGGTTCGCCTCGGCCTGCTTCACGGCGGCCTCGGCCACCTCGAGCAGGGCCGCCAGGGCAATGCGGTTGTACTTAAACTGGTCCATCTCCGTGTCGGAGATGTACTCCTTGTTCTCGGCGTGGAGCGCCTTGGCCCGACCCTCGTCGTTGATCGCCTGCTGCAACTGGGCCTTGGTGCGATCGACTTCGGCCTTGCGCGTGGCCAGCGCGGCGTCGTCGCGCTTCTGGTTGGCGTTGTAGATCCTAGGATCGATCCTCGCCAGCAGTTGCCCTTTCTTGACCTTGGAGTTGAAATCGATGGTCGTGCCCGGCTTGCCTTCGTCCGTGCCCAACTCCAGGATCGGCCCGGAGACGAACGACCCGACCTGCACCCTCAGCACCGGCTGCACGGTCCCCGTGGCGTTGACCACCGCGACGATCTCCCCCACGCTGACCGGGGTCTCGCGCCAGTTCGGGCGGCCCCCAACGTTGAAGTACACCAGGAGGTATCGGTAGCCAACGTAGCCCCCACCCCCGAGGATCGACAGGATGATGATCGTCTTGAGCAGGAACTTCATCAGTGGCCCGAGGTTGCAGCCTGGAGCCGGGTACTCCTTCCCGGCAGGATCGTGGGAATCAGCGCAGGATTGCGCCAAACGGGGGGATCCCCCATCCCTTCCAGTATAGGCACCCTGGGAACGGCTGTCGAGATGCGTCACCGCTGGGCAGCGTGCCGCCACCGAGCGCGGTGCTGCGATGTGTCGTCCGTAAGACAGCCCGGGAAAGACAAGGCCCACTGCGAGTCATTCATCTGCCCTGCCATGCCATGAAAACGCATCCTGCGCTCGCCACCCCCCATTTCCAGGGGGCACATTCTTCAGCCTGCCCGATCATCTACCGCACTCGGCAAAGACCTGGGCCAAGAGAGCTGCGGAATTGGCCTCGCTATGGGAGGACTTCTGCTTCGGATTGCCCCGCTCCGATTCCCAGGTCCAGGTAAGGTCGAGATAGGCTTGGAGGAGACTCCAATCGATGCCATCTTGGCCGAGAACGGCTCCGGCAAGGGCGCGGCTGGCCTCAGCGGAGTTGGCCGAAGGAGCTGCCGCCCCGGTGGCCAGCAGTGCCGGATCGCTCGCCGGGCTCGGCGGCGCGAAGGGCGGCCAGAACAGCCTCAACGGCGAGAAACCGCTGTAATGGTTCCGGCAGATCGTCACGTCCTGGGAGTTGACCTTCCTGTCGCGGTTGACGTCGTAGACGCTCGTGATGTCCACCGTGCCGAAGCCGGTATAGTTGTTGCGCATCCGGGTCACGTCCTGGGAGTTGACCTTGGCGTCGGCGGTGCTGTTGCCCGTGTCGCCGATGGCACCGCCGAAGTAGAACACGTCGGCGGCGGCCAGGCCCGTGTGCGCGTTGGCCAGCACGGTGACCTGGAGCCAGTTGCCGTTGGGGATGGCGTTGTCGGGCCAGATGAGGGTGACGCGATCCGACCCGCCCGTGCCCGCCCCGGCCCGCACGGTGATGCTCGTCGGATTGGCGGCCGTGGCCCAGGCGCTTGGCGTGTCGTCGTTGCCGTAGCGGTAGCCGAAATCGCGGGCGGCGTCCAGTGTGGTCGAGGGCAGCCCGGCCACGTCGACCATGATGCCGTTGAGCCCCCGGGAGAAGGTCGTGTAGTTCTTGAAGGCCGCCTTGCCCCCGCCGGGCAGCAGTGCTTCCTTGGCGGGGTCGATCGCCACGTCGTCCGCCGCGTTGGCGGCCGAATTGTTGCCGTCGAACTTCGAGCGGTTGTAGAAGAGGTGCCGGCCGCCGATCGCCGAGTCGACCGTGATGTGTACTGGCACGATGCTCGTCGCCTTGCCGGGTCCGTCGTCTGTGGTGTAGATAATCACGTCGTACGTGCCAGCCCGGTGCGGCATGCTGGGCGTCCAGGTGAAGACGCCCGTCACGGGGTCGATGGCTGCACCCGCCGGGGCGGTCTCATCGAGGCTAAAGGCGATCTGGTCGCCGTCGGGGTCGTTCGCGGTGACGGTGAACGTGAGTTGGCTTCCCAGCACGACCGACTGATCCGGCACCTGATCTGGAATGGGTGGTTTGTTCAACGTGACGAACTCGATATCCGAGATGAGGAACTCCGCAGTGCTTGGCACGTCCGAGGGCATGTAGAAGTTCAGGGTCGCCGTCTGGCCCGCATAGTCCTTGACCCAAAAGTCCAAGCGGCTGCCGCCCCCGCCTGCCTGGGAGGCGAGGTCAATCTGGCCTACGACGTTGGAGCCAATCGACACCAGCAGCGTATCGGCGTTGCCCGGGTCCTGAACGGACAAGTCAAAACTGACGAAATCAGCGTCCGCGGGAATGCTCACGTCGACCGACGCCAGGACCGGGCTATGCGCGTCGAAGTGTAACCAACGAAGCGCGGAGTCAACTCGACTAATGACCTCAGAGCCGAATCCACGCACCGCGTCGTAAGCGGATTCGCCGACCGACTGGACCGCGCTGGCGAACTCTGCCACATACCCCAAGCTGGAAGACGCAACGAAGTCCATCACGTCAGGCGTCAATCCCGTGTGCCACAGGGAGTTGTCGCCAACCGAGAATCTCCCCGGTGCCGAAGCTTCCCGCCAAATCGAGCCCGCCGTGTACTGTGTCTCCCATGCGTCGCTGCCGGTAGCGAACTGCGATTCCTGGAATCCCCATGGGTCGGAATGGCCCGCGATGGCATCGGCGGTCCGCGCAAAGCGGATGGGGATCTTTTCGTGGGCCCATTTGGCGATGCTGTCCTCCGGCACCTCGCTTCGCGTGAGGGCCGCGTCCAAACGAAAATTGGCAATCTCGGTATGCGGTTTGAACATGGGCCCGCCGAACCCGACGGCACCGACGGGACCGACGGTAGGCGGAATGTAATAGTTCTCCACGCGATCGACAGAGTCCGCAGCCTCGATTACGGCGCTATGTGCGGCGGTCAGGGTGGGCGCGTCCAAGGACACGAGCCGACTCACGTTCGATCCCGTCTCGATTTTCAGTTCTTCGGCGAGGCTTGCCATGAAGCCCGCCCCGTTGCTGTGGCCGACGAGGTACAGACTCTGTGGATTCACTCCGGCGGCGACGAGCGTCGACGCGAAGGCCCTTCCGATACGGATTCCGTTGTCCGCCGACTTCCGAGCGTCGCTCAGAGACTCGCGCGGATTCCCCCCATCGTCGTCCGGGTTTCCGTTTGGGTCGGAGCCGAAGGGGGATCCCTTGCCGTCGCCGTCCGCATCGAACCAGTCGATGGCAAAAACGTTGAATTGTGCCGTCTGGTCGGGCCGGGCGGTGTCGAACAGAGCGGCAAAAACGGTCATATACTCCCGATTTGCGTCCGCGAAATCGAGATCGTCGTTCCAGCCGTGGGTAAGGAAAACGCTCTTTCTGCCCGCCAACCGAGTCGTCAGGTCAGCGTCGGTCTGAGGCTTGTAATTGTTCGTGTCCCAATCCCACCGATACAGCTTGGCGATGTTGGTGTAATCGTCGGGCGTTGTGCCCGGATCGTCGGCGGGGGCGGATGGTGTCGACTGGACGCCGACCAAGTCGGCCGTGGAGGTGTAGATCGCCTGCGCGGTCGCGATGCGGAGCGGGACGGAACTCACAGCGGCGACGTATTCCGCGGTCAGCAGCCCGATGGGGTGGAGGTCGAAGCTCACCGTCCACGGATCGGCGCCGGCGGTGTTGGTGAACTGGCCGACGTGCCGCATGTCGGCCTGGGTGGCGCCGATCCAGATGTCGACGGCCTGGTTCGGCAGCACACCTTCCAGCGACAGGGTCACGTCATCGCCGGCCCCGTCGAACGCCGCGGGCGAGATCTGCTTGAACTGCTGGGTCATCGCCCACGAGGGCGCGGCGGCGCCCGCGCCGCTGATCTTGGCCACAAAGGCGTCGCGGGAGCCGTGGAACGAGTTATTTGCCCCCGGGAAGTCCGATGAGAAGGTGTCACCCGTAACCAGGGCGTTTCCGGCACCGTCCATCGCGATCCCGTGGCCAGCATCGTCGCCGCTTCCACCCAGGAAGGTCGCCCAGGCCAACAAGCCGGCACTCGTCACCTTCGCCACAAAGGCGTCGGAGCCGTAGACGCCGCGGAACGGGTTATTTGCCCCCGCGAAGTCCGATGAGGAGGTCCCGCCCGTCACCAGGGCGTTCCCGGCGCCGTCCACCGCGATCCCCTGGCCATCATCGTAGTTGCTTCCACCGAGGTAGGTCGCCCAGGCCAACAAGCCGCCACTGGTTACCTTGGCCGCAAAGGCGTCGCGGAAGCCGCCGTGGTACGAATTGTCTGCCCCCGCGAAGTCCGATGAGTCGGTTGTCCCCGTCACCAGGGCGTTTCCGGCGCTGTCCACCGCGATCCTGGAGCCATAATCGTCGGCGCTTCCACCCAGGTAGGTCGCCCAGGCCAACGAGCCGCCAGTGGTGACCATCGCCACAAACGGGTCGCCGTAGCCGTTGTACGTATTGTTTGCCCCCGCGAAATCCGATGAGGTGGTCCCACCCGTGACGAGGGCGTTTCCGTAGCCGTCCACCGCGATCCCACAGCCCCCTTCGCCGCCGCTTCCACCCAGGTAGGTCGCCCAGGCCAACGAGCCGCCACTGGTCACGTTGGCCACAAAGGCGTCAACGTCGCCGGGGTGGATCGAATTGTTTGCGCCCGCGAAGTCCGATGATACGGTTTCACCCGTCACTAGGGCGTGTCCGTCGACGTCCACCGCGATCCCGGAGCCTACATCGATGCCGCTTCCACCCAGGTAGGTCGCCCAGGCCAACACGCCGCCACTGGTCACCTTGGCCACAAACGCGTCGGAGTAGCCGCCCTGGAACGAATTGTTTGCCCCCGCGAAGTCCGATGAGAGGGTGTAACCCGTCACCAGGGCGTTTCCGTCGCCGTCCACTGCAATCCCCCTGCTATAGTCGTCCGCCGTTCCACCCAGGTAGGTCGTCCATGCGAGGTCCGGATCGATCACCAACTCGACACTCGGATCGTAATCGCCCGTGAGCACGAACCGGCAGGACTGGGCATCGACCAGCTCGAACCGCGCCGGCACCTCGATCTGCAGGCCGCCGATCTCTTGATAGACATACGGCGCATCGTCGACCAACTCCCCCAGGGAGGTCTGGACGTGCAGGTTTCCCAGCGGGTCCAGCGACAGGCCCTCGGTCCCTTGGTATTGGACCTGGATCTGCCGGTAATCGGCCCCGGGGGCGACGTGGAACTCGTACTTGAGGCTGTCCCGCCGGCCCCAGGTGTAGAGGTCGATCCCGTCGTAAAGGCCCTGGTACGCGACCTTCTGAAACGTCGGCACGCCGGTCCGCCAGCTCGACTCCTCGCCGACATAGTAGTTGTACACCGTCTCGGCCCGATCCAAGCCGACCGGCTCCACGAGATTGCCGCCGCCGAAGGTTACCGAGAATTGCGCGGACTGGATTGCCGTTTCCTCGTGCTCGGCCAAGTTGGCCAACGGATCGGGGCGACGGGTCAGGCCGTCCGGTTGCTTGGCTTGCTCGGCCGCGTCGCGGCGGAAGACCTGGAACACGGGCCCCGTGCCGGTGAACAAGACGTTCGCGCCCGACCCCTAAAAGGCATAGCGGACCGTCGGGTCCGGCCATTGCCCTTGGTTCTCGACGAAGAGCGCGGGCGAGACGTTGAATAGCTCGATCGCGCCGCTCGCTGCTGGATTCTCCGGGGCCAGCGACAGCAAGCGCCGGTCTTCGAGCGGCTCGAAGCCGAGTCGGCGGTGGGGGGTGCCCAGCCGGGGGTTCTTCCTGCTGTGTCGGTGGGTGCCGAAGGACCGGCTGGGTCCTGGGATCGTCTTCACAGGATCTCGTCGCATGGTCGCACCTCGTGCGTTCCGGGGGGCATGCTCTCACGACGCGACGCGTCGGGTGAGCATGTGTGCTGCCCAACACATGCCCACGCCGGCTGCGCCGTCGAGGGTATGCCACACAATCGCAGAGCCGGCACCTAGCGTAGTCCCCAGTCCGAAGGCCGTCAAGCCCCTCCGGCGTGGAGCGTCGTGACCAAGCCACCATCCACCACCATCCGGCAGAGGGCCGTGACACGGGCGGCCCTGGTGGGTATACTATAGGGCTCGGCGTCACGACGTCGTGGGAAAAAGGGGACAGGCACCATTTGCCGGAACGGCCCGGAGGGTGCTTCGCACAAATGGTGCCTGTCCGAATGGCACGTGAACTTCCGTAAGTGGTTTGAGACTCAGGATTAAGCAACGCTATCACAGCAATGCTATCGGGGACACGGGTTTTCCCGAGGATAGCTCGAATC
>Ga0315290_10002227_pt1 | contig 13639 bp, 10 predicted proteins | sample YL17G12_0_MG_FD_203627 | JGI IMG/M metagenome (GOLD analysis project Ga0315290, IMG submission 203627) | Sediment microbial communities from Yellowstone Lake, YNP, Wyoming, USA - YL17G12_0 | ecosystem: Environmental > Aquatic > Freshwater > Lake > Sediment | place: USA: Wyoming | collected... | reverse complement strand
CCGATAATTCCTTCCGGCGCATTGACTGCTTCCTCCTTAACGTGGGGATGAGCAGGAATAAAGGCGGTCCTTCCAAGCCCTTTGGTTTTTAATGCGGCCACGGCTGACTGAATATCATTGAAAGTAGGCAGGATAAAAGAATTGACCTTTTCTGAAAGGACGCTTTCAATGGCCTTTTCATAGGCGTCTTCTACTTCAATAACATCGGAGATCGAAGCGATCTGATGAAAATTCGAACCTTCCGAGAGAAGCTCCTTTGTTGAATCGTCGAACAGCAGCTCCTTCAGAGATTCAATCCTTGATGTATATGATGCAAATTCTTCTTTAAGCCGTGACAATCTTTCCCTGAGAGTTTCGGTCCTGCTTTTACCTGAAGCCAGTTCGTTATAGAGATTCCCCTTTTTGTCATTCAGCATCAGGAGGTTATTGTTCTTATCGAGGATCCCCGACTCAATGTCTTTTAAAGAGACGTCAACATCCGACAATGTCCTGTTCAGGCTTTCAGACTCTCTCATTGAAGTCTCTTCCCGGTGTTTAAGGCTTTCTATGGATGACTGCAACCGGCTTTGGTTGTTTCTCAAGTTGCCGAGTTCGTCCGATATTCTGAAAAGCTCTCTCCTTTTGCTTTCAAGCAGGTCTTCATGCTCGGACAGTTCTTCCTCCAGAGACCTTGAGAAATCGGCCTTTTCGCTGAGTTGTACCTTCCTGTTCTCCAGTTCGGAAAAAAGGTCAGCCTCGGTTTTTTCGAGTTCCTGACGCTTTGCGATAGCTTCGGTTTCTTTTGCGCTATATTCTTCTTTCTGTTGAAAAAGCCGGGAGAGATATTCCTGCTGGTTTTCTATCTCGGTTTTTGCAACAGCTATGTTCTTTTCGATTTCGGCGATTTCTCTTTCAAGACTCTGGAACTTTATCTGGACCTGTTCCAGCAGTTTTTCCTTTTCAAGAAGTTCGATACGCTTTGTTTCCGTCCCGGTCTCTATCTTTGAAAGCTCCGCCTTTTGAACGGTCTCTTCTTCCTTCAGCATGTTGTATTCAGCTAATATTGACGTATAAGACTCTTTGAGAGTCTCATAGTCTTTTTTTGCTATTTTCAATTCAATGGCATTGACTTCCGACGTGAGCTTTTTATATCTCTCGGCTTTTTTTGCAAGTCTGTCAAGAAAATTGATCTGTTTCCTGACTTCGATGATAATGTCGTTTATCCTCTGAAGATTTCCCCTTGAGGATTCAAGTTTGGAAAGCGCCTCTTTTTTCCTCACGTTATACTTCATAACGCCCGCCACTTCTTCGATGAGGAACCTTCTTTCAATGGGTTTTGCGTTCAGGATTTCCGTAATCCTTGCCTGCTCAAGGATTGAATAGCTTTTCACTTCAAGCCCGGTGTCAAGGAAAAGGTCTCGTATGTCTTTCAGCCTGCACTGACTCTTATTCAGCATATATTCGCTGTCACCGGAGCGGTAAAGTCTTCTCGTGACCGATACGGAATCGGGAGAGGGGTCTCCGTTTTCTTCCAGGGCAGGCTGTCCGGCGCCGTTTATTCCCGAAAGGTAAAGGGTAACTTCGGCCATTCCCCTGGGTTTTTTTGAGGTCGAGCCGTCGAAGATGACCTCCTCCATTTTTTCACCCCTCAGGCTCTTGGCGCTCTGCTCGCCCAGGACCCAGCGGAAAGCGTCAACAATGTTACTCTTTCCGCAGCCGTTGGGACCGACAATACAGGTTATGCCGGGATGAAAAGTAAAGGCGGTTTTATCTCCGAATGATTTAAATCCTATGATCTCAAGTTTATCGATGCGCATTTTTTTACCTAAAAAGAGGGGCTGCTTACTTCCGTTTTTTTAGTATTTTAGTATACCTTTAGTCAAAGGTTTTTGAAAAGAGCCCGGATTATTCATAAAATTGTCACGGAAACCGAGGATAGAGTATTTGAGCGGTTTTTTTTGCCGATAGTCAAGTACAATATTTATAATAAAGAGGCAAAAGCCTCGGAGGGAGGAACGACCGAGAATGAGCGCAAATACTCTATCCTCGGTTCAAAAAGAAAACTTGTGAATAATCCGGGATAGATATCCGCAGTTTCTATGACAGGTTATTTGCATTTTTCGAGTTATTGTCCGCTTCTTCATCCCTTTCATTCTTGTCCCCTTCATTTAGTACAGCGCCGTTGGGTTCCGTTTTCTCTTGAGGGGCCGTCTCCTCAGCCTGGGGCTGGGGGATAGGGCTTTCGATGACGGGTCCTTCAGGTTCGGAAGGTAATTCCTTTGCATAGTAATAACTCAGGATAATGGCGATAATCACAAGGCCGAGATATGTCTGGAAGATATAAGAGAACATCTGATAGGGGAATGAAAGGATCGTTCCTATTATCGGTATCAGGGTAAAGGGATAACTGAAAAGACCTATTAAAAATACGGCCAATAAATATCCCGTGAAAAGCACGGTGTAAAGCCAGAAGCCGTTGGGGTATTTCATAAGAAAGCGGAATGCCTCCTTTATGGATTTAAAAGAGCCGGAGCCGATAAAAAAGAGGGCGGCAAATCCATAGACCGTTATCGAAAGTATACCGATGATCAGAATCAGGGCAAGGATGATCAAAATCAGGGAAAAGAACGTTCCGAAAAAAAGGGCAAGGGTCGAATCCTGACTCTGCGCAAATGATACAATAGCCGCTATGCCGCCGCCGAGAAGCCCGAGGAAAAAGGCCGCTGCTATAAAAATCAGTCCTATTACAGAGGTAAAACCGAGAAGACGGAGGAAAAGCTTTTTGGCTTCATCCATAAATATGCGTATGGAAAATTTCAGGCCCTTCTCTTTAATCGACCTTCCTATGACGCCTATGGAACCTCCGAATATGTAGATCCCGAATACCGTGGCAACAAGAATATATAAAATAACGCTTGCAAGAATGAGGAGCAAAAAACCGATGTATTTCGACAGGATTTCGGAGGGTCCCCTGAGCGTACTGAAGATATCGCTTATGTTGGTCAGCCCCGTAAGGTCAATGCCGAATATGATAAAGGCTATGGCGAGCGGTATGCCGACAATAATGAAAAACAGGACGATGCTTAAAAAAAACATGCCAGCCTGTATCAGTACAAGCTGCCAGTTTCTATTAATGAGTTCAAATCCGTCTTTGACGGCCTTAATATATTTCATTGCTGTCCTCTACAACGATTTCCTCATAGACATTATCAGGCAATTCTTTAATAAACCGTGAAGGTCTTAAAAAACCAAGCCCCTGCCATTCCTCAGAAGTTACCGGATAACAGAGATAAAGTTCATCCCCGGCCCTTGTTACCGCGACATAGAAAAGCCGCCGTTCCTCTTCTTCAGAGTCGGTCTTCAATGCCCTTGCCGAAGGGAACCGGCCGTCATTTAAGCCGATGATAAAGACCGTTTTCCACTCAAGGCCCTTTGCCTGATGCACTGTTGAAAGTATAACACATTCCCTGTCTTCGGCTGCGCCTTCCGCCTCTTCGCCGGCTGCATTTTGAAGGCTCATGTCGCTGATAAAGACCTCGGGAGAGGTATATTTCAGTGAGAACTGCGACATTTGTTCGATGTCCTCTATCCTTTCTTCCGCATTCGGATAATGGCTGTAGAGATGATCTTCATACCCGTGCCTGAGTATATGGTCGATGGCCTCAGAAGGCTGCAAAGGCGCATTGCTTTCCCCGCCTTCCTTTAATGCCCTGACCAAAGAGAGAAACAGAAGGAACCCGTCGAGCGCCTTTTTAGGAATTATCTTTCCCGTGTCAAAAACGGCTTTGAGAGGGTCCCCGGACCTCTTTAGGGAATCCCATATCCTGCCGGCGGTAATGTTGCCTATGCCCGGCGTCAGTTTCAATATTCTTTTCCAGCTAAGTTCGTCAAAAGGGTTTACCGTTACACGCAGAAAAGAAAGCACGTCTTTGATATGCGCCTGCTCAAAAAATTTCAGGCCCGATCTTACCTCAAAGGGAATGTTCCTTCTCTGAAGCTCCATTTGAAGCTCCATAGACTGATAGTGTGAGCGGTAAAGCACGGCTATGTCGTTTAAAGACATTCCATCGGCATGGAAATCGAGCAGTCTCTGGCTGACAAAATCAGCCTGCTGAAATATGTCCTTGAGAGCCACAAGAAAAGGCATGTTTCCGGAAACTTTTACGGAATAAAGCTCTTTATGAAATTGCCTGCTATTATGAACAAGGCTTTTATTTGCCAGATGGAGGATCTCCGGAGTGGACCTGTAATTGGTGGTCAAGTTGAATATCGTCGCATCAGGATACCGTTCGGGGAATTTCAGTATATTCTCAAAATCCGCTCCCCTGAAAGAATAGATGGACTGGGCGTCGTCTCCTACCGCCACGATATTTCCGTTCGCCTTTGCCAGGAGGTCGACAATCTCCGCCTGTAGCTTATTGGTGTCCTGATATTCATCGACGAGTATATGCGTGAGCTTTGCGGCATAATATTCCCTGATATCATCATGTTCAAGCAGCAGTCTTTTCCAGTTTACGAGAAGGTCGTCAAAATCCATCAGGTTAAGCGCGTTCTTCTTCTGCTCATAAAGCGCAAAGACATGTCCGATTTCCTCCATAACCTTCACAAAATGCGGATACCGTAACGGAATAATGTCATCAATGCCGCTTTCCCTGTTTTTCATTAAACTATGTATGCCGGCTAAAATCGCCCCTTTCGGGAGAAGGGAATCTCTCTTGTTTATTTCAGCAAGGCATGTGTCAAGGAGATCTTTTGAGTCCTCCCGGTCGAGGATCGAAAAACCGGCCTTGTATCCGATGAGAAGGCAATGGCGTCTCAAAATCATATTTCCTATGTGATGGAACGTGCCGCCATGAAGCCCCTGAATATTTCTGCCGATCAGGAACTCGACCCTCCGCATCATCTCGTTTGCAGCCTTATTGGTAAACGTTAAAAGCAGAACGTTTTCAGGCCGCACGCCTGTTTCAAGCAGACGTGCAACCCGATATGTTACGGTCCTTGTTTTGCCTGTGCCGGCGCCGGCAAGGACAAGCATAGGCCCGCCGGGATGCATAACAACGGCATACTGATCGGGATTAAGGTCCTTCTTATAGTCGAGCTTCAGACCGGAAGATTCTTTATGGAGAAAGTATTTTTTCATTTTAACCTCTCTGCAATCTCCCGCGCATAGTCTGCAAGGGTTTCGTCCCTGGCCCCAAAAACAATATAAGTATCCCATTCGCCGGGACGGTTGAAGAGCAGCGACCTTTCAGACAAAACCTCAACCGATTTCCCCGCTGTTTTTATGCCGTCCATCAGGTCTTCACTCGAAATGTCTTTCTGCGCCGTACCGCCGGCATAATATATCGGCAGGAAGACAAGATGGTCCGAGCCGCGAAGATGCTTTGCAAAGGTCTCTATATACCCTTGCTTCATGAGCTTTGTCGGTCCGTATCCGTGCGGCTGGAAGACATAGCAAACCCGCTCTCTTATTCCTTTTACGGCTTCCATCAGACATTCTATCTTATGCGGATTATGGGCATAATCGTCTATAACAAGACGCCTATTGTCATTCAGGTGAATATCAAACCGGCGTTCAATCCCCGAGAAATCCGGCAAGATTTCCGCAATATCTTTAAGCGATATACCCATCTCGGAAAGCAGTGCAATGCATGACAGGGCATTGTAGAGATTATATTTACCGGGCATGGAAAGCCTGAAATGAATATCACGCAGATGAAAGGTTGTATGAAACGGGTGATAATTGATGTCTTTCGCCTGGAAAGCTGAAGCCGTATCAATAGAAAACCTTACAGGGTCATTAAAATGACACCGGCCCAGGTTCCGGTCGTCGCCGTTGATTATTACAGCCTTTGTCGTGTTTCTGCCGAGAGTTTCAAACATTCCGGCAGTCTGTTCAACGGGATTATGGTCCAGACTCAGGTTGGCAATGATCGAATAAAACGGATAATAGTTAATAATGGTCCCATCCGATTCACAGGCCTCTATAACTAAAAGGTCCGAGCTGCCGTTAAGCCAATTGCCGATATTAAGGCCGCTCTTAAACTGTTTTACCCTACCCCCTCCTATATAGTTCGGCTCCATCCCCAGTTTATTCATTAAAAAGGCCAGCATTCCGGCAGTGGTCGACTTCCCGCTCGTCCCGGCGACGGCTATTGACCTGAAAGCCGATACGATTTCGCCGAGATATTCAGGCCGGGTTTTCACCGTTATGCCCGATTCTTTTGCTTTTATAAATTCCGGGTGATCATGTTCGACCGCAGTGCTAAAAACAGCCGTCCCGACAGAGGGATTAATGCCTGAACCGTCTTGAGGGAAAATGGCTATGTCTTTGGACTTAAGCGTTCTGCAGACCGGGTGATTGGGATTGTTATCAAAAGAGCGGTCCGAGCCTGCAACCATGTAACCACGGTCCGCCATAAAACCTGCAATGGCCGAAACACCGCTGCCGCCGATCCCTGAAAAAAATATTTTCAACATCCGAATTTTATTGTATGATAAATAAAAACCAAAGAGCAAAGGGTTGCAGACAAAAACCTGTAGAATAGAGTTCAGGGCAGGACCGGTTTTCAACACTCTGTTAACAACTTTTTAACGGCAACTCTTTAATAACATGTAATTATTTTCTTGACAATGGTTGGATTATTTATTTATTATTATTATTCTTAATTGATTTAATTTATAATTAAGATGACATGCGGTTTTTGCCGCATGTCCTTTCCGCCAAAGGCGGAGCGGCCTACGGGGTTAACGCCCAACAGTGTCGCAATAAATTTACACGTTAGAAGGGGGGTAGAGAATTGTATGCTTTAGGAACCCATTTATTGGTCGAATTACGCGAATGTAACACTGAAATTCTCAAAAATCTTGAGAAGGTCAGAAACGCATTGGTCTCCGCTGCAAAAGAGGCAAAAGCAACAATCGTCGATGTTTCCTTCCATGAGTTTAATCCCTTTGGTATCAGCGGCGTGGTAGTAATTGCAGAATCCCATCTCACGATTCACACATGGCCTGAGTATGATTATGCGGCTATTGATATCTTTACTTGCGGTGATATTATTAAACCGGAAGTTGCGGCCTCATTTCTCATAAAACAGTTTGAGTGCAAGAATCCGTCCATCGTAGAGATGAAGAGGGGCATCCTTTCTCATAAAAATGAGAAGTTACCCCATAAGGTTTCTTCATCTTCTACCAGCGATACCGAGTTATATCAGATAGTAAACGGTTAATAATAGCGGTTACTGCTAATCATCCCGATTGGTCAGGGCTGCAATTCCGGGGAGTTCTTTGCCTTCAAGGAGCTGAAGGGAAGCCCCGCCGCCTGTTGATATGAAAGATATTATATCGGATACCCCGGCCCTGTGGACTGCGAGGTCGGTGTCTCCGCCGCCGACGATGGTAAGCGCATAGGCGTCTCCGACAAGCTTGGCCATATCGAAGGTGCCCCTTGTAAAGGCGTCCGCTTCGAACATGCCCATAGGGCCGTTCCATAAAATGGTCTTTGCGTCCTGCAGGACCTCGGCAAAGAGCCTCACGGAAGCAGGCCCGATGTCATAGCCTTTCCAGCCTTTTGGTATCTCCTGCGTCGGCACTATTTTTATTACCGCGCTCGGGTCCGCATTCTGGGCTATCACGCAATCTACCGGCAGATAAAACTTAATGCCGTTTTCCTTCAGCTTAATCCTTATCCGCTCGGCGGTTTCGAGCATGGAATCTTCTATTTCGTATCCCATTGCCCTGATAAACGTAAAAGCCATGCCGCCGCCTACGATGACCTTATCGACCTTGCCGACGAGATTTTCGAGCACGCCTATCTTACCGGAAACCTTTGCCCCGCCTAAAATAGCGACGAAAGGTTTGACGGGATTGTCTATGGCGCCTTTAAGATATTCAATCTCTTTCTTTAAAAGAAAACCTGCCGCGGAAGGCAGGAATTTTGTTATACCCACGGTCGAGGCGTGCGCACGGTGGGCTGCGCCAAAGGCGTCGTTCACATAGACGTCGGCAAGTTTTGCAAGGGACCGCGCAAACTCCTCATCGTTTTTCTCTTCCTCCGGATGAAACCTCAGGTTCTCAAGAAGAAGCACATCCCCCTCTTTCATCTTTGATACAATATTTTCTACCCGGCTCCCGATGCAGTCAGGGGCAAAGGTGACTTCCTTATTCAACAGCCTCTGAAGCCTTTTGGCAACAGGCGCAAGACTGAACTTCGGGTCTATTTTCCCCTGCGGTCTCCCGAGGTGGGATGAAAGAATGACTTTTGCTCCCTCGTCAATTGCATAATTGATTGTAGGAAGGGTTGATCTGATCCTCCTGTCATCCGTAATCATCAGATTGTCATCAAGCGGAACATTAAAATCCGCCCGGATAAAAACCCTTTTGCCCTTAATGTCGACTTCTTCTATTGTGAGTTTGTGAAAGATATCTTTAACGGGCATTGGATCAATAAGGTCTTTCTTTTTCATGCTTACATCCTCTTTATGATATAAAGTATCAGGTCTCTCAGGCGCGAACTGTAACCCCATTCATTGTCATACCAGGCAAGGACCTTTACCAGCTTGTTGTCGAGAGCCATGGTCAGGGTCGCATCCACGATAGATGAATGTTCATTGCCGTTGAAGTCGCTTGAGACGAGAGGTTCTTCAGTGTACTGAAGGATGCCTTTCATCGGCCCCTCGGCTGCCCTCTTCAATGCGGCATTGATCTCTTCAGAGGTGGCCTCTTTGCCGAGCTCCGCAACGAGGTCAACAACGGAAACATTCGGGGTAGGAACCCTTATGGACATGCCGTTCAGCTTGCCTTTTAGTTCGGGCAACACAATGCCGACGGCCTTTGCAGCGCCCGTTGTCGTCGGAATCATATTCAAGGCTGCTGCCCGGGCCCTTCTAAGGTCCTTGTGCGGCAGGTCCAGTATCCTCTGATCGTTCGTATAGGAATGGATGGTTGTCATAAGTCCCCTGACAATGCCGAACTCGGCATGCAAAACCTTTGCAACAGGCGCAAGGCAGTTTGTCGTGCAGGATGCATTCGAGATGACCTTGTGTTTGGTGGGATCAAGGGTTTCCTCATTCACACCCATACAGACCGTAGCATCCGGCTCTTTTGCAGGGGCGGAAATAATGACCCACTGCGCTCCTGCATCGATATGCCGCGCGGCATTCGGCCTGTCGACAAACCTGCCCGTCGATTCGATAACGATATCGACGTTAAGGTCTTTCCAGGGAAGCTTCTCCGGTTCGGTAACGGCAAAAACCTTTATCTCTTTGCCGTCAACCGTTATACTTCCATTGCCGGATGTTACCTCGGCGCCGAAAATGCCGTGCACGGAGTCATACTTGAGAATATGCGCGAGTGTTTTTGCGTCCGTGAGATCGTTCAGGGCAACAATCTCAAATTCCTTATACCCCCGGCTCGTCCTGAGAAAATTCCTCCCGATCCTTCCAAAGCCGTTTATTGCAACACGTATAGCCATATGATTCTCCTTTCTTTTTCTAATCTCAATTATACCGTAAAAAACAGAAAAATACGGTAAAATTGAATTTCGCATTCTTTCCGTGATAAACTATAAATTCTTAAATAAGCTGCGGGACTGAAACTAATAATAATGGCAAAAGTAAGACCCTTCAGAGGAATCATCTATAATGTCTCAAGAGTGTCTGCGGAAGACGTACTGGCGCCTCCATACGATATAATTACGCCTGAATTCAGGGAAGCGTTATACATGCAAAGCCCCTATAATATCGTAAGGATAGACTTCGGCAGAGACGAGACCGGAGACGACGAAACAGAGAACAAATATATCAGGGCAAGAAGATACCTCAATGCATGGATGAAAGAAGCGGTTTTCATTCAAAGCAATAAGCCCTCATTCTATGCCTATGAGATGTCTTACAGTCTATGCGGCAAGCGGAAATCTCTTATCGGGTTTCTCGGCCTTGTAAAGCTGGAAGAACTGGGCAAGGGAAGCATATATCCTCATGAATGCACACATGCCAAACCAAAACAGGACCGGCTGGACCTTATGAAATCCTGCGAGGCAAATACGAGTCCGATCTTTTCTCTTTACAAGAGCACTGAAAAGCAAACGGCAAATCTCCTCAGGAAGACCGCCTCGACAACACCCTATCTCGAAGCCGCAGATGTTGCCGGAGACGTCCACAGACTCTGGCAGATCGATCAGGAAGAAGATATAGAGGTCATAACAAAAGAACTTGCGGACAAAAGCGTTTTTATCGCCGACGGGCACCACAGATATGAAACGGCATTTGAATTTTACAGGGAGACGGCAGGGCAAAATCCGTCAGGCAGCAAGCCTTTTGATCATGTCCTCATGTTTCTTGCCAATATGCTCGACGAAGGCGTAACCATATTGCCGACCCACCGGCTCCTGAAAACCGTTCCCGGAGACATGGACCGTTTACTTTCGGAATATTTTCATATTGAACCCGTAGAAAATGATTTTAATATCGGAAAAAGGCTCTCAGGCCGTAAAGATGTCTTTGGTTTTTACAAAAAGGGCGATAGAGTATGGTATATGCTTACCTACAAAGGAGGCGGCAACCTTTCGGATATCCCTGATGACCTTCAGGATATTAACGTCATGATACTTCATGAATTGATATTCAAGGAGATGCTGCATACGACCGATATCGGATATGAAATGGATATCGGCAGGGCACTTGACAAGATTCAGAACGGGCAGTTTGAGGCGGGCTTTTTCCTTAATCCTACCAGGGTTGAGGACGTCGAGAAATCGGCGCTCTCCTCAGTCAGGATGCCTCCGAAATCCACCTATTTTTACCCAAAGCTTTTGACCGGCCTGGTTATCAACAAGTTTTAATTAACAGGCTTTAATTACAAGCGGCAGGGCTGATATGATGAAAAGGTCTTGTAGCGACACCTTAATGTACTTTAATACTGTGTTATAGCCTTCTTCTGAAAACAGCTCAGGTTATCTCTGCATTTATGTGTTCAGAATTATAGTCTTCTGTCGCATTATAAGACTTTTCATCATATCAGCCCTGCCGTTTGCGCAACGATTAGGTTAATTTTTGGGTTAATTGCACTTGGTTTCCCATTCCATAAGGGTCTTGCAGACAGGGCATCTGACCATAACTGCCGGAATTCCATAGGCGTCCTCCGTCATCTCGGTCACATTAGTCCATAATCTGTCCGTGCGGAGTTCCATCTTGCAATTGCCGCAGGTCTGTTTATCAACCAAGGGAAATGTTATTATCGGTTTTGTCATTGTCTCGTATCCCCTTTCTTTATTTATATTATATACTTTTTATATTGTATTTTTATTGTATTTGTCAATTGATATTTTTTATAGTCGGGACCTAACCGGGTTTGCAACGATTGAGTTATTAATACGTTCATAAGTAAAGCTAAATTTAAACACCCTCCCCTTTATCCCCTCCCCTCAAGGGAGGGGCGATTCTTAAGTTCCCTCTCCCTTGAGGGGAGAGGGCAAGGGTGAGGGTGTGTGACTTTTCTTATAAACTCCTTAATAACTTTAAATGTTAGTGGAAGGCGGCTTGATGTTGTATTCCTTGTCTATGCTGTAGGCCATGATGACCGCCTTATCTATGTCTTCATAGGGGAAGTCCGGGACGTCCAGGACAAGGTGGGGGGCTTTGTCATCGAACTTCAAACCGAATTCGCTGCTCTTTTCATAAAGGACCGTGCCGGGGAGGACGTGGAGGATACTGAAGACAACGTTTGTGGGTTTCATGTCCATGATAGTTTTTGCCGATTTTACAAACTTAAAGAAGTTGTCGCCGGGCAGTCCGATGATCAGATCGCTCGTTACTTCAATGCCGTTGTCTTCAAGCAGTCTTACTCCGTTTTTAAATTTATCCGCCTTATAAAAACGGTTTACCTTTTGCAGGGTATCTTCATTGACCGTCTGCGGTCCGGTTTCCACACTTATTACATGCGCTTTTTTGAACAATGCAACCGTTTCCTCGTCAACAAATTCCGCAATGATTTCCACTGTGCGTAATTCCGCGCCATATCTGTTGGCAGCGGATATTATTGAAGCTATCCTTTCGAGACGGTCCTTTTTGAAATTAAAAACCGTGTCTACAAAATGGAAACTCTTTATTTCCGGCCGGCTCAGCACCAGTTCTATCTCTTTTTTAACCCGGTCCTCAGGGAAAAACCGTAATTTAGGAGTGTTCTTCCCTTCAAAGCAGTAATGACACTTGAACATGCAGCCGCGATATGTCTCTATATATGTCACCCTGTCTCTCGGCGTCAGGATGCCTTCAAGATAGGGCGAGGGGATTTCGCTCAGGTCTTCAATCGGCGGCCTGTCAGGGTTCTCAATAATACGATCGTCGGTCCTGTAACTGACGCCGGTTATTTCTTCTAACCGCCCTTCTCCCAGATAAACCTTTAGCAGTTCTGCAAAGGTTATCTCGCCTTCTCCCTTGATAACCGCGTCAATAAACCGATGCTCCTTCAAATATTTACGTCCGACAGGTCCGGCCTCGGGCCCGCCAAGAATAATTATTAACTCCGGGGAGATTGTCTTCATTATCCTCGCGGTATCCAGGACCTTTTCTATGTTCCAGCAATAACAGGAGAAACCGATGATGTCCGGTTTGCTCTGGATAAGATAATAAACAACCTGCTGGACATTCAGCACCTCGGTATCAAAGTCGATAATCTCCATCCCGGCATTATCACGAATAAAGGAGTCTTTCAAGGCATAGACCTTTAAATATCCAAGGGCCAGAGAGAAATGACCGGCCCAGTTAAAGGAGACAAGAACGACCTTCTTTTTATTCATATAATGCCTTTATGTCCCGTGAATATTTATTGGCCGGCACGGGAGAGAATTCTTTATCTCCATGTTTTGCGAGATAATCGCTTTTCACCCCCGGACAAATTTCTTTATAAACGCATTTAAAACAATGTCCGTGTTGTTTAAAGGTCTTTTCATAGAGCGCGTCCCAACCCTGATAAATCTCATTCATATGCTGTTCCAGTCCCTGCATGATACAGAATGGAAGCCCTTCCGTCACGACCCAGATGCGGTTAAAGATGCTTATGTTGATCGCATTTTTGATATGCGGGAGAACAGTGTGAAAGACTAATCGATGGTCCTGCATGGAAAGGATTATCCGGTTAACGCCGAAATTCAGCGCGGCTGCCACGGTATTTTCCACATCGGCATAATTCTCTTTACATACCGGGATGCGCACGCACACAAATTTGTCGCAGGGAAGGTTGGCCAGATTTTCCAGTCCGCTGATAGTTTCCTCAAAAGAATTCGGCGATTGGGTAAGATAATCATGGAGTGAAGGATTAGACCCCCATAGTTTTATTTCAAACAGATAACATCCGGCGTTTATTGTCTGATACAGAAAATTGATATCAGAGAAAGCCCGGCCGTTAGTCAAGAGCTTGATTCTCCTGTAACCGTTTTCTTTGGCCGCATTAAAAACCTGAAATAGATCATTCCGCAATGCAGGTTCACCGCCGTAAAAGAGCACATTCTCTTCTTTTTTCTGATTTAACGAATGAAGGATGGTATTGATATCAGCGCTTGACGGATCTTTATGCCTGTATGAACAATGCATACATCGATTGTTGCAGCCGTTGCCGAAGAATATTTTTTTATATTTCAACATGTGTTATATCCTTTTTACCG
>Ga0315290_10002226_pt1 | contig 13643 bp, 6 predicted proteins | sample YL17G12_0_MG_FD_203627 | JGI IMG/M metagenome (GOLD analysis project Ga0315290, IMG submission 203627) | Sediment microbial communities from Yellowstone Lake, YNP, Wyoming, USA - YL17G12_0 | ecosystem: Environmental > Aquatic > Freshwater > Lake > Sediment | place: USA: Wyoming | collected... | reverse complement strand
TCGTTCCGCTGAGGTGCTTCGGCACGTGGTTGTGCAGCACGATCCCCTGGTCGACCAGGTCCACCTCGAAGAAGATGTCGAAGAAGCTGTGCGCGGACAGACCCGGCGGGTTCACGACGAACGGCGGTAGGTCGAGCACGCCCGGGGTGTGGTTGACCGTTTCTTCGATCTGGCCCAGCGTCTTTTGGAACGGATGCACCGTGGGCAGCCGCCGCCGGACGACGACGTGCCCGAACTGGGGGTCGACACCGCTCAGTTGCAGCTGCGTCATCTCGGTCGAAACCTCCTCCCGGCCGTTGCCGTTCGTGTCGGCGATGCCGGGGAGGTTCACGACAACCGTCGTCGGGCCGCTCAGGTCGACGAGGTGCGGAATCGTCGCGCCGGGGGGATACCGCAAGTCGATCTGACCGAGCGAGTTCGGGAAGAAGTCGATCTCGCAATTCGGGTTCGATGCGTGCACGCACTGCCCCGTCTGCGGATCGCACGCATCGAGCGTGCACGGGTCATTGTCGTTGCACGCCGTTCCGTCCGGGGCCGCCACGTGCCGGCACGGGTCGACCGCTCCAGGGCAGGTCGGAACGCAGGTGTCGATCGTGCACGCATTCCCGTCGTCGCAGCTCAATGCCGCTCCGGCGCAGACCCCGCCTCCGCACGTGTCGTTCAAAGTGCAGGCGCTACCGTCGTCGCACGGTGCCGCGTTGTTGACGTTGAGGCAGCCCGTCACCGGGTTGCAGACGTCGTTGGTGCACGCATTGTCGTCGTCGCAGCTTCCGATCCCCGGATTCGTCGGGTTGCAGTCGCAGGCGTCCCCGGCCGCGTCGCCGTCGCCATTGGCCTGATCGACGTTGGAGACGTTCGGACAGTTGTCGCAGACGCTGCCGATGCCGTCGCCATCCTTGTCCTTCTGGTTAGGATTCGGAATCGTCGGGCAGTTGTCGGCATCGTTGCCGATGCCGTCGCCGTCTCCGTCCGGCGGCGGCGTCTGGGCCGGCAGGACGTGATGCGCGGCCAGCTGCGCCTCTTCTTCGGTGATGCGCTTTTGCTGCTGGGGGTGTCCCGTGCAGCTCAGGTCGGAGCGAGGCACCCTCACCCCGGGGAAGAAATTGCTCGAGCCCGGCAGCGGCCCGACGTTGGGCGTGCCCGGATCGCAGTCGGAATCGAGGGTCAGCCCCGGCAGCACCGTCGTGAGCTGCAGCAACGGATCGGCGGCGTCGACCCAGTGACCGTTCACGGTCGAGAACAAGACGGGCGGCATCCCGAAAGCTCCGGGGTCGAGCACCCGCACGGCGTTGTCGCTGAGGCGCCGGAACACGAACCTCGGCTGGACGGGAAGCTGCGCGGTGAACGTCCCCCCTTCGCTAACGCAGTGGCCGTTCGTGATCGTCATGCCCCCGGTCGGCTGAGCTTGGCTCCCCGACAGACAGACATGGACCGACCACTGCTCGGGCGGGCTGGCGTGGTAGTTGACCGTGATCGGCAGCGCGCTGACGAGCGACAGCGCGACTATCTCGATCGGGACGTTTCCGGCGGCGCCCGGGCCGACGAGCTCGGTCGAACCGCTACGCCTCACGATCGTGTCGGTGGGACCGAGCGAGCCGCCCGGGTCGAGGGGTATCCCGTGGAGGTCCAGTCGTCCGTCAAACGGCTCGGAGCCGGGATCGAAGAAGCCGGGAGGGATCGGCAGACACGAGAAATCGACGTAGGTGCCCGCCCCGGGCGGCGTGGTGAACAGATCGATCCCCTGCTGGATGTTGGCGCAGGGGATCGCGGTCCCGGTGCAGAAGCCGCCGGTGCAAGCGTCATTGATGGTGCACACGTTGGCGTCGTCGCACGGCGACCCATTGGCGAGGACCGTCGCGAGGGTCGTGGCGGCTGTCGAGGTGCACCCGCCGACCGTCACGGTGACGCTGTAGGTTCCCCCGTTGATCGGCTGGGCGTTGGCGATCGCCGGATTCTGTTGGGCGGAGACGAACCCGAGCGGGCCCGTCCAGCCGTAGGTCGCGCCCACGACGGTTGAGGCGCTCAACTGGAGCGTCGCGCCCGCGCAGACCGGCCCGTTGTTTCCGGCCGCCGGCGCGTTGGGCACGGAGTTAACCGTCAGGATTCCGTTTCCGGTCGCCGACTGGGTGTCTGGATTGGTGACCGTAATGTTCTGGGCTCCCGCGGTCGCCACCGTCGTGTTCAGCGACAGCGTGACCTGCGTGACCGGCGTCGTCGCCGGGCTTGCGGGAATCACGATGCTCGTGCTGTTGACCGTGACGCCTCCGGTCACCGTCGTCGCGATGTGGTTCGCGTACCCGGGACCGAACGGATCCGAGCCGGGATCGAAAAACTCCGAGCCTGAAGTCGACGTTCCGGTGAGGGTCACCGTGACCGCCGGGAGTCCGGGACAAACCGTGCCCGGCACGACGCTCGACGGCGTCGCGGGGGGCGGCGCCTTGAGCTGGACCGCGCGAATGGCCCAATTGTTCGGCTGGGCGTGGGCGTACTCCTGAAACGTCCAGAGCGTCTGGTCGTCGGTGGGGTCGACGACGGTCATCGAGAAGTCGCCCCAGCGATTCCGGGTCCCGCTCCCGGTGACCGTGTACGAGGCCAGACCGGGTTGAATCGTGGTAGCGGCCTGCGTCGTCCCCGACGCGTCGGTCCGCAGGCGTCCCGCGGCGGTCGCGCCCGCGAAGAGGTTCGCCGAGGCGAAGCTGCTCCCGAGCCCCATGTGCCCCTGCCCCGTCTCGGCGACGGAGGGGAAGATGTAACCCTGGGGATTCGTGGCCGCCGGATCGCAGCGCGTTCCCGACTGCACCAGCACCATCGTCCCGCCCAACGGGGCACCGGTCGTCGGCACGCTGCCGCGGACCTCGTACCAGCGCGCGCCGTTGCGTCCTCCGGAGGCGCTCCCGACGCAGTTCGTGGTCACCTGGATGTTGTGGGCGGTCCAGAGCGTGCTCGAGCCGGTGAGCTTGTTCTTGTGGATCGCCGCCTTGAACAGCCGGTCGTCCGAGGTGTCGATGCTCGTGGTGGAGCCCAACGCGGGCTGCAAGATCGGGGTTGCCGTCGTCGGGACCGTCAGGTTCAGGTTCGCCGAAAGGGTCGGCGTTCCACCCGGGGTCGAGACCCGGCGAACCACGAGGCGGCTGAAGGCGGCGACGTCGACCCCGATGAAATACCCCTCGGTCGACTGCGGGTCGTCGTTGTCGACGCCCAGAGGCGAATACGGCCCGGCCGCGGTTCCTCCCGTCACGTTGACGAACCCGAACACCGATCCGCCACCGGCGAACAGCCCAGCTTTCGGAATGACCCACACGTTCGAGTGCGCGTAGGTCGTCGGGCAGAACATGTTGGCGCCGATGTAGAGCGCGCTTTGGTCGACGCCCAGGCTCGGGAAGTCCGCATAACACGACGCGTCGGTCCCCGACGGGGCTGTGAAATACTGGAACGTGAAGCTCGCGGAGCTCGTGATCGTCGCATTCGGGGCGGTGTAGGCGATCATGAACCTGTTGGCGGTCGCGGGGGTATTCGACGCGAGCAGGATCCACCGTCCCGAGAGACGGTCGAAGCGGACCTCGGGATCGGTCGGCTGGGAGCCATTGTTCACGCTGTTCCAAAACGCCAGGTCCGTCGCGTTCAGGGCTCCGAGGTTTCCGGCCTTGTCGAAGACTTTGATGCGGCCGTTGACGTGAACCAGGATCTGCGTCGGTCCGACGGCACCCATGCTGTCGGGCGGGATGAACCCTGATTCCGACAGGCCGACGGCGAAGAAGTTCGTCCCAGGCGTCTGAGGCGCAAACGAGGCCATGGGCGACGGCTCGGTGAGCTGGCCGGACAACGGCCAGAAGGCGACCGCGGGTGCTTCGGGGTTGTCCTTCTTGATCAACTCGGCTTCGAACTCGGCGTGGGTTTCGCGCGGGAGCGCGAGGAGCGGCGGCGGCGTCAAGGCTTCGCGCGCCATGATCTGATCCACGGTCTCCGTGCCCGCCCCCTCGAGGGGCGAGGCAACGCCGGCGATGTCTCCGCTGCCGGCTTGCGGATGAGGCTGGGCCAAGGCGAAGGGGGCGCAAGCGACGCCGAGGGTTAAAGCGAGGACGACGCGGATGGTTGCTTCGCGCCGCGTCGAGACAATCGTATTCCACCGACACCCAGTGTTGGCCATGGATTACTCCTTGACGAGTTTGCTGCCCCCCCCCACGCTTGACCGACATGAAGGCCGTGCCGTGGAGCCACACCCCGAATCCTGGGTGCGTCGTACGCCGTCAGGGGAATCGCGTCAAGAAGAATCGCGCGCGAGCTCAGGCCCTATCGACTCCTGATTGCAGCCCTTTCGAGCCGCCCCCTTTCCCTTGCCGAGAACCTAGCTTGATCAATCGGGTGCTATGCTCGGCGGCTTATGGCGATTGGGTTCGTCTGGGATCCAAAAAAAGCGAGGATTAACGAGCGAAAGCACTGCGTCGCCTTCCAAGAGGCTGTCACGGTCTTCATCGATCCTCTCGCGCGGATCCACGATGACCCCACGCATTCGTTGAGCGAACGACGTGAGATCATCGTAGGGCATTCGCTCCAGGGTCGACTCCTTGTTGTATCCTTTACCGAGCGTAGCAAGACGGTCCGGATCGTCAGCGCTCGACAGGCAACACGGCATGAACACAAAGATTACGAAACGAGCAAACGGTCGTAGCGCCGCCCAGCGGGCTGTGCGCGAATCGGCACCCGAGTACCGTTTCGATTACACAAAGTCACGCCCAAATCGTTTTGCGACCCAGTTGGGGCGCGGCGCGGTCGTCGTCGTGCTCGACTCGGATGTCGCGAAAGTCTTTCGAGACGCGACGCAAGTCAACACGCTGCTTCGCGCCACAATTGCGGCCGTCGAGAAGCCCCGCTCGAAACGCGCGGGCTGACCATCACATCAACTCTCCGGTCAGCCAACAGGCTTGCGCCCGCTTCAGGTTTGCGCGGGGAATCCATCACGGTGCCAGAAGTTCGGGGCTGCCCCGACCAACCGGCAAGACGGGCATCTCGGCGTTATGCGTCGGTCAGGGGCGCCTGGAATCGTGTTCATCACTCTAGGTGCGGCCTTTGTCGCGATCGGAAGTTCAGGCATTCCTTGACTTGAGTGAACCGGTGCGTCGGACAATCAACAAGCTCGCGGCCACCTTGGGGGTGGCGCTCGTCGCGATCACGTTCGTCGCGTTCTCCGGCGTCCTCGAGAGCCAGTTCGTCAACTACGACGACGAGGTCTACGTCACCGGCAACGCCCACGTGCTCTCCGGGCTCAGTGTCGCAACGGCCCGGTGGGCCTTCACGACGACCGAGGGGGCGAACTGGCATCCTCTGACGTGGCTGTCGCATCTGCTCGACGTCACCTGCTACGGGCTGGACGCGGGGAAGCATCACCTGTCGAGCTTGCTTTTCCATGCGGCGAACACCGTGCTGCTCTTTCTCCTCCTCGCGCGGATGACGGGGGCGCTCTGGCGGCCGGCCTTCGCCGCCTGCCTCTTCGCGATCCATCCGCTGCACGTCGAGTCGGTCGCCTGGATCGCGGAGCGGAAGGACGTCGCGAGCACGCTGTTCTGGCTGCTCACCCTTTTCGCCTGGCTGCGGTACGTGGAGGCCAGGTCCGTCGCGCGCTACGTCCTCGTCGTCGCGCTGTTCGCCCTCGGATTGATGGCGAAGCCGATGCTGGTGACGCTGCCATTCACGCTGCTGCTCCTGGACGACTGGCCTTTGCGTCGCGCGGCGTCGCTGAACGATCGAGTGTGGGAGAAAGCGCCCCTCTTCGCGATGTCGGTGGCTTCCTGCGTCGTGACGATAGTCGTCCAGCGAAGCGGCGGAGCCGTTCAGACGCTCTTGTCGATGACGTTTCCCGATCGGCTCGCGAACGCGGCCGTGTCGTACGCGTCCTATCTGGGGAAGACGGCGTGGCCGGCGGCGCTCGCCGTCTTCTATCCCTTCGCGAAGGGCATTCCCGCTTGGCGCGTGGTGGGTTCGTCGATCGTGCTTTCCGCCATCACGGCAATCGTCGTTCGTCTGCGACGACGCGCTCCGTTTCTGGCGTTCGGTTGGCTGTGGTACGCCGTCACGCTCGTTCCCGTCATCGGCCTCGTCCAAGTCGGCGGACAGGCGATGGCCGATCGCTACACGTACGTACCGCTGATCGGGATCTTCATCGCCCTCGCGTGGGGGTTGGCGGCGCTCGCCAAAAAAAGCCGGCCGGCTCGCTTCGCCGCGTCGGCCGCAGCGGTCGCCACGCTCTTCGCTTGCGTCGGGTTGACTCGCGCCCAGGTCGCGCATTGGTCGGACAGCACGGCGCTGTTCACGCACGCGCTCGGGGTGACCTCCGACAACTGGCTCGCCCACAACAACCTCGGCCTGGTGTTGTTCGACGCGGGGAAGACGGAAGAGTCGATCGCGCACTACCGGGAGGCGCTGCGGATCGTCCCGAACTACGTCGAAGCGCACAACAACCTCGGCAACGCCCTGGAAAAGCTCGGGCAGCGCGACGAAGCCATAGAGCACTACAGGCTGGCGCTGCAGCTCCGGCCGGACTACCCCCGAGTCCACAACAACCTCGGTGTCGCGCTTTCGAACCAAGGTCGATCCGCCGAGGCGATCGCCGAGTACCGCGAGGCGCTCCGGTTAGACCCCGGCTATGCGAAGGCCCAGAGAAATCTCGCGCGCGAGCTGTCGGAATCGTTCGAGACGCTCAACGCTCAGGGCCTGGCTCTGGCCGGCGCGAACCGATTACCCGAGGCGATCGCATCGTTTCAACGGGCGGTCGCGGCTCGCCCCGAATCCGCGGAGGTCCGCAACAACCTGGCCGGCGCGTTGGCCGCTTCCGGTCGCATCGACGCCGCCATCGAGCAGCTCGAGCAAGCCGTCCGCCTCGACCCGAACAATGCCGCGGCCCACTACAACCTCGGGAGCTCGCTCTTCCAGGTCGGCCGCGTCGCCGAGGCGATCGCCGAGTTCGAGAGGACGCTGGAGCTGGAGCCGGACGACGCCGATGCGAGGGCGAAGCTGACGGAGGCACGGCGGTAGACGCCCCGAAACGCCCGACCCAAGGGTCGAACCCGAGCAAAACATCACAGCTCCGCGCTTTTTTCGCAGGGAGCGGCGTTTTGGGCGCTCCGAAGGGGCTTCTGCGCGAAAACGGCCTTCCAGGATCGTCCAGGAGGCGCGATCGCGATGGCGGCCAGGCACTGGGCTCCCCGAAATCGACGAAAGCACGGCGAAAAACCCCGTGGTGGCTGCGGGCCTCAGAGTGCCATCAACGGGCGGATGAAGATCATGTTGAGGCGCACGAGGGCCGCAGTGCGCGCTGTTAGACTCGCCGCCGGAGGGTGCCCCATGTCGCGGCCCGGCTCGAGACGCGTCGCCGCGATGGGCGCCGCCCTCGTCGTCCTCACCCTCGCCGGCTTCGGTGGCGTCTTGGGGAACGGATTCGTCGGATACGACGACGGGGTGTACGTCGCGGCGAACGAGCAGGTCCGAAACGGGCTCCGCGGCGATGCCGTGGCCTGGGCTCTTACCGCGACCGAGAATTCGAACTGGCACCCGGTGACGTGGCTTTCCCACATGCTCGACGTCCAGTTGTTCGGCCTCGAGGCCGGGAAGCACCACCGCACGAGCCTGGCGCTGCACGCGGCGAACGTGGCCCTCCTTTTCCTTCTGCTCGTTCGGATGACGGGAGCCCTCTGGCGTCCGGCGTTCGTGGCGGCGCTGTTCGCGATCCACCCGCTTCACGTCGAATCCGTCGCGTGGATCGCCGAGCGGAAGGACGTCTTGAGCACAGTGTTCTGGCTGCTGACGCTCGGAGCGTGGCTGCATTGGCTTTCGTCGAGAACCGCCGCGCGTTACGCCCTCGTCCTCGTTTTCTTCGCGTTCGGGTTGATGGCCAAGCCGATGCTGGTGACGCTCCCCTTCACGCTGCTGCTTCTCGATTATTGGCCGTTGAAGCGGGCGACGCTTCCGCCGCTGTGGAAAGAGAAGCTGCCGCTGTTCGCGATGGCGGCGGCGTCGTGCGTCGTCACCGTCGTCGCGCAGCGGGCGGGCGGAGCGATCCAAAGCCTCGAGAGCTTCACCTTCCCCGAGCGTCTCGCGAACGCGTCGCTCGCCTATGCGGGCTACCTCGGCAAAACCTTCTGGCCGGCGTCGCTCGCGGTTTTCTACCCGTACCCCCACGCCGGTCTCGCCTCACCGGCGGTGCTCGGGTCGGCGCTGCTCCTCATCGGCATCACGGTGGCCGCATTTCGGTTCGGGGCGACGTTCCCGTACGTTGCCTTCGGGTGGCTCTGGTACGTCGGCACGCTCGTTCCGGTGATCGGCCTCGTGCAGGTCGGGCAACAGTCGATGGCGGACCGGTACACGTACGTGCCGCTCATCGGCATCTTCGTGGCGATCGCGTGGGGTCTCACCGAGCTCGGCAGCCGGTCTCGCGCGGCGCGATCGATCGTTGCGGCGGGGGCGGCCTGTTCGATCGCGGGGCTCTTCGTCCTGACGAGGGTCCAGGTCGGCACGTGGGCCGATAGCGTTTCGCTGTTTACGCATGCCCTCGCCGTGACCTCTCACAATTGGACGGCGCACAACAACCTCGGAGGGGTCTTCTCCGAGCAAGGCAAGACCGAAGACGCGATCGCGCAGTTCGAGCAGGCGCTCCGGATCCGCCCGGACTTCGCCGAGGGTCGCTACAACCTCGCGCTCGCCCTCGACCGGAGCGGGCGGCTCCCCGAGGCGATCGAGCAGTACGGCGAAGCGCTGCGCTTGCGTCCTGACTACGCCGAGGCCCACTACAACTTGGGCAACACGCTGCTGCGCTCAGGCCGACTCCCCGAGGCGATCGAGCAGTACGGCTCCGCTTTGCGGCTGAGGCCGGACGACGCCAACGCTCACAACAACCTCGCCATCGCGCTGAACCGGAGCGGCCGGCGGGCCGAGGCGATCGCGCAGTATCGAGAAGCGCTGCGGATCAAGCCGGAGTTCGAGGCGGCGCGAGCGAACCTCCGGAAAGCCGAAGAAGCGGCTGGGGCGGATCGTTGAGCGCGCGCTTCCGCGTTGCGGGTATTGGCGCCGCCCTCGTCGTCCTCACGCTCGCCGCGTTCTCCGGGGCGACGTCGAACTCGTTTCTCAACTACGACGACGACGTCTACGTCACCGACAACCCGCACGTCCTTGGCGGGCTCGATGGCGCAAGCGTCGCGTGGGCGCTCACGAGCACCCATGCTGCAAACTGGCACCCGGTCACCTGGCTATCGCACATGTTCGACGTCGAGCTGTTCGGACGCAATGCCGCAAGGCACCACCTCACCAGCCTGCTGATCCACGCGGCGAACGTGCTGCTGCTGTTCCTGTTGCTCTCCCGCATGACCGGGGCGCTCTGGCGTCCGGCGTTCGTGGCGGCGTTGTTTGCGATCCACCCGCTGCACGTCGAATCGGTCGCGTGGATCGCCGAGCGGAAGGACGTGCTGAGCACGCTGTTCTGGCTGCTGACGCTCTTCGCGTGGCTCCATTGGCTCGCGTCGAAAACCGCCGCGCGCTACGCCCTCGTCCTTGCGCTCTTCGCGCTCGGGCTGATGGCCAAGCCGATGCTGGTGACGCTCCCCTTCACGCTGCTGCTTCTGGACTACTGGCCGCTGAACCGGGCGACGCTTCCGCCCCTGTGGAAAGAGAAGCTGCCGCTGTTCGCGATGTCGGCGGCCTCGTGCGTCGTCACCGTCATCGCGCAGCGGGCGGGCGGAGCGTTGCAGACCCTTTCGAGTGTCTCGTTCCCGGCGCGCTCTGCTAACGCGGCCGTGGCGTACGTGTCGTACCTCGGGAAGACCGTCTGGCCGGCATCGCTTGCCGTTTTCTACCCTCACCCCGGAAGCTGGAGCGCGTGGCAGGCGGTCGGAGCCGCGCTCGTTCTTTGCGGCGTGACCGCCCTCGCGCTGCGACTGGCGAGGCGGGCCCCGTTCTTCCTGTTCGGCTGGCTCTGGTTCCTCGGCACGCTCGTCCCCGTGATCGGCCTGGTTCAGGTCGGCGCGCAGGCGACCGCCGACCGTTACACCTACGTTCCGCTCGTCGGCCTGTTCGTGGCGATCGCCTGGGGGCTGGCCGCGCTCGTCGCGGCTCGCCCCGCGACGCGCTACGCGGTGGCCGCCCTCGCAGCGGGCTCGCTTGCCGCGTTGGTTCCCGTCACGCGGGCACAGGTGCGCACCTTTTCCGACAACGTCTCGCTGTTCGAACATGCGTTGGCCGTGACCTCCGACAACTGCGTGGCGCAGAACAACCTCGGCCTGGCGCTCATGGGCCGCGGCAAAACCGACGAGGCCGCGGCGCACTACCGTGAAGCGCTGCGGATCAAGCCGAACTACGTCGAGGCCTACAACAATCTGGCCGTCGCGCTCCGCGCGCTCGGCCGGAACGACGAAGCGGTCGAGCAGCTCGGCCGGGCGTTGGCGCTCGACCCGGAATCCGCGAGCGCGCACGTCAACCTCGGGAACGCGCTCGTGGCCAAGGGCGAGGTCGATGCGGCGATCGCGCACTACGAGCACGCTCTGCGCGCGCGGCCCGAGTTCTACGACGCGGAGGAGAACCTCGGCCGCGTGCTCGACAGGCTGGGGCGGCACGACGAGGCGATCGCGCATTTGGATCGGGCGTTGCGGCAGCGGCCGGACGACCCGGAGGCGTGCAACGCCCTGGGCATCGCGTTTTCGGGCTCCGGCCGAACCGCCGAGGCGATCGAGCGCTACGAGCAGGCGCTGCGCCTGAGGCCGGGTTACGCCGAAGCGCTGAACAACCTGGGGCTGGCTCTGGCGACGATGAATCGCCTGCCCGAGGCGATCGAGCGTTTCGAGCAGGCGGTGCGGATCAACCCCGGCTTCGCCCAGGCGCACAACAACCTGGGCGTCGCCTACGCCCAGATGAATCGCGTCCCGGAGGCGATCGCGCAGTTCGAGCAGGCTCGAGCCAACCTCGGCCGGCCCCAGGAGGCTCGTCATTAGCCGCCGCGCGCTGTTCGCGCTCTGCATCGCGCTGCTGGCGACGGTTCCGTACCTGAACGGGCTCGGGAACGGCTTCACGTTCGACGACGTCGCGATCGTCGCGGAAAACCAGCGCGTGCGCTCGGTCGCCGGGCTCGGCCGTGTCTTTTCGACCGACTGGTGGGACGGCAAGCGGCCGCAGAGCCTCCTCTACCGGCCGCTGACGATGGCCACGTTCTCGATCGACTACGCCGCCACCCGCCTGGGAGAACCCGGCCCGCCCCCGGCCCGGCTCGGGGACGCCGCGGCGTTCCCCTTCCATCTCCAAAACGTGCTCTGGCACGCCGCGGCGAGCGTCGCCTTGTTCCTCCTCGTGCTTACGCTATTCGCGAGCCCCGGCCTCGCGTTGGCGACGGCCGCCCTCTTCGCCGTCCATCCGGTGCACACCGAGGCCGTCGACGGAATCGTCGGACGCGCCGAGCTCATGTCGGCCTGCTTCACGTTCCTCTCCCTCCTCGTCGCCTGGCGGGTGGTCGAGGACGACCCGCCCGGCGCGTTGCGGCAGGGGCTCGCCGGGCTCCTCGCCTTCCTCGCGCTCCTTTCGAAAGAACAGGCGATCGTCATCCCCGCGGTCCCGCTCGTCTGGCTCATCCTGCGAGGACCGGAGGAGCGCCGCGAGCTGATCCGCCGCCGGAGCTTCCGCCGCCTCCTCGTCGCCTTGGGCTGCGCCGCGCTCGCCTACCTCGCGGTGCGGACCGCCGTTGTCGGCTCGCCGTTTTCGGTCGCGGCCGCCGCGCCCGGACACGTGTTCGTGGACAATCCGATCGCGGGAGCCGGCGGCGCCGCCCGGCTGCTGACCCCGGCGCGCGTCTTCGGCCACGTCGCCGGCTTGCTGTTGTTTCCGAAGACGTTGTCGGCGGACTACTCGTACGACCAGATCCCCGTCGTGAGCACGCTAGACGGCGCGACGCTGCTCTGCCTGCTCGCGTTGGGCGGTCTCGCGGCGGGAGCGTTCCTGCTGCGTCGCCGCGCACCCGCGGCAAGCTTCGGCATCCTCTTCTTCTTTCTCACCTGGGCGCTCACCTCGAACGTCTTCGTCGTGATCGGCACGATTCTCGGCGAGCGGCTGCTCTACCTGCCGTCGGCCGGCGCCTGTCTCGCGTCGGCTACCGCTCTCGTCGCGATCGGGAGGCGATTGCGTGCCCCGTGGGTCGCGGGAGCGCTCGTGCTCGCTCTCGTCTTCCTCGGCGCGACGCGCACCTTCGCCAGGAATCACGACTGGAAGGACAACCTGACGATCTTCGAGCGCGCCGCGACGGCCAGCCCACGATCGTGCAAGGCGCTCGGCGCGTACGCCTCGGAGCTGCTCGCGGCGGGGCGGCCGGAAGAGGCGCTCCCCTTCGCGCAACGATCGCTGGCGATCGCGCCGCGCTACCCCGACGTTCATCGCACGCTGAGCAAGACGTTCCGCGCTCTGGCCAGCGGCGAGAGCAACCCCGCCCGCCGCGATGAGCTCCGGACGACGGCGACGGAGCACGCGCAAACGGCGCTCGACCTGCTGGCGTCCGATGCCGGCGCCACCGGCGCGCTCGCCGATGCTTGGAACGTGCTCGGCGGCTTGGCCTTGGACGCGGGGCGCGCGGACGAGGCCCTCGTGGATTTCGGGAAGAGCTTGGAGCGCGACCCCGACTACGTGCCGGCGCTGATCGGATCCGGCGTGGCCTTGGCGACGCGAGGCGAGCGAGAGGCGGCGCTGACCCGGTTTACGCGGGCCCTTGCCCTCGACCCGGCCAGCGTCGAAGCGCGCCAGAACGCCGACGTCACGCGCCGCGAGCTCGCGGGGGACGTTGGCGCGCTCGCCAACCTCCACGGCGCGCGCGGCAGCCGATTGCTCGAGGAGCGGCGCTACGACGAGGCCCTGACCGAATTCCGCGAGGCGGCCCGCTTGCAGCCCCGGGCGGCGCGTTCGTACCTGGGGATTGGAAGCGTTCTCGCCTCGCAGGCGGAAGGTGAGACCGATCCGACGCGGCGACGTGCGCTCGTCGACGAAGCGATCGGCGCCTTCCAGCATGCCCAAGAGCTCGAGCCGGACGAACCGAACGCCCACATGAACCTGGGCATCACGTATCTGCGGGAACGGCGCGACCCTGCGCTGGTGGTCGAGCACTTCCGCGCGTATCTGCGCCTGGTCCCCGAAACGCCGCAGCGGGCGCAGATGGAAGAGACGATCCGGCAGATGGAAGCCAGCCTCGGCAAGGGCGGGAAGTGACGGGGGCGCGAGCCTGTTGACTGCCCGATCACTGATTCACCGAAGCGCTTGACCTCCTACTTCGGATGCGGCGTAGCTTCGGACGAACCGCTCGGCGTACGCGAAGCGCATCAGCGTCGTTTCGCCCGCTTCGCCTTGACCTTGGTGGCGTTCCGGCGAAGCGAACGCACCAAATCCTTGGCCGAGGTGTACGGCCCGTAGATCCGGCCCGCTCGTAGATCTGCCAGTCCCTCGGCAATGCCGGCCTTGATCGGGTCGTAGTCCGGCACCATGTCCAGCGGAACGACCGCGGCCATGGGTTTGCCGGCCCGTTCGATCACGAACTGATCTCCACGATGGAAGGCGCCCTCGAGGAGTTCCCCGAGGTTATGGCGCGCCTGAAGCGCCGTCACTGTCTTGACCATGTTCTTTCGCTCCATGAGGTA
>Ga0315290_10002224_pt1 | contig 13652 bp, 13 predicted proteins | sample YL17G12_0_MG_FD_203627 | JGI IMG/M metagenome (GOLD analysis project Ga0315290, IMG submission 203627) | Sediment microbial communities from Yellowstone Lake, YNP, Wyoming, USA - YL17G12_0 | ecosystem: Environmental > Aquatic > Freshwater > Lake > Sediment | place: USA: Wyoming | collected... | reverse complement strand
GCCTCATCTCTAATATCGCCTGGGCTTGTTCATCCGAAAAAGCGAATTTTTCCATCAAACGTTCTTTTGCCTCCTTCGGAGTTTTGGAGGCCTTAATCGTGGCGATGATGGCATCGATATGGTCAATTGCCTTTTTTAAGCCTTCCAGGATATGGGCCCTGGCCTCTGCCTTGTTGAGCTCAAAGCGGGATCTCCGGATGACTACCTCTTGGCGATATTGAACAAAGAAATGGAGCATCTCTTTGAGAGAGAGGAGCTTTGGCTGATTCTGGTGGATGGCCAGGAGAATGATCCCGAAAGAGGTTTGCATCTGGGTGTGTTTATAAAGCTGGTTGAGGATGACCTCGGCCACCTCGTTCCGTTTCAGTTCGATAACCACCCTCATCCCTTCCCTATCTGATTCATCCCGGATATTGGAAATCCCCTCGATCACCTTATCTTGAACCAATTCAGCGATTCTTTCGATGAGTTTGGCTTTGTTGGTTTGATAGGGAAGCTCGTTGATGACGATATTTTCACGCTCTCCCTTTCGATCCCTCTCGATGATCGCTCTGGCTCGAAGTTGGATTAGGCCCTTTCCAGTTTCATAAGCCTGCCGGATTCCCTCTTTGCCATAAATGAATCCACCCGTGGGGAAGTCAGGTCCAGGAATATGGGCCATTAATTCCTCAAAGGAGATCTCAGGATTTTCGATCATGGCAATAAGAGCGTTAATCGTTTCCACAAGATTATGAGGAGGGATATTGGTAGCCATCCCCACTGCGATTCCAGAAGACCCGTTGACGATGAGGTTTGGGAATTTGGATGGAAGTACAGAAGGTTCTACAAGAGAATCATCATAATTTGGGACAAAGTCCACAGTTTCTTTATCGATGTCCGCCAACAATTCGGCCGAAAGCTTAGCCATTCGGATCTCTGTATATCGCATGGCGGCTGGGGGGTCCCCATCGATCGAACCAAAGTTTCCCTGGCCATCGATCAGGGGATAACGAAGGGAAAAATCCTGTGCCATTCTGACAATGGCATCGTAAACGGCCATATCGCCGTGGGGATGATACTTACCGATCACATCGCCGACGATCCTGGCGGACTTCTTATAGGGTTTGTCCCAGTCGTTATTCAACTCATTCATGGCATAAAGAATACGCCGGTGAACAGGTTTAAGGCCATCCCTCACATCCGGGAGGGCCCGGCCGATGATAACGCTCATGGCGTAGTCCATATAGGACTTTTTCATCTCATCTTCGATATTGACGGGAATGTTTTCGCGGGCAATTTCCATCTAGACCCCTAAAAAAATAATCTATTCATTTTGTTAAAAAACTTAATATAAAAGCCTCTCGTCTGTCAACAAAATTTAAAGGCAGTCTTGACAATTAATAAGGAATATGATTTACTTTGAAAGTTTAATTATTTCAAAAAACAAGCCGCTCTGCCCAATCGAGAGGAATCCTATGAAAAGAACGTATCAACCCAGTAATATCAGGCGAAAAAGGACCCACGGATTTTTGGAAAGGATGAGTACCAAAAGTGGCCGAAATGTTTTAAAACGGAGAAGGTTAAAGGGGAGAAAAAGGCTGACTGTGTAAACCCTAAAATTCCTGAGGACGGTAAGTAAACCAATGGGACAACAGGACAATGTTTTGAGGAACAATCTGATTGAGGAGCAATGTGGAAGGAACCTTCAGTTTTACGAGAAAGGAAAGGATAAACCATCCTCAGGATTTCAGAAGGGTGATGAAATCAGGGAGGAGGTTCACCTCTAAAAATTTCATCCTCTTCATGAAGGAAAATAAGAATCCGTTTCATCGGCTGGGTATTGTGGTAAAGAAGGAGATCGGGCCGGCGACCTTTCGAAATCGAATCAAACGATATGTTCGAGAGTTCTTTCGCCTCCACAAGCATGAAATCAATGGATCTTTCGATGTTGTTCTTCTTGTAAAAAAGGGGTGTTCGGTCAACCGATATACAGAAGCCGAAGAAGAATTGAGAGGGCTTTTCATTTTATGAAAAAGAGAGCGATCAGGAGGTTGGCCAAAGGGGGACTTATCATTGTCATCCATCTCTATCAACATACACTTTCAATCCTCCTTGGACCTTCCTGTCGTTTTACTCCTTCGTGCTCCTCTTATGCTTTGCTATCGATTCAACGTTTCGGAATCGTGGACGGGGTCTGGCTAACCCTAAAAAGACTTGTCAAATGCCATCCTTTCCATCCTGGTGGATACGACCCAGTTCCGGAAATCCCTACAAATTCTTAGGAAGGAGATCTGAGGCAAAGGATATATGGAAAAAAGAGCTATCCTTGCGATAATATTGACATTTTTAATCATTATGCTGTGGGGAGTCATTCAATCAAAATTCTTTCCCCAGCCACCGACTCAAGAGGTGAAGAAAGAACAGGTTGCGCCAGAAGAGAAGGGAGCCGAGAAGGGGATAGATATAAGAGAAAGAAAATCACCAAAGGAGAAGCCCATTCCCGTTACCAAGATTGTCCCAAAAAAAGAGGTCCTTGTTGAAACACAAAACTATTGGGCAGTCTTCACCAATGAGGATGCAAGGTTAGAACATTTCAAGCTTAAAAAATATGAAGATACGGTGGAAGAATCTCCCCTTACGATAAAATTGATCCGGTTCGTCCAAGACATCCTTGGCAAAAAGGAAGAAGAGCTGAAAAGACCGGCCCCCCTCGATTTGGTGAATACGAGCGAAAAAGAAGGACTTCCCTTAGGGCTTACCATCTCAGATTCTCATTCCGAGGGAAATTGGGAGGTGGATAAGGATGGACTTCGTTTGCTCAGCGATGGTGAGAAGGATGAGATCACTTTTGTAAAGAACTTAGAGAATGGATTGAAGATATTGAAAAGATATAGATTTTCGTCTGATCAATACGCTTTTGACCTCGATCTGGAGGTTCAGAATAGTTCTTCGAAAGAGATGACGGGCCAATTGGGACTTGAATGGATAGGAAAGATTGAACTGGAGAAACTGGCCGATACCGGGAACAAAGATTATGGGTTGAAGTATGCTTTTTTTAAAAATAACAAGGTGGAGACGAAAGATCTTGGAGGCACAGGTTCTTCAGGTTGCATCCCTGGCTGTGGGGCTTCGAAGAGTAAGATCGAGCCTTTCGAAACCTCAGACAAGGGTGATATTCGATGGTACGCCTTCAAGGGAGAATATTTTACAGCTCTACTGATTTCTCCTCCGTCCGAAAAGAACGTCACATTGTCGGTGAAGGGGAGTGAAAAGAATCTTCTGCAGGCCAGCCTGAGCACCTCCCCTTTTTCTATCCCGGCAAAGCAGGCGGTCAAGGTTCCATACAGAATCTACATGGGACCTAAGGAAGAAGGTCAATTAAAAACCCTGGGTGTAGACGCCGAAAAGCTGGTGGATTTTGGCTGGTTTACTGTCGTCGCGAAACCCCTCCTTTGGTTCTTAAAGCTCACCAATAAGGTGACGAAAAATTTTGGCATCGACATCATCATCCTCAGCATCCTGATCAAAATCATCTTCCTGCCCCTTACGCAGATCAGTTTCAAATCGATGAAGGAGATGCAGAAGGTACAGCCGGAAATGGCCCGACTCAAAGAGACCTATAAGAACGACAAGGCAAGGCTTCAGCAGGAGATCATGTTGCTCTACAAAAGAAGGAAAATTAACCCTATGAGCGGATGCCTCCCTATGGTGATCCAGATCCCAGTCTTTATTGCCCTTTATAATGCCCTTCAATACACGATTGAGATGAGGCATGCTCCCTTCTTCCTTTGGATCAAGGACCTTGCCGCAAAGGACCCCATCTATATCACTCCGCTCATCATGGGTGCGACCATGGTTATTCAGCAAAAGATGACCCCCACAGCAGCCGACCCAACCCAGGCCAAAATGTTCCTCCTGATGCCGGTGATGTTCACCTTCCTATTCCTCAATTTTCCATCCGGTCTGGTTTTATATTGGTTGGTCAATAATGTCTTATCCATCGCTCATCAATACTACCTAAATAAGTAAGGTGTGAGGTTCGAATCTTGGAAGAAGGGATTGAGATTGCCAGACAATTGATGACGGGATTGCTCGAACGGATTGGAGTAAAGGCGGAGGTAAAAGGATTCTTAGGAGAAGCGGATATTTACCTCGAAATCCAGAGTGACCGAGAAGGAATTCTCATTGGAAAGCATGGTCGCACATTAGAATCTCTTCAGTTTCTTATCAACCGTATGGTCAATAAGCAGTTGAAGGAACCCATGCGAGTAGTTTTGGATATCAATGATTACCGAAAGAGGAGGGCAGATATCCTGGAAAAGATGGCCCTTCGATTAGGGGAGAAGGTTAAGAGGATGGGTCATGCCTTGACAATCGGCCCTTTCAACGCCTACGACCGTAGGATCATCCATATCACTCTTCAAGAAGACCCTTCCCTTAGGACAGAGAGTTTTGGGGAAGGGGCCTTGAAGAAGATCTCGATCATTCCGAAGGCGAAAGAGGGGGGAGAAGTAGGGACCCCTTGAGTAGAAATTCCTCATTGAATCCTTTGATAGAGATTCTAAAGAGAGGAGAAGATACGATTGCAGCCATTTCAACTCCATTTGGGGAGAGTGGTATTGGAATCGTTCGGATGAGCGGTCCCTTGGCGGAACCCATCGCCAAGAAATTATTTAAGCCGAAAAAAGACCAACCCTGCTTTATTTCCCATCACTTTCATTACGGGGAGATCATCGATCCCCAAAATGGTCGTCCCATTGATGAAGTCCTCATCGTGTTGATGAAATCTCCTAAGACGTATACCCGGGAGGATATGGTGGAAATCCACTGTCACGGGGGGTACCTCATCCTACAGAGAGTACTGGAATTGGTATTGAAGCAAGGAGCGAGGATGGCCGAGCCAGGCGAATTCACAAAGAGAGCTTTTCTCAATGGCCGAATCGATCTCACCCAGGCTGAGGCCGTGATCGATCTGATCACCGCGAAGACGATGGATAGTCTTGAGATCGCCAACCAACAACTGAGAGGGGTGCTCTACAGGGAGATGACCTCACTCAAGGAGGATCTGGTTGAACAGTTAGCCCTGATCGAAGCCCATATCGATTTTCCAGAGGAGGAGATTGATCCAATATCATTAGGGAAAATGAGGCAAGACCTAAAAAGGATGATCCATCAAATAGAGGGATGGATTGCTTCCTTTGAGGAGGGGAAGATCTTTCGTGAGGGGATTTCATGTGCCATCATTGGAAAGACCAATGTCGGTAAATCGAGCCTTCTCAATGTGTTGTTAAAAGAGGAAAGAGCTATTGTGACCCCGATCCCAGGGACGACGAGGGACGTGATTGAAGAGGTTCTGAATATATGTGGAATTCCAGTGCGTTTGATGGATACTGCAGGTTTGAGAAAGGCCATGGATTCCATTGAACAGGAAGGGGTGAGGAGGGCAAAGGAGCGGGTGTCAGACTCTGACTTCGTCTTATTGATGATCGATGGAAGTCGGCCCCTTGACGCAGACGATATGGAGATCTTCGAAGAGATCAAAGAGAAGAAGAAGGTGGTAGCCCTCAATAAGAAGGACCTTCCTTTGAAGATATCCATAGAAGATGTGGAGAGCCGTTTTCAAGAAAATCCCATCATATCGATTTCCTGCCTGAGAAACGAAGGGATCGATGATCTGAAGGAGGCCATTTATCACTACTTAGTTCACCGAGATGTGAGGTCATCGCCAGAACACCTGATCGTGGCCAATATACGTCATAAAACCGCTCTTTCGCAAATGAGGGATAATCTTTCGAATGCTGTAAAGGGACTGGAAGAGAGGACTTCGCCTGAGTTCATCGCCTTCGAAATTCGTTCGGCATTGGAGGCCCTCGGAGAGATAGTGGGAGAGACGACCACTGAAGAGATATTGAATCGCATCTTCGAGCAATTCTGCATCGGTAAATAGCCTCCCTTTTTCTCCTTCCTTTGAAAAAGGGGAAGGTGTGAAAAAATCGCTAAATGGTCTAAGGTTGGGCGGGGATATTGGGCGGATTTCCGGGAAGCTGCCGTCAGGCGGGAATCTTCCCAAAGTTTTACAGCGGCACATTTCTTATGTCCAGTAGCAGCGATCAAAAGAATCAACAAAGTAGCCTACTTAGGGCGTTTCGTTACCCTTATCTTCTCAAATGATCCGCAATTGTAAAACTTTGAAGATATCCTTGCCCAATCTCCTCCTGAATAATTTCACAGCTTCGGGAGGCAGGGAGGGATTTTTAAATAAATCCGCAATCCGAAATCCGCATTCAGCATTTACAATATGTTTCACGTGAAACATTAAAAGTAGAGATTTTAAGGGGATAAAAATTGGCTTTAAAAAAATTGTTTTGGGAAGATCCTTATCTAAAAGAGATTAATGCAAGGGTCATAAGTGTAAATGACAATGTAATAACACTTGATAAAACAATAGCTTATGCTTTTTCTGGCGGACAGGCCTCTGATTCAGGGACGATTAACGAATATAAGATCATCGAGGCCAAAAGATTCGGAAAAGAGATCCTTTATACCATTGATCCTAACCATAATTTGGAAGTGAATGATGAAGTCATCGTTAAGATCGATTGGGATAAACGATATAAGATCATGAAGCTCCATTTTGCAGCAGAAATCATTTTGGAGTTGATTTATCAAAATTTCAATCGGCCAGAAAAAATCGGAGCGAATATAACAGAAGATAAGGCAAGATTGGATTTTAAATGGGATGGAAATATCTCAAAAATATTTCCTTTTCTTGAAAATAGGGCAAGGGAAATCATTGAATCTAATTTCGATATTGTTAGTCAATTTAGTGATGAAGAGAATGAAATGAGATATTGGGAGATTGAAGGTTTCGCAAAAGTAGATTGTGGAGGGACTCATATAAGAAAAACAGGGGAGATTGGAGATATCATCCTTAAGAGAGGAAAGAGTTTAGGGAGTAATAAAGAGAGAATAGAGATCTATTTAAACCCAAAATCCAAATGAAGTCACAAGAAATTTCAAATAATATCAAGCCTGGCTTTCTCTCATCATCTACTTTTACCTTGCCATTAAGCAATGTCTCCTGGTCGTGATTCATTTCTTAAGGATTTTTAGGATGATCAAAATTCAACCCGAAAAAGGGGAGTATGATACTGCTATTCATGAAATCAATGTTCTTGGTTTCGGCCGAGAAGACGAAGCAAGATTGGTAGAGAATCTTCGCAAGTCACCTGATTTTATCCCGGAACTTTCCCTCGTAGCCGTAAAAGACAAAAGGGTTATTGGCTATATTCTTTTCAGTCGCGTAACCATTCAAACAAAGGTCGGTTCATTTCCTGCACTCGCCCTTGCACCCATGGCTGTTCATCCGGAGTTTCAAAAACAGGGTATTGGCTCCAAACTTAAACGGCAGGAATTTGCACGCTGTAGAAATCTCGGATACAAAGTGGTTATTGTCGTTGGCCACCCCAATTACTACCCACGTTTTGGATTCACCTCTGCGAGGGCGAAAGGGCTTGAAGCACCATTTCCTGTTCCGGATGAAGTTTTTATGGTAATTGAAATTGCTCCCGGCGCCTTGAATGGTATTTCTGGGATGGTAATCTATCCACCAGCATTCGATGGAGTTTAGAGATTGATAATGGGAGAGGGTCAAAGGCCGCTGACGCTGTTTGATAGTGTAATAAAGAATGGCTAAGATGTTTCACGTGAAACATACATCTCCTCATATCCTTCTCATCAATCCCTGGGTCACCGATTTCGCGGCTTATAATTTCTGGATAAGACCCCTCGGCCTCCTTTATATTGCGGGTTTTTTGAGGGGATATGGGTTTCAGGTCACTCTAATTGACTGCCTCGACTTCTACAGCAAGACAAAAAAGTATCGGGATGGAAAGTTTTTTAAGACAAAGATTGAAAAACCTCTCCCCCTCAAATCCATCCATAGAAATTATAGTCAATATGGAATACCTGAAGAAATGCTGTTGAAAAGACTCTCATTCATTGAAGAAAAGCCAAACCTTATAGGCATCACTTCTGGGATGACCTACTGGTATCCTGGAGTATTTAAAGTTATTGAAATAACAAGAAAATTCTTTGATAAAGTGCCAATCATTCTTGGTGGAATCTATGCTACCCTCTGTTATGAGCATGCCCAGAAATATTCAGGTGTGGATATTGTCTTTAATGGAAGAGGGGAATTAGAGGCATTGAAGCTGATTTCAGAATTAACTGATATAAAACTCCGAACTCCTGTACGGAACGGTTTCAAACCGTTCCCTACTGAACTCCGAACTGATAATTTATCTGAACTCCGCATTCCGCAATCCGAATTCCGCATTGATTCTTTGCCATATCCCGCTTTTGATCTTTATCCCCAACTCGATTATGGCTGTATCACGACCTCAAGGGGATGCCCATCGAGATGCACCTATTGTGCCTCCCATTTTTTGTCAAAAGGTTTTAGCAGAAGGGATCCTTTCAAGGTGGTCGAAGAGATTGAATACTGGACGACCCGATACAATGTTGATAATATTGCTTTTTATGATGATGCCCTTCTCATCGAACCCTCTAAGCATTTTATTCCAATAATGAAAGAGGTTATTCGAAGAGGTATTCAATGTGATTTTCACACACCCAATGGGCTCCACATAAAGGAGATAGACCAGGAAGTGACTGACCTCCTCTTTCAGGGAGGGTTTAGAACGATCCGCCTGGGCCTCGAGACATCGAACGAAACGACTCAAGTCGAAACCGGTGGAAAGGCAGACAATCAGGATTTCAAAAAAGCTGTTCGAAATTTGAAAAGGGCAGGGTATTCGGGTGAAGAGATTGGGGTTTATGTCATGGTTGGGTTGCCTGGTCAAAGGGTAGGGGAGGTGAAAGAGAGTATTGCCTTTGTTAGGGAGACGGGTGCAAAGCCAATACTGGTCGAATATTCACCTATCCCCCATACGCCATTATTTGAAAAAGCAAAACAGATGTCGCCGTTCGACCTCGAAAACGAACCTTTATTTCATAACAATTCGATACTTCCTTGCCAATGGGAAGGATTTACATTGACAGATTATAAGAGGTTGAAGGATGATCTGAGAAGGAGGCAAATTGATGAAAGCTTCTGAAATTGTTAAAGATATTTTTATAGTGGGTGGACCAGAGATCACCGATGGTCGGGACGGTTGCGTCTATCTGATTAATTTAGGGGAACTTATATTGATCGATACCGGAGCAGGCTGGAGTGTCGAGAAAATTATTAATAATATTATTAATAGCTTAGGATTAGACTGTAAGAATCTGAGCAAGATTCTTCTCACCCACTGTCATATAGATCATATCGGAGGTGTTTCCGAAATCAAGAAGAGGTTCGGGCCTAAAATCTATATTCACAAATTGGACGCTCCTCCTTTGGAAAGTGGAGATCAGATTCTAACAGCGGCCACTTGGTATCAGACTACTTTTCCCCCGACCCCTGTGGATGTGAAATTGAATTCTCCGGAAGAGACACTAATGATTGGCGAACAAAAGATGATTTGCCTCCATACACCGGGCCATACGCCAGGATCGATATCCATCTATCTGGATAGAGATGGAAAGCGGATCCTCTTTGCTCAGGACCTTCACGGCCCTCTCCTTGCCGAATTCGGCTCAAGTCTCGGGGATTGGGATCGATCGACGAAGAAGTTACTCGATCTCGATGCTGATATCCTCTGTGAAGGCCACTTTGGAATCTACAAGACAAAAAAAGATGTGAAAGATTATATCCTCTCCTACCGCCGGCAATACGGGGTGGAATAAGTTGATGTGTTGGAAAGGCTTCTTATTTTTTTCTTGAAATTATACTAATCTGTATAAGGGACTTGTGTATAATGCAAAGCTTTAGTGTCTCCTCCGGGGATAGTGGAAACCCCTTCCCTTTAGCCGAAGTGAAAAGAGTCGAAATGTGAGTAAAGTGGACACGAGCCAATTCTGGAAGGTATCTCATATTCTTGTCATACTCGCGAAAGCGGGTATCCAGGAATTTATTCCTTCCTATTCTTTTTCTGGATTCCTGCTTCCCAAGGAATGACAGTGAAAAGAGAACCGGAATCAATATCGACTTGAAGTGAACCGCCTTCTGGAACCTCTCGCCCTACAGGAGAGAGTGGCTAAGCTATCGGTCCTGAAAAAATTTTTGACTTTTACATTTCCTTGGATTTATAAATACATTAGTGAATTTAAAAATCATCGGAGGTGATTAAATTGAGCAATTCTTTCAATTCAAAGATGGTGTCAAAAATCATAGGGGTTCCATTAAGGGTAATAGATTATTGGGATCGGACAAACTTCGTTAAGCCTTCGATTAACGAAGCCTCTGGCTACGGTTCGATGAGACTGTATTCCTTTACCGATCTTATTCAATTTAAAGTAGCAAAATTTTTGAGGGATCAGGGATTATCCTTGCAGAAGATACGAAAGAGCCTTCATTATCTAAGAAAGCATCTTCCAGAGGTTGAGAAGCCCTTAGCCCAGTTGAGATTTTTGACGGATGGGGAGACGATCTTTGCCTTAACGAACAAAAACAGAGAAATTATCGTTACCCTGAAGAAAGGACAGTTTGTCTTTGCGATAGCCATTGAGGAATTGATAAAAGATCTGAAAGGGAAGACGTCAAAAATGACAATGGACAGGGCCTATATGGTTAATGTCTCAAAAAGAAGGTTTAAAGTTATTCTTCATCCGGATCTTGAAGATGGTGGCTATTGGGTTGAATGTCCAGAACTGTCTGGTTGTTCTTCTCAGGGGGATAGTGTTGAGGAAGCATTGGATATGATCAGAGATGCTATTAAGGGTCATCTCGAAGTCCAAGAGGAATTAAAGAAAGAAGCACCTCAAAAGAGGAAAGCCGCCTAAGTGGCAACTCTTCATAATCTAAAACCTGAGAAGGTGATCAAAGCCTTTGAAAGGGTCGGGTGGATTAACAAAGGCCAAAGAGGAAGTCATGTGAAACTTGTCAAAGATGGAAATCCCAATATACTTTCAATCCCAGTCCATAGGGGAAAACCAATAAAAATTGGCCTCCTAAAAGATCAGATTAAAAAATCAGGTTTAACAGAGGAAGAATTTTTAAAATTAATTTGAGGTTCAGGGGAGCCAAATATGCGTAAGTTTACTGAAGAACAAATAAGGCGCCAAGATTTCGTGGATAGCCAAATCTATGATTTAGTGAAACGACTTATTCCTTCAAGAAGAGAGATAGTATGGAACATTGAAATGATCGGTGATATTAGATTCTTACATCTTTAAGTCTGAGAATTTATCTCTAACACTTATGTCCCCCCTCACCCTGCCCTCTCCCCTCAGGGGAGAGGGGAAGGGTGAGGGGAAATTTCAAATATCTTTGGTTAGAGATACAATCCAACATTGGCTTGTTGATCGGAGAAATACTTTATTACGATTGCCCCCTGCGTCGATGCCCCCTGCGTCTGACGTTTAAGCCTACGATTTGACGAATTGCTGAAATTCTGTTATACCGAATTTCGAAATCCTTGATATCGGAGGGAATATGCGCCAAAATCTTTTGGTCTCCAGCCGGGGACAAATCACTCTTCCTGCTTCCGTACGGAAACGCTTGGGCATCCGATCCGGAGGAATTGTGACCCTTGAGGAAAGGGATAATGTCGTGGTGTTACGACCTGCAGCCGTATTCGAGATTGAAACCTATTCCGACGAAGATATTGCCCAGTGGGACAAAGAAGACCGTCTTGAACCTGCTGGGCGGAACGCCCTTTTAAAACGTCTGAGGAAGCGATCTTGATTCGCCTATTCCTTGATGCAAACGTGCTCTTCATGGCTGCACATAATCCTTCCGGAAAGGCAGCGCTCATTATTGACCTTGGAGCCCAGGGATATTGGGAAGGGATGTCATGTTCCTATGCGATCGAGGAAGCCCGGCGTAATATTTCAATCAAATTTCCAGACTATTTGAAAAGATTTGAAGCATTAATGGCGACGGTTATAAAAGTCCCTTCCAGATCAGGTCGAAACTGTCCAGCTCTTCTTCCAGAAAAGGACCGCCCAATTCTCGAAGCCGCTATCCAGTGTAAGGCGTCTCATCTACTCACAGGAGATATCAGGGACTTCGGCCCTTTTATGAATAATCCGAGCCTTACCGGCGGTGTTCTTATTCAGACTACCGCAGGATTTTTGGATGGCTTTATGAAGTCAAAGAGTAAAAAAGGGATTAGGAGAAAAAACTAACTTCAAAGCCACCCACAAGGGCTCACAAATTATGGGTATTGGATCGGGGATGACAAAAAGGAATGGATACTTTCTAAATAGGCTGATTGGATTGATATAAATGGTTTGGAACTTCTTGGAATAAATAGAGGCGTCCCCATTTATCCCTTGGATATGATCGGAGATGCCATTAAAGGTCATCTCGAAGTCGAGGAGGAACTGCAAAGAGAGGCACATCGGAAGAAGAGGGTTGCTTAATATGACGGATTTCCACAATCTAAAACCGAGAAGGAGTTTTTTAAATTTACTTTAAAGTTCTACATATTGTGTCTATAATTCTTCTAAATAAAGGTTAAAAAAATGCAAAAGATTACCAAAAAACAAAACTATTCAGATCTTATCACCGACCTGACATCCCTCATAGACAATGGAAGAAAAGCAGCCGTCCGATATGTGAATACAGCCCTGACTGCAACTTATTGGCTCATGGGAAGGAGAATTGTGGAGTTTGAGCAAAAGGGGAAAGAGAGGGCAGAATACGGTGAAGCCACTTTAAGGAAAATTTCGGAGGATCTGACAAAAAAATTTGGTAAAGGATTTAGCTTTCCTCAACTGAAGAATATCCGACAGTTTTATCTAACATATTTTGAAAAAAGCTACACACTGTCTAGCCAATTGGGACAATCCAAAAAAAGCCAGACACCGTCTAGCCATTCTAATAATTTGATTCTGAAGATACCTTACGACAAGTTTCCTCTTTCATGGTCGCACTATTGTTTGCTAATGCGCCTTGACGAACCATTTAAACGAGAATTCTACGGGGGAGAATGTATTCGTCGAAACTGGTCGGTGAGGCAACTGGACAGACAAATTCAGTCTATGCTTTATGAAAGAACAGCTTTATCTAAACGAAAGTTATCAGTCATTGCTAAAGCCCATGAAAAGCCCATCACACTCAGGCCAGAAGATGAAATCAAAGATCCTTATATTCTGGAATTTCTTGGATTAAAGGATGAATACTCCGAATCACAATTAGAAGAGGCTTTGATTAAATACCTGGAACATTTCCTTCTTGAATTAGGCATCGGATTTGCGTTTGTCGCAAGGCAGAAAAGAATTACTCTTGAAGGGAGCCATTATCGCCTCGACCTTCTTCTCTATCACCGAATCTTGCGGTGCCTTGTAGCAATTGATTTGAAGATTGGTGATTTCACCCATGCTGATGCCGGGCAGATGAACCTTTATCTGAATTACCTGAAAGCTAAGGAAAAACTCTCTGGAGAAAATAATCCAGTGGGTATTATTCTATGCACTGATAAAAAGAAGACGGTTGTCGAGTATGCCCTCGGCGGGATGAGCAATAAAATATTTGCTTCGAAGTATAGATTACAGTTGCCAGACCCTGAAGTGCTTAAGACCGAAGTAGAACACGAACGCCAAAGACTTTTAGAAATGAAAAT
>Ga0315290_10002223_pt1 | contig 13654 bp, 13 predicted proteins | sample YL17G12_0_MG_FD_203627 | JGI IMG/M metagenome (GOLD analysis project Ga0315290, IMG submission 203627) | Sediment microbial communities from Yellowstone Lake, YNP, Wyoming, USA - YL17G12_0 | ecosystem: Environmental > Aquatic > Freshwater > Lake > Sediment | place: USA: Wyoming | collected... | reverse complement strand
CCAGTTGCTGCCGCGGTAGCTGCCGCGGTAGCCGCCGGCGCGGCAGTTGCTGGTGCGGCCGGTGCTGGAGCCGGCGTCGCGACCCGGGTGGCTGCCGTCGGCGAACCGGCGTCCTGACCCTTCGTCTCGAGGTCGCGCAGCTGGCCCTCGAGGTAGGAGCGCAAGCGGCTGCGGTATTCCCGTTCGAAGGCGCGCAATTCGTCGACCCTGCGTTCGAGTGAGGCACGCTCGGCATCGGCTTGGAGGTTGAGTTGATCAGCGCGCGTACGCGCTTCGTTGACGATTTGATCGGCCTCGGCCTGCGCGGCCTTGACATGCTCGTCCGCGGTGCGCTGGGCCAACTCCAACATCTTCGCGGCCTCGGCCGATGGCGAAGCGACGGGAGCCGGTACCGGAATCGGAGCTGGAGCTGGCATGGGAGTCGGTGCTGGCATGGGAGCAGGTGCCGGCGGAGCAACCACTGCGACGGGTGCCGGAGGCGGTGGGGGTGCCGTGGGGGCCATGGGAATGGGCGCGGTGGCAGCCATTGCGCCGCCGCCAGCCGACAGGGCCGCCCGCAGTTCATCGTTCTCCCGGTGCAGGCGAGTCAACTCGACCTCGACGTCGTCGAGGAACTTGTCAACCTCGTCGAGGTCATAGCCCTCGCGGAAGCGAACGGTCGAGAACTGCTTGTTGCGAACGTCCTCAGGGGTCAAGGCCATGGGGTCACCTCTGGTAGTCGGCAGGTAGTCGTGCCGCGTGGTCGAACGGCTGGATGGTGCGGCTGGATGGTGCGGCTGGATGGTGCGGCTGGATCATCGGACAGATGTTCAACGCCCAGGATCGTAGACGCTGATCAACTCCCTGGTCCCAGCACCCGGCGCTCGAGGTGGGTTTGACCGTCGGCACGCCTCGGCAAACCTCCGCGTGACGCGCACGGCACAACTCACAGGGAAGCGGTGATCTGGATGAGGAACACGACCACGATGAACAGCACAAGGAAGGCCAGATCAAGGGAAACCTGGCCGATTCGCAGCGGCGGAATGACTCGCCGCAACAGTTTGAGCGGCGGGTCGGTCAGCGTGAAGACACCCTCGACGACGATGAGGGCGATCCCGCGCGGCTCCCAACCACGCGCGAACATGAATGTGTAGTCCAGCACAATGCGGGCAATCAGCACGATGAGGTAGAGCGTCAGCAACGCGCTGATCCACTGTCCCGCGACGTGCACGAAATCCTCGCTTCAGTGAGTACGTGAGCGCACGACTCGGCGGCCGTCCCGAATGGAGCGGTCTTCGTCAGGACTGGTTGAAGAAACCACCCTCGCGCAGTTGCTCACGCGCAGCCGCAGCGACATCGACGTTGATCGGGCTCAGGAGAAACACCTTGTTCGTGATCCGCTGAATCGAGCCCTCGAGAGCGAACACGAGACCGGCACCGAAGTCGACGATGCGCTTGGCATCGGCATCATCCATCTCGGTGAGGTTCATGATGACCGGTGTTCCGCGACGGAACTCTTCACCGATCTGACGAGCGTCGTTGTACGAACGCGGCAGCAGGGTGCTGATTCTGTTGAGATCGGTCATGTCCACCTGGGGTGCGGGTCGCGGACGTAGCGGGGCCTGGACAGAGGTGTCCTCGTGCAGGTCGCGGGCCGGGCGTGCGTCCGCAGTCCGCGCGGGGCGCGTCTCTACGTGGGCACGCGGCTCCGCGCGGTACCGATCTTCGGGACGACTGCCGGGTTCCTCGTCGTACTCATCGGCGTAGTCGATATCCATGTCGTCCTCGACCAAGCCGAGGTAGACCGCCATCTTGCGCATTGCGCCGGCCATACCCATGACTCCTCACGACCCGAGGTGCGGTCCTCCCGCACTGGCGCGACGCTACCGGAGAGGAGCGCGAGCACCCAGTACCGCACTACCCAGACGTAGGTGTGTCGCGCCCTCGGCCACCGCCTCGGGCCAGTCCCCCGACATCCCGGCCGAGATCACCGTGGCGCCCGACCAGATCGCTCGAACCTGGCTCGACAGGCGCCGAAGTCGGGCAAATGCCGCACGAGCATCGCCTGCCAACGGGGCCACCCCCATCACTCCGGCTACCCGGAGGTGTCGCGCAGTGGCCAACCTGTCGGCCAGCTCGGGGAGCCCGGCCGTCGATACTCCGCTGCGATGAGGATGTGCCGTGGGATCCAACTCGGGATCCAACTCGGGGTCCAGGTTCACCTGGATCAGCACGTCAAGCGCGCGGCTTGCGCGAGCTGCTGCCTGATCCAACGCACCGACCAACTCGAGGCGATCAACCGAGTGCACGAGGTCCGCGTATCGAGCCACTGACGCGCACTTGTTCCGCTGGAGCCCACCGATGAAATGCCAGCGCAGGCCGAGGTCAGCACAAGCATCGTGTTTCGCGCGGGCTTCCTGATCGCGATTCTCCGCGACATCGGTGACACCAAGTCGAGCCAACCGACGAATGTCGTCGGCCGGCCAGGTCTTGGTCACGACAACGAGAGTGATCTCCGCCGGATCGCGACCGCAGTCACCGGCGACCCGCGCAATTCGCGAGCGCAGATCGGCCAGGTTTGCTGCCAGTTCGTTCTGGCGAGCACTGTCGTTCATCGAGCGCTGTCGTTCATCGAACGCCGTCGTTCATCGAGCGCCGTCGTTCATCGTGTACGGCCCGTCGTCGTCACGATGAGCGCACCCTGCCGACCCGTGACACCGTCGCGCCGGTAGGAGAAGTACTCCGGGGACTCCAGGGTGCAGGAACCGACCATCGACACATCCACCCCATAGTTGACGAGTTGCGTGTGCAACCCCTCGCGGATATCGATCGCGAGGGCTCCATCGTGGCTCACGGATGCAGCGGCGGGAGCGACCGCAACAACCTCGTCGTACCTATGTCGATCGACGCCGTAGCAGCGCCCACAGATGCTCGGGCCGATCACGCACTCGATCCGGTCCATTCTCGCGCCCTGATCGCACATCGCGTCCACTGCGGCAATGGCCACGCCGGCCACCAGACCACGCCAACCGGCATGCACGCACCCGATGACGCCGGCCATCGGGTCGGCCAGCACGATCGGCACGCAGTCCGCGGCGATGACGAGCAGGGCCACTTCGGAAGTGCGCGATACAAGGGCGTCGACGAACTCCACGTCGGCGTCGGTGCGCTCATCGACGACCCCGACGGCGGCACCATGCACCGCGTGGATGGCCACCACCCGGGGCAGGAGTGTCGTTCCGTCGGGCGGATCGCCCACCAATCGCCTCACAGCCAAGGTCCGATTCAACGCCACAACTGACTCGTCGTCGCCCACATGCGTCGCGAGGTTCAGATGGTCGTAGGGCGACTCGCTGTGACCACCACGTCGATCGGTGAACAACCAACGAATGCCGGGTGCGAACGATCCTTCGATCATGTTCGTCGATCCGTGATCGCTCCTATTTCAAGAAGTCGGGGACATCCAGATCGTCGTCACCGGCATCGTCGAAGACGATGCGACGCGGTTCCTTGCGGGGCTCGGTCGGCATCACCGGAATCGACGGGGTCTCCCCCGCCGCGACCGCCCCGGCCGTCTCGACCGCTACCGGCGTCTCGTCAGCGATGCGCCGCGTGACCGTGGTGACTCTGCGAGTCGGCGCGCCACCATCGAATCCTGCGGCGATGACCGTCACCCGCAACTCATCACCCAAGGTGTCGTCAATGACGGCACCGAAGATGAGGTTGGCCTCCGGGTGGGCGGCATCTTGAACCAGTCGAGCTGCCTCATTGATCTCGAACAGACCCAGGTCGCTACCGCCGGAGAATGACAGGAGTACTCCGTGGGCACCGTCGATGCTCGCCTCCAGCAAGGGCGACGAGATCGCCTGTTCTGCTGCCACCACGGCGCGGTCCTCGCCCCGGGCCGACCCGATCCCCATCAAGGCCGAGCCGGCTCCTTGCATCACGCTCTTGACGTCGGCGAAGTCCAAGTTGATCAGGCCCGGTGTCGTGATGAGGTCGGTGATGCCCGAGACACCTGAGAGCAAGACCTGGTCGGCCTGTCGGAATGCGTTCAGGACGCTGATCGTGCGATCCGACAACGACAGCAAGCGATCGTTCGGTATGACGATGAGTGTGTCGACTTCGGCCCGCAGATCATCGACGCCAGAGTCGGCCTGCAACGAGCGACGCTTGCCCTCGAATCCAAATGGACGAGTCACGACACCTATGGTCAGCGCACCCAGCCCTCTCGCGATCTTCGCGACGATTGGCGCGCCACCGGTGCCGGTGCCCCCACCTTCACCAGCCGTCACGAACACCATGTCCGCGCCCTTGAGAACTTCTTCGATGTCTTCGGAGTGATCTTCGGCCGCGCGACGACCCACTTCGGGATCGGCACCTGCACCAAGACCGCGAGTGAGTTCACGACCGATGTCCAACTTCACATCGGCATCACTCATCAACAGTGCCTGAGCATCGGTGTTGATCGCGATGAACTCGACACCCTTGAGGCCGACTTCGATCATCCGATTGATGGCGTTGACGCCACCGCCACCGATACCAACGACCTTGATGACGGCGAGATAGTTCTGCGGAGCTGCCACGACTGTGTACGTCCTCTCGTCCATTGCGATCCCCCAGATCGCAATCGCTGCTGCCAGTGCAATCCGTAGGTCGGATCACGTCGCAGTCAGCGTGCGGGTCAACCGGGCCGAGAGGAGTCGGTGCTCGTCGTACGACTCGAGTGCGTACGAGCGGGAGTGACTCCATCGACAGCGAGGACGTCTTCCGCGGTCATCCTCACCATCCACAACTCTAAACCTCTACTTCAGTTTGAGAGTCATGTCAACCTGTGGTCGCGGGTGAGACTAAGGCGGAATTCGAGCAAATGGCAAGCCGCTCGCGTGAACCTCCGGATCCGCGGCACTGACAGGCAGGGACCGGTTCGCTCAGGAGGTCGAGTGCAACGACTCCAAGGTCTGGATGCGACCCGAACCCAGAAGTTCGTCGTAACCGGCGCCGCCCGGACGCCACTCTGGATCAATGGTGTGCTGCGCGCAGTCGGCCGCCCAGGCGGTGCTCAACGTCCAGAGGGCCGCGACGTCGGCGGGGTCCGGAGTGCCTCCTCCGCACATCGCCTTACAGGTGAGATCGGCGCGTCCCTCGGCATCGCAGTGGCCTCCGGTGGGGAACAACGCCCCGACGAATCCGCGTCGTCGTTCGAGCAACATGCGCGAGACCATCGCCTGGCGGTTACACCGATGCGGTCGCGCCGAACACAACAACACGGGCGTCTCGTCCAATTCTGCGAGTGCAGGCTCCATCAACTTGGACAGGCTTTCGTTGGCGTCTAGCAACACGATCCCACTCACCGTCAGAGTCGCTCGCTCGGTCGATGTTGACGCGGTCGGTGTTAATGCGGTCGTTGTCAATGCGGTCGTTGTCAATGCGGTCTGAGTTGAACCGTGAAGCGTTGCTGCCTGATGGACCACGACCGCCCCACCGGCAGAGTGGCCCATCATCACGAAGCCCGACGCCTCGACGTCGTGTCTCACCACGTCGGTGATGACGCCGCCTGCTACTGCGGTGTCGTACCCCCGAATCACTCCGGCGAGGTAAGGCCCGTCATTGAGCGTGCGCGGTCGTCGAAACGACGAGACGTGTGGTCGCGCTACGACGAAACCGGAATCCACCAGCCTTGCAGTCAACGAGTCGAGGTGGGCGGGCGATCTGGCGAAACCGTGATGAAGCCAGACGTGCCCAGCCACCTTGTCCGGTGACCATGAAAGCAGCACCGTGATGGGCGGGAAGTCCTGAGCCGGGTGACGCTCGGACCCCGTAGCACCAAGGGGAACGGTCACACTCGCGGTCAGCATGTCTGAATCATGACCGGGTCGTTGGGAGCTTCGGCGCTGACACGTCATAGACCCTGGCGGGGTGCTTGAGCAACGCTCGCAGTACCGAAGACTTGAGCAACGCCTCGCCGGTCCCGCCCCACCGGACCAGCGCGCCGCCTATCAACGTGAGACGTACGTCCTCGACACCCACTGCACCTACGGTGACGACCTTGCTCCGGAGGTCCACAGGCAACAATGCGGCTACCGAAATCGCCGCCATGGCGTTGGGCGTGTGCACGTCCAGGACGGTACCCGCCGGTGCCCCCGTACGCAGAAGAGGCAGCCCGAGGGGAGGCGTCGCAACCGTCGAGATGATCGAACCGGAGGAGTCGACCAGCGCGGTCGAGCCGCCCGACTTGAGCGCGACAACTGGAACACGGGCAACCACGACCACCTGCAGAGTCCGAGGCCACGACCGAGTGACCGTCGCACTCGCGACTGTGGGGATCTGTTCGACCCGGGCCTGGACGCGGGACAGATCGACCCGAGCCAATGGGACACCGGCCAGATCACCGACGGCGGCGCGTACCTGCGCAGCAGACACCGTCGCCGGGGCCTGGACGTCGACTGCGGCGACGGCGAACAGCGAGGACCACCCGACCGCCCACACGAGAAGACCAACAACTGCGACCAGGGCCACGACGATGAGCTTCCGCGCGACGAGCATCGAGGTGATCATGAGGTCCCACCTTGGGACTGATCTCGTTCGCGCAGCAGGTCCAGAACTTCTGGACCAATCATGGAGATGTCACCCGCTCCAAGTGTCATCACGATGTCACCGGTCCGAGCTCGACCGGCGAGTGCACCGGCGACAGCGGACCACGAGGGCTCGAACAGCACGCGCTCTCGGGGTAGCGGAACATTGGCTGCCATGGTCTGTCCCGACGCACCCGGGATCGGCTCCTCACCAGGCGCGAACACCTCGAGGACGACGACCTCATCCGCCAAACCCAGCGCCGCACCGAACTCCCGGGTGAACATCGCGGTGCGGTAGTAGTGGTGGGCCTGGAAGGCGACGATGAGTCGGCCTTCACCGACGACCCTGCGCGCGGCCGTCAATGTCGCAGCGATCTCGGTCGGGTGATGTGCGTAGTCGTCATACACGCGTACGCCGGCCGCGCTGCCACGGAAGTCGAAGCGCCTACGGGTGCCGGTGAAGGACTCAAGTCCGGCCTTCAGCGACTCGGGGTCGAACCCCAGCGCGATACCCGTGGTCAATGCGCCGGTTGCGTTGAGGATGTTGTGGGTACCGGGTACGGCTAACCGGATCGGACCGACGCGTCCGTGGTCGTGCACGACCTCGAAGCTCCAATGCGCGGGAACCGTCAGGGCCGCTGAATTGGTGACGATGTTGATGATTCGGAAATCCGCGTCATCGCGCTCGCCGTACGTGCGAACATCCACATCTGACGCCCGAGCTGACTGCGCGAGTCTCGCGGCTCCATCGTCGTCGATGCACACCACCAGTACGCCGTTACGGCGGCCAATCGCACGCGCGAACTCCTCGAATCCCGCCTCGATCGCATCGAACGTCTTCCAATAATCCAAGTGATCGGGTTCGACGTTGGTGACGACCGCGACGTCGACCTCCAGCCGGAGGAAGGTGCCGTCGCTCTCATCTGCCTCCACGACGAAGAGCTCACCGGTGCCGAGATGGGCGTTGCTTCCCGTTTCGTTGAGTTCGCTGCCGATCGCGAACGACGGATCAGCGCCAGCATGTTGCAGCGCGACCGTGAGCATGGAGGTGGTGGTGGTCTTGCCGTGCGTACCGGCAACTGCAACGCCGTGATGCCCACTCATGACCGCGACCAATGCATCAGCGCGCGACATGACGATGAGGTTGCGACGACGGGCCTCGGCAAGTTCGACATTGGTGTCGGCTATCGCCGTGGACGCCACCACAGTTCGGGCGGCCGAGGGTCCTTCGCCCAGGTGACCACCGGCGTGGCCGATGTGAATCGTGGCTCCGAGCGAACGCAGGTTCGCCAACCGTCGCGAGTCCTTCGCGTCACTGCCGGACACGGTGACTCCACGTGCCAGCAGGATGCGGGCGATGCCGGACATCCCCGCTCCACCGATCCCGACGATGTGCACCGGCCCGAGGGCGCGCAGCCGTTCGGTAGCAGCCGACACCTGCTCAGGTGCGATCGCATTCATCGGCGACTGCCAGTCGCCGCGGCTTCCTCGACCAAGTTGGCCAGACTCTCGTCGGCATTTCGATGTCCGTGCGACCCGGCCGCGGCGGACATGTGGGTCAATCGGTCGTGGTCGAAGATCAAGCCGATCACGTTGTTGCTCACCCAGTCCGCACTGAGGTCCGCGTCGTCGACAATGAGGCCCCCACCATCGGTTACGACCGGGAGCGCGTTGAAGCGTTGTTCGCCGTTGCCGATCGGCAATGGGACATAGACGGCGGGAAGTCCGACCGCCGCGAGTTCGGCGCAGGTCATGGCACCCGCACGGCACAGCGCGAGATCGGCCGCGGCGTACGCCAGATCCATCCGATCGAGGTAGGAGCACGCGATGTACGCCGGTCCGTCGTCTCCCCGAACTGCCTCGGCGCGTTCCAACGCGGCGTCGTGCCCCGGCCCGGCGGCATGCAGAACCTGGACACCAGCTGCTCGCAACGCATCGAGACAGGTGTCGAGAACGTCGTTGAGATGCCGGGCACCTTGAGAACCACCGAAGACGAGCAAGACCGGCTGATGGACATCTAGCCCGAACCAGACCCTCGCGTCGTGCCTGCGAGCCGCTCGGTCCAGACCCGAGATCGCCGAACGCAGCGGAATCCCGATGGTGCGAGCGTGCGGAAGCCCTGATCCGGGCACGCTCTCTGCGACGTACGGCGTGAACCGGGCGCCCAGTCGATTGGCCAGCCCCGGCCGGGCATTGGCCTCGTGAACCACGATGGGCACATGTCGACGGCGGGCGGCCAGATACGCCGGCGTAGCGACGTAGCCGCCGAAGCCGACGACGACATCTGCACCGGTGCGATCGAGGACATCGGCGGCTGCACGCACCGCGGTGCGCATTCGCGACGGAACGGTGAACAGGCCCCCAGACGGCCGTCGTGGCAGTGGTACGGCTGGGATCAGCGCAAGGTCGTAGCCGCGCGCGGGGACCAACGTTGTCTCCAGTCCACGAGCAGTGCCCAGGGCGGTGACGCCCACAGACGCGTCTCGGCGACGCAACGCGTCAGCGAGATTCATGGCCGGCTCGATATGTCCGGCCGTACCGCCACCGGCAAGGACGACGTGCACGTCAGTCACCTCGCTCCAGGACGACCGGTCGCGGCCATCCCTTCACTTCGCGCGAAGGCCATCAGCATCCCCATCGACATCAGCAACGGAAGCAGCGACGACCCGCCGTAGGAGACCAGCGGCAGCGGAACACCGGTGATCGGCAGCAGCGACAGCACAGCGCCGATATTGATGAGTCCCTGGGCCACGATCCACGCGGTTATGCCCGTGGTCGCGAGCCGGATGAACGGGTCGGTAGTGGTGTGGGCCATCCGGATCGCCACCGCCACCAAGACCGCGAAGAGCAAGAGCACGGCGAGCGTGCCCACTAAGCCGAGTTCTTCGCCGACCACGGCGAAGATGAAGTCGGTGTGCGCCTCCGGAAGCGATCCCCACTTCTCTCGACTCGCGCCCAGACCCAGACCGAACCAACCCCCGGAGGCGAGCGCGTACTGGCCGTGAAGTGCCTGCCAGCCGGCGCCCAACGAGTCCGAGGAGTGGTTCCACCATGAGGTGAACCGCTCGACCCGGTACGGCGCGGCGATGGAGAGCGCGACGAGGCCACCACCGACCACGACCGCCAGCGCGAGGAAGAACCGAAGTGGAGCGCCGGCGACGAACAGCATGGCCGCCACGATCGGAATGATGACCAGTGTCGTGCCCAGGTCTCCTTCGAGAACGATGAGTCCGAGCACGGCTGCGGTCACGGGAATCAGTGGGATGAGCAGGTGCTTCCACTGGTCAAGGAGTGCGTCCTTGCGGGCCAGTAAGTCCGCGCACCAGATCACCAACGCGACCTTGGCCAGCTCGGAGGGCTGGAAGCGGAACGGCCCACTCAGGGCGATCCAGTTGCGTTGGCCCGCAACTTCGACACCGGCCACCAACACCAGCACCAGAAAGACCAGTGAACCCACGAGCAATGGATAGGCGAGTCGCCGATAGAAGGTCACCGATCGACGCGACAACACCAACATCGCGACGACGCCGACAGCGGCGAACATCAGCTGACGGCCAGCGAGGGTGAACGACGAGCCGAAGATCCGCAGCGACAAGACGCTCGACGCGGACAGAACCATCACCACGCCGAGCAGCAACAGCAGCATCGACGTACCCATCAACAAGTAGTACGGAGACAGCGGGTGATGTCCGAGCCAACTGCGGACACCCCGACGCGTTTCCGCTGTCGGAGTGGCGGTCGTTCCCCGCGTCCTTGGTTTCGCTGGCGCCGAGTTCGTCCTCACCCGTGGCGCGGTTTGGTCGCGCAGGTCTACGACGGGAGGCTGCGAGGGTGAGTCACCAGCGTGCGCGGGCGTACGGCGAGGGGTGGGAAGAGTGCGCATCTTCTGGTCACCGCGACCTGGCGGCTAGCACAGCAACGGCGTCGGCGAACGCGTCACCACGAGCGGCGTAGTCCCGATACATGTCCCAGGAGGCGCAACCGGGCGCCAACAACACGGTGTCGCCGGGTTGAGCGAGCGCAGCGGCAGCATTGATGACCTCGGGCATGGCTCCAGTGTCGGTGCGATCGACCTCGCGGACGGGTACATCCGGCGCGTGTCGCTCCAGCGCGGCCCGGATAACTTCCCGATCAGCGCCCAGGAGGACCACGCCACGCATTCGGTGGGATTCGGTGGTCACGAGATCGTCGAAGGACTGACCCTTCGCGAGTCCCCCAGCGATCCAGACCACGGAGTCGTAACCACGCAGCGAAGTCTGTGCGGCATGAGTGTTGGTGGCCTTCGAGTCGTCGATGAAACGCACGTCGTCGACGACGTCAACCTCCTCGATGCGGTGTCCTGCCGGCGTGAATCGACGCAGTCCTTCTCGTACCGACGCAGCCGCGACGCCGTACGCCCTCGCCAACGCTGCCGCAGCAAGGGCGTTGGCCACGTTGTGCGGTGCGAACGGGATGACGTCGTGAACGCTTGCGAGTTCCAGTGCATTCTCGTCGCGGTTCTCCACGAAGGCGCGATCGACGAGCCACTCGTCGACGATTCCCAACATCGACCGAGCCGGCACCCCCAAGGTGAACCCGATCGCGCGAGCACCCTCGATCACGTCCGCCTCGACCACCATGCGTTCGGTTTCGGGATCCGCGACGTTGTAGACGCAGGCCACCCGTGTCCGTTCATAGACGCGCGCCTTGGCGCGGCGGTAGTTCTCGAATGATCCGAAGAAGTCGATGTGGTCCTCGGCCAGATTGAGGCACACCGACGCGAGGGGGCTCATCGACTCCACGAAAGGCAGTTGAGGGGCACCGACCTCGATGGCGATGACGTCGAGGTCGTCATGCATGACGGCGTCGACGAGAGATACGCCGATATTGCCCACCGCACTCGTACGGCGACCGTCCGCGCGAAGCATCGATTCCAGCATCAACGTCGTAGTCGTCTTGCCGTTGGTACCCGTCACACACAACCACGGCGCGGGGTTGTCCAGTTTCCGCAGCCGCCACGCGAGTTCGAGTTCGCCCCAGATCGGAACCCCGGCGCGCTGTGCAGCCTCGATGATCGGCGCGCTGGGTCGCAGTCCTGGCGACACCACCAAGACATCGAGTCCGTCGGGAAGGGTGTCGCCGTCGCCCAGCCGAACGCTCGCTTCCAACGTCTCCAGGATGGCCGCTCGTTCGCGCTGCTTCTCGTCGTCGTGCGCATCGACCACAGTGACCCGCGCACCCAACTGCATGAGCGCATCAGCGCACGCGTATCCAGCGATGCCGATGCCCGCGACAACGGCCGACACGCGTGACCAGTCCGACGCCCGATCGAAGCGCGCCACCTCGGTCCGGCTCTCTGCCGTCACCGCGAAATCCTTCTCATGCCTTGCGGACCCACTCGGCGTAGAACAGGGCCAGCCCCGCGGCGATGCACAGGCCTTGGATGATCCAGAACCTGACAACGATCTGGATCTCCGGCCACCCCATCATCTCGAAGTGATGATGCAGCGGGGCCATGCGGAACATGCGTTTGCCCGTGAGCTTGTATGAGCCCACCTGACCGATGACGCTCAACGCGATGATCACGAACAGGCCCGCGAACAAGGGCAACAACAACTCGGTCCGCGTCAGAATCGCCAACCCACAGATCGCACCGCCAAGGGAGAGCGAGCCGGTGTCCCCCATGAAGATGCGAGCGGGTGAGGTGTTCCACCACAGGAAGCCGAAGCAGGCGCCGGCGCACGCAGCCGCGAAGATCGCGAGATCGAGCGGGTCGCGCACGTCGTAGCAATGGTTGAAGACACCAAAGGAGCAGTTCTGGCCGTACTGCCAGACCGAGAGAAGCGTGTACGCCACGAAGGTCATCACCGTTGCGCCACAAGCTAATCCGTCCAGTCCGTCGGAAAGGTTCACCGCATTGGTCGTGGCAGTGACCAAGAACCAGACCCACACCAGGAAGAGGCCCAGCGGCAGGACGACTGCGGTGTCGCGCACGAAAGACAACGCCAACGAGGCCGGCGGTTGGCCCTGTTCATCCGTGAAGCGGGTCGCCAACAGTGCGAACGACACCGCGATGACCGCTTGGCCGACCAGCTTCGTCCGTGCTCGAATACCCGTGGACCGCTGGCGGAAGATCTTCATGTAGTCATCCGCGACACCGACGGCGCCCAGACCCACCATCAACCCGAGCACGAGCAGCCCCGATGCGGTGGGCGGGCGCCATGCGATGAGATGAGTGATCGTGTACCCCAGGACGACTGCGATGATGATCGCCAGCCCGCCCATTGACGGGGTTCCGCGCTTCCCCTCGTGCGGTGGGTACACCTCGTCGACAGTCGACTCGCGGATGGCTTGCGAATAGCCCTTGCGTTGCAGCAGCGATATGAGCACGGGAGTCCCGAGAAGCGTCACCAGGATCGCTATGCCGCCTGACAGAACGACGAGCCTCACGCGGGGTCCCCCACGTGTTCCTCGACGGGTGGGCTGCCGCCGTGAGTGGGAGACGAGTGAAGATGAGCCGCGACGCGCTCGAGACCGACGGCGCGTGATGCCTTCACCAAGATCACATCACCGGGCCGGGCCTGGGACGTCAGCAGCTCGGACACCCCTTGCACATCGGGCAGGTACACAGAATCCTCCAGACTCATTCCGGCCCGCAGCGCACCGTCGAGAATGCCGCGAGCGCCGCTGCCGACCACGACGAGACGTGAGACCCCCATCTCTACCGCGAGAGCACCCATCCGTTCGTGCGCCTCGCCGGACGTGCGACCAAGCTCACGCATCTCACCCAGCACCGCCCAGGTACGTCGCCCCTTGCCCATTGCGCTGAGCGCACTCAACGCGGCCGCCATGGATTCCGGGTTGGCGTTGTATGCGTCGTTGACCAAGGTGATGCCGGAGGGAGTCGTCGACACCTCCATCCGCCAATGGCTCGACGGTTCGACGCGACACAATCCCGCCGCGACATCGCTGACGTTGGCTCCCAAGGTGAAGGCAACGCTGGCTGCGGCCAGCGCGTTGGACACCTGGTGCGCGCCGTACACCCTCAGCCGCACGTCGGCCCGGGCACCGTGGTACTCGAGAACGAACAACGCTCGCCCGTACGCATCGAGCTGCACGTC
>Ga0315290_10002222_pt1 | contig 13657 bp, 11 predicted proteins | sample YL17G12_0_MG_FD_203627 | JGI IMG/M metagenome (GOLD analysis project Ga0315290, IMG submission 203627) | Sediment microbial communities from Yellowstone Lake, YNP, Wyoming, USA - YL17G12_0 | ecosystem: Environmental > Aquatic > Freshwater > Lake > Sediment | place: USA: Wyoming | collected... | reverse complement strand
GACCCCGCCAGGTTCGCGGGGGCCGTCAGCGCCGTGCGGCGAGTCAGTGATCTCCCGGTCGCGCTGGTGAGTGACGACCCGGCGGTCCTGCAGGCCGCTCTCGAGGTACTAGACGGAGAGAAGCCGCTCCTCGTCGGCGCGAACGCCGACAACTGGGAGAAGATGGCCGATCTCGCCCTGGAGCATGGCGCTGCTCTGAGTGTCGCCGGCGTCAACGTGGATGAACTCGCCGCGACGAGCGAGCAGGTCGGGAGCAAGGGGGTGGAGGACCTCGTCCTACACCTCACGGCCGACGGGATGAGCGCACCCCTGGCCCTGCAGACGCAGGTCCGTCGCCTCGCCTTGAAGAACCTCAGGCCGCTGGGCTACCCGACGATCCAGTTCATCGGCACGCCCGACGATCCAGGGGTGGTGTCCGTTCTTGCAACGCAAGCGATAGCGAAGTACGCAGGTTTCGTAGTGCTCGATGACTTCGCGCCCGACCTCGTCTACGCGCTCTTGGTCCTGCGCCAGAACATCTACACGGATCCGCAGCAGCCGATCCAGGTGCAACCTGCCCTATACGAGATCAACGCGCCGTCCCCCGACGCGCCGCTCTTGGTGACGACGAACTTCAGCATCACGTACTTCAGTGTTGCCAACGAGGTGGAGGGGTCCGGCCTTCCCGCCTGGCTCTTGGTCGCCGACGCCGAGGGCATGAGCGTGTTGACGGCTTGGGCCGCCGGCAAGTTCGACGCGGAATCGATCGCCAAGGCCGTCAAGGCCTTCTCGGTGGCGGACCGGGTCAACCATCGGCAGATCGTGCTCCCCGGACACGTGGCCGTCCTTTCGGGCGAACTCGAAGAGGAATTGCCCGGCTGGAGTGTGATGGTCGGACCCCGCGAAGCGGTGGATCTACCGGCCTACATGAGGACGGTGTTGGCGGAGGGATCTTCCGCCAACTGAGGACACCCATGGCCGAGTACAGCGTCCGATTCGACAGCGGTACGGAGCCGGTCACCGTGCGGGCGGGCACCCTTCTGGTAGAAGCCGCTCGCCAGATGGGTGTCGATATCCAGCAACCCTGTGGCGGACAGGGACGCTGCGGGCGCTGCGCCGTGATGGTTAGCTCGGGTCAAGTGCGGCGTCGCAGCGTCCTTCGGCTATCCGAGGCCGATGTGGAAGCCGGGTTCGCCCTGGCCTGCCAGACCGTCGTCGAAGGCGACGTTTCCGTGCAGGTGCCACCGGTCGAGGAGATAGAGGGTCGGCTTACCACCGATCACATCGCTCCGGAGGTGGTCGTCCCCGTGGGGTACGACCCTGGGAAGGCGCAGACGGTACGCCGGGTCATGCTCGAGCTCGCCCCGCCTTCCATGGACGACCAGACCGACGATTGGGCTCGTCTGTGCACAGCGTTGCGCCGCCACGCCGGCGTCGATCGTCTGCGAGCGACCCTGTCGCAGATCCGCCACATCGGAGAGACGCTCAGAGCTTCCGACTGGCATGTTGGCCTGATCTACGACATCGCGGACGAGCCTCTCGGCACCGGTCGCCTCATCAAGGTGGGCGCGGCAGACGCGATCGCCTCAGAGCCGCTGTGCGGTCTAGCAATCGACATCGGGACCACGACCGTCACCGTCTTCCTCGTCGATCTAACCACCGGCGAGGTGTTGGCGCAGTCCTCCGAGTACAACCAACAGATCGCCAGGGGCGAGGACGTCATCTCTCGCATCATCTACGCCACCAAGGGCGGCGGTAGCGACGAGCTGCGGGACCTCGTCCTGGCCACCATCAACGAGAGAGTGGGGGCGGTATGCAAGCGCGCCCGCATCGAGCCGGACGCCATAGTGAAGGCCACGATCGGCGGCAACAGCACGATGATGGCCCTGCTCCTTGGCATCTCTCCGGAAAGCATCCGTCTCGACCCGTTCATCACGCCGTTCAATCAGGCACCACTCCTGCCCGCCCGAGATGTGGGCATAGTCATGTGCCCGGATGGAACCGTCGATCTCTTGCCCGGAGTGGCCAGCTACCTAGGTGCTGATATCACTGCGGGGACACTCTCTGCAGGCCTTCAGTCGTCTTCGGAGACCGCTCTCTTCATCGACATCGGCACGAACGGCGAGATGGTGCTGGGCTCGTCGGAATGGTTGGTCTCGTGTGCATGCTCGGCGGGCCCCGCTTTCGAGGGCTCAGGCGTGGTCCACGGGATGCGAGCCGCCAGAGGAGCCATCGAAGAGGTCTGGATCGATGGCGGAAGCCACGAGCCCACCTACCGGGTGATCGGGAAGGGACAGCCTCGGGGGATCTGCGGGAGCGGACTGATCTCGCTGGTCTCCGAGATGTTCCTCACCGGCATCCTGGACAAGGGTGGACACATAGACGAGACGCTGGGCAGCTCTCGGATCCGTCGCGGGCAGCACGGTGCCGAGTACGTCGTGGCCTGGGGGGCGGACGCGGAGGCGGGCGACGACATCGCCATCACGGCGGTCGACATCGACAACCTTCTGAGGGCCAAGGCCGCCGTCTACGCCGGCTTCAACGTCCTGGCGGACAGCGTCGGCGTTGAACTCGCATCCGTCGAGAAGGTACTGATCGGCGGGTCGTTCGGCAAGTACATCAACGTCGAGAAGGCAGTGGGTATCGGATTGCTTCCCGATCGGCCGTGGGAGCAGTTCGAATTCCTGGGGAACACGTCCGTCAAGGGCGCATTCCTCGCTCTGATCGATCGCGAGATGCGAGCCAAGATCGCCGGCATCGCTTCCTCGATGACGTACATCGAGTTGTCGGCGGACAACTCCTTCTATGAGGCCTTCACTTCTGCGTTATTCCTACCCCACACAGATCTATCGCTGTTCCCGTCCGTAGCGGCATCGATGACCTAGGAGGAGACGAGTATGTACATCATCGGCGAGAACATCCACATCATCTCGGAGAAGGTCAAGGACGCTCTGGCGGAACGCGATGCAGCGTTCTTCCAAGACCTTGCCGTGGCGCAAGTAGAGGCAGGCGCCCAGGCGCTGGATCTCAACCTAGGGCCGCGCAAGAAGGATTGGGAGGAGGTCTTCCCATGGATGGTTCGGACGGTGGAAGAGGTCGTCGATGTTCCCCTGAGCTTGGACAGCACCAACATCAGCGGCATCGAGGCAGGGCTCCAGGCTGTAACCAAGGCCCAGCCGATCATCAACTCCGTGTCGGCCGAAGAGGAGCGCCTGGCGGAGGTCCCCCTCCTCGCGAAGCGCTACAACGCGAGATTGGTGGCTCTCACGCTGGGCAAGACCGGGATACCCGTGTCGGCGGACGAGCGAGTCAACATCGCTATCGAGAAGCTCATCCCCCGGATGGTCGAGATCGACTTCCCAGTCGGGGACCTCATCATCGACCCCCTCGTTCTGACTGTGTCGGGATGCCAGGAGTACTGCCCCGAGCTGATCGAAGCGGTACGGACGATCCAGGTGGCATGGGACCCGCCACCGGCGGTCTCGGTAGGCTTGTCGAACGTCTCGAACGCTGTCCCGCACGAGAACAGGTCGCTCATCAACCGGGTCTACTGCGCGATGCTCATGGGAGCCAGCTTGCAGATGATCGTCGCCAACCCGTTCGACGAGGACCTGAAGGAAGTCATCCGCATGGTCGAGGAGCGCGATACCTCCACTCCTCTCGGGAAGCTATATGTCGCGATCTCAGATCGCACCGCGGCCATGGAAGAGCCGTCCATCGACGATGTAGACACCGCTGATGCCGAGCAGCAGGAGGTGTGGAAGACGGTGCAGATCCTCCTCAACAAGGTCATCTACGCCGACTCCTACCTGCAGACACGCGGTCAGCAGGGAGCCTAGGCCGACACCTCGTCCGCCGAATATTCGACTTCCCCCTCGACCATGGTTAGAACGACCTCGGCCTCGCTGACCCGCTGAAGATCCGGGCTGAACAGGTCCCGGTCGATCACCGCAAGGTCCGCGTACTTGCCCACTTCGATGGAGCCCGTCACGTCGTCCAGGTGGTTCACGTAGGCCGAACCCATCGTGAAGGCCCCGATGGCATCTTCAAGCGATACACGTTCCTGTGGCAGTAGGGGTTCGGGGTCGTCGGGTTCCGAGCGGTTCACGGCTATGTCCATCTCGAGAAGCGGATCTGGGCTCGATACGGACCAGTCGCTGCCGAACGCGAGCCGAGCACCCGAACGACGCAGGCTCTCGAACGGGTACTGCCATGCCGAGCGCTCCGGCCCGAGGAAAGGCAGGGTCAGGTCAACCATCTGCGCGTCGTTGGCCGCCCATAGAGGCTGACAGTTGGCCACGACGTCCAAAGCGGCGAAGCGCGGCAGATCCTCCGGATGGACAACCTGGATGTGTGCGATGTGGTGGCGATTGTCGTTGGAACCGTTGGCTCGCCGTGCAGCTTCGATGGCGTCCAGGGCTTCGCGAACCGCCCTGTCCCCTATCGCATGGAAATGCACCTGGAACCCCTCCGCGTCGAGACGCGTTACGTAACCCTTCAGTGCCTCGGGATCAACGAAGCTCAGCCCGCGGTTGCCCTTGTCGTGGGTGCACCCGGCGACACCGCACGGATCCAGGTAGGGGTCTATCAGAGCCCCCGTTCCGTTCTCCAGCACGCCGTCCTGCATGATCTTCACGGAAGTGGCGTTGAAGCGTCCCGCACTGGCCTGCTTCCGGGCCTCGATGAGACCTTCGATCTGCTCCTCACCCTTGTCGTGGTCCCACCACAGGGCGCCGACCACGCGCGCCGTCAGGTCGCCGCGGAGAGAAGTGTCCGTGTAGATGCCCTGGGTGTCTCCCCACTGGTCGGAACCGACGATGGCATCCTGCCAGGCGGTGATGCCGAGTGAGTGGAGGTACCTCTGTCCCTCAAGGAGTCCGCGTTCGACATCCCCACGGTCCAACTTCGGCATCCATCTCTCGACCAGCCGCATCGCCCCCTCGTGCAGGGTGCCGGAAGGCTCGCCCGAGGCATCACGCTCGATCCGCCCGTCCGATGGATCGGGGGTGTTCCGGTCTATGCCGGCGATCTCCAGCGCCTTCGAGTTGACCCACGCACCGTGGCCGTCGCGGTTCGTCAGGAGCATCGGACGATCCGGCACCACGGCGTCGGCCTCCTGCTTGGTGGGCGTTCCGCCCGGGAAGCAGGGCATGTACCAACCGCCCCCGCGGATCCACTCGACTTCCGGATGGGCGGTGGCATACGCCGTGATAGTCGCCAGATACGCGTCTCGATCGAAGAGGTCGCTGAGGTCGCACTGGAACCGCTCAAGACCCCCAGACGGTGGATGGACGTGTGAATCCTGGAAGCCGGGAAGAAGCATCTTCCCGGACAGGTCGAATACTCGCGTGTTCGGGCCGGCGAGCGACCGGATATCGGCATCGCTGCCAACCGCCGTGATCCGACCGGCCTTGACGGCTACAGCACCGGCTTTCGGCTGCGCGGGGTTCACGGTATGGACCGTTCCGCCAGTGAAGATGAGGTCCGCGGGATTGTCGCTCAAGACTGCAGTCTCCTAAGGCCGACGTTGCGCGCATGTTACAGCCCGGGGCGGTTCAGAACCAGTGCCCGCCGCCCGGCTGATACGCTCTTCGGTGAACGACTGCCCCCAGACACGGAGGAAGCATGGCGAATCATCTCGAGGTTAGGCACGAACGTCTGTACGTAAAGGTTCCCGGTAGCGACAAGCTGCGCAAGACAGCGGACGGTCGCCTACGGCGTCTCATCGCCGATGGATGGCGCGAAGTCGAGCGCAGGCAGGACACCGAATACGTGCAGGTTCGCCTCGAGCGTTCCGGCCATCGCCCTCCGATGATGCTGATCCCAGCGGCTGTCCCGCAGCAGACACGTGCTCGGCGCGACAACTTCGGCGGCGGGCCCGGCGGGGGCGGTCGTGGACCGGGCGGACCCGGCGGTCGTGGACCGGGCGGACCCAAGGGACCTCGCGACGGAGCGCCCGCAGCTGCACCGGCTTCGGCCCCACCGGCTGCAACACCGGCTTCGGCCCCACCGGCTGCAACGCCCGCTTCGGCTCCTGCCCCAGAGACGGGCGCCCCCGAGGCGCTCCCAGTCGCCTGACGGGAACCTCTCTTAGCCTTTCGAGCGCTCGATGCGCCCTTGTTTGACGCGCTGCTGAGCTGTCAGGACGACCTTCCTGAGCCGCACGTGGTTGGGGGTGACCTCGACGCATTCGTCCTCCCGGATGAACTCCAGGGCCTGTTCAAGTGACAGGTTCACCTTTGGGATGAGCCGAACGGTTTCCTCAGAGACCGATGCCCGCATGTTGGTGAGCTTCTTCTCCTTGGTCGGGTTGACGTCCATGTCGTCGGCACGCGCGTTCTCCCCCACGATCATCCCCTCATACACCTCTTCGGTCGGCCCGACGAACATCGCTCCGCGCTCCTGCAGGTTCAGCAGGGCGAAGGTCGTGGTCACTCCCTGCCGGTCTGCGACCAGCGACCCCGTCGGACGGGTGCGCAGTTCGCCGTGCCAGGGCTCGTAGCCTTCGAAGACGTGGTGCAACTGACCCGCGCCGCGCGTTTCCGTCAAGAACTCGGTTCGGAAACCGATCAGACCTCGCGCGGGCACCACGTATTCCATGCGGATCCATCCGGTGCCGTGGTTCACCATCTGCTCCAAACGGCCCTTGCGCATCGACAGGAGCTGACTGATAACCCCTAGGTAGTCTTCGGGCGCGTCTATCGCGACCCGTTCCACGGGTTCGTGGATCTTCCCGTTCACGGTTCTGGTGACCACCTGCGGCTTGCCCACGGTCAACTCGAAGCCTTCGCGACGCATCATCTCCACGAGCACCGCGAGCTGTAGCTCCCCGCGACCCTGAACCTCCCAGGAGTCCGGACGCTCGGTGTCGAGGACACGGATCGCCACGTTGCCGACGATCTCCTGATCGAGGCGCGCCTTCACGAGTCGGGCGGTGACCTTGGGGCCGTCGGTTCCGGCCAGGGGCGAAGTGTTGATCCCGATGGTCATGGAAAGGCTGGGCTCATCCACGCGGGTGACCGGAAGCGGACGCGGATCCGACAGATCGGCGAGGGTCTCTCCGATCGTGATCTCCGGCAGTCCGGCGATGGCGATGATCTCCCCCGGTCCGGCCTCGGCTGCGTCGACCCGGTCCAGTTCCTCCGTCACGTAGAGCTCGGTGATCTTCGCTTGCTCGACCGTCCCGTCCACCCGGCACCATGCGACCTGCTGACCCTTTCGGATCGTCCCGTGCCTGACCCTGCACATCGCCAGGCGACCCACGTACGGGGACGCGTCGAGGTTCGTGACGAGGGCTTGGAGAGGGTGGTCGTCTTCATACGTGGGGGCCGGGATGTACTCGACCAGAGACTTGAACAGCGGTTCCAGGTCTTGGCCCGGCGACTCCGGATCGAGGGTGGCCTGGCCCGCTCTGGCGTTGCAGTACAGGATGGGGAACTCGATCTGGTGCTCCCCAGCATCAAGGTCAAGGAACAGCTCGTACACCTCGTCCACGACCTCTTTCACCCGCGCGTCCGGCCTGTCGATCTTGTTGACAACCAGGATCACTGGGAGCTTTGACTCGAGAGCCTTGCGTAGCACGAATCTCGTCTGCGGGAGCGGCCCCTCGCTGGCGTCCACGAGTAGGAGGACCCCGTCGACCATCGTCAGTCCGCGTTCAACCTCTCCCCCGAAGTCCGCATGGCCGGGGGTGTCCACGATATTGATCTTCACTCCCCCGTGTCGCACGGCGGTGTTCTTCGCGAGGATGGTTATGCCCTTCTCTCGCTCCAGATCCATCGAGTCCATGACCCGCTCATTGACGTCCTGGTTATCGCGAAAGGCTCCGGACTGCCACAGCATGGCGTCGACCAATGTCGTCTTGCCGTGGTCCACGTGGGCCACGATGGCGACATTGCGAAGGTCATCTCTGGTGGGCATGGTTGATCGCTCCGGAAGAGGGGTACGGGAACAAGTGTACCGGTCGGGATTGCCACCGACCCGGCAACTCCCGTAGCGTTGGCTGCGACGACGAAGGAGGACACATGGAACCGTCGAGACGCTTCACAGGCAAGAACGTGGTGGTTACCGGCGCGTCCAGCGGCATCGGTCGCGCGGTGGCCCTAGCTTTCGTCGAGGAAGGCGCGTGGGTCCTGGGGACAGGCAGAGACGAAGCCCGCTTGGATGAGACCAAGAGGATGGCATCGCGGCCGGAGATGATAGAGACGACGGTGGCCGACCTCAGGGTGCCCGAAGAGTGCCGGCGGGTTGTCACCGAGGCGATCGAAGCCACCGGTCGGCTGCATGTTCTGGCCAACTGCGCCGGCATAGCACTCGAGGGCACGGCGCTCGGAGTAACCGAAGAGAACTGGAGCCACACGTTTGCCCTGAACCTGAACGCGCCCCTCTGGTCCAGCCAGGTTGCGGCGCGTCACATGATCGAGCAGGGCGGCGGTTCGATCGTGAACATAACGTCGGTTGACGCGTTCATCGTCGAGTCCCCTCAGGCCCAGTACAACGCGTCGAAGGCGGCTCTCCAGATGCTCACGCGTTCGATGGCTCATGAACTGGCGCATCTGGGAGTACGGGTGAACGCGGTGGCGCCCGGTCAGACGGTCACCCCGATGGTTCAACCGGACCTCGATCTTCCCGGCTTCACCGAAACGTACCTGCGGAAGATACCGATGCGGCGCTATGCCCTGGCGGACGAGCAGGCCAAGGTCGTCCTGTTCCTGGCTTCGGACGAGGCGAGCTACGTGACAGGCGAGACCATCGTGGTGGACGGCGGCGAGACGCTCGGCTCCTGGTACGACCCCAACGACGAACCGCCCGTCCCGGCGTAGGCCCCTACTCGGGATCCTCGGCCAGAGGGTCAGAGTCGAATCCCGACTTCCGGTGACCTGTCCCGTCGCAGAACGGTTTCGTCGTCGAGTGACCGCACCGACAGAGCCAGACATCCGCGCCCGCCGTGATCGGATACACCTTGCCCTGCGAATCCACGATCTTCACGGGCCCGCTCACGTGGTACGAGCTGTTCCGGTCGACCCGTATGACCACTTCGTCACTCATCCACATATCCCCTTCCTGGCGACCAAGAAGCATAGCCTCGGTTCCGGGAAGGTTGCGGTGCGCGCTCGACTACGACAGCCCCGTTCCGCCGGTCGCGGCCTCAGCTCTGGCCGCCTCGATCTTCCTGTTGCTCAGGCGGGGCAAGGCGATGACGGTCATGATCGCGATACAGACCCCGGTCAGAAGGAATGGGAAGCGGAGACCGAAAGCGCTGGCCAGCACCCCGCCCAACAGCGCCCCGATGGGAAGCGATCCCAGCCCGATGAAGCGGAAGTCGCTGCTCACGCGACCGAGCAGATGGTCGGGGATCAGCTCCTGGCGCAGCGAGATCGTGACGATGTTCCAGACGATGCCGCCGGCGCCGTCCAACATCAGTGCGGCGGCGGCGACCACCGCAGAGGAAGTCAATCCCAACGTAGTCGCGGTGACGGCGCCGGCGACCATGCACCCGATCATCGTGCTTCCGGGGCCGAAACGGGCGCTGGCCCGGCGAGCGATGAAGCTTCCCCAGAGGCTGCCGAGAGCGTAGACGGCCAGCAAGACCCCGTACGATCCCGGATGCAGCCGAAGGATCTCCAGCGCGTATAGGACGAAGACGGCGAAGTACGCGGTCTGCAGCAGGTTCCATATCCCGAGCATCACCGCCATGGTTCGAAGGAGACGGTTGCTCCACAGCCATCGGAACCCCTCGACTATCTCCGCGCGCATCGACGAGGCTCCGGACTTCTCGGCACCCTTCGCTCGGAACGAGCCTCGCATGGACAGCACCAGCAGCGATGACAGTGCGAACGAAGCTGCGTCCAGGAAGAAGGGCACTGTGACCATCGCCGCGAAGAGGAGACTCCCCAAGGGAGGCCCTACGAACTCGCGAGCCACGATCTGGACGCCCTGAAGTCGGCTGTTGGCCTCCTCCAACTGCTCCTTCCGCACGACCGAGGGCAGGATCGCGAGAGAGGCGTTATCGAACAGCGTTTCTCCGGCTCCTATCGCGAAGGCGACCACGATGAGCATCGGGATGCGTGCTGAGTGAGTGACGACGGCAACGCCGAGGCCGAACATGACCACGGCGCGGAATGCGTCCACCCGCCACATCGCCCGCCTCCGGTCCAACCTGTCGATCAGAGCGCCGCTGACCACGGAGAAGAGCAGCCACGGGAGCCCGGCAGCCATCGCAACCAGAGAGACTGTTACGGGATCACGGGTGATGGATGCGGCCAGCAGGGGAATGACGGTGTTGCGGACCCCGTCTCCCAGTGAGGAGATGCCACCGCCCAGCCAAAGCTTCCGGTAGTTGGACCCCAGCGGATCGTGCCTGCTCATGTCCAGCGCACTCTATCGCCCGCGAGAGGTCGCTCTCCGTGCAGCAGATGTTGGTGTCGGAGGGGGGATTTGAACCCCCACCCTCTTGCGAGGACTAGGGTGATGGGTTCCCCCGAGGACTAGGGGACGGTGACGGTCTGCGAATCTGAGTTCGCGTCGGTGCAGATCACGGTGCCACCGTAGGGACCGTCCATCACACCGTCCACGTGCGTGTAGATGGTGTAGGAACCCCCGGGGAGCTTGCCCGTCTGGATGTTGTAGACGCCCACCGGGTTCGTCGTGCCCGACGCGGCCGCGTCGCCCAGCATCATTACCGTCCTGCCCCCGGCCGGGCACTCGGGCACTTTTGCAGGCGGAAGGTAGCTGCCCTTCGCCTTGATCTTTGTGTCAAGGGCTCGAGCGGCCATGGACAAGGTCGAGATCGAAGCATCGCTGGAATCACGCTCGTTCCTTGCTTCCGCCGCGCCGCCGACGCTCAACACCAGCACGAGCATCGCAACCATAGCTACCTTCGTACGCGTCATCGGGAACCTCCCCGCAGTAGGGAACAATCCGGCCGCCCTCCGGACGCCCATACTATTCCGCCGGGAAGCGAAGATGCAAACCGAGCCCCTGGTCCGACCTTCCGTCCGGGAACCCCGCCGGGGTATGCTCGCTGCCCAGTGAGCGACGCGAATCCACCCGGCGCCATCTCCCCCGCCCCGCAGCATCGAAGACGGTGGCCCCGGCTGGCGAGATGGACCATCTTGGTCCTCGTCGTGCTCGCTCTGGACGCCGTCTGGGCGGGCCTCGCGGTCCGGGGTCGCCTGCAGTCGGCTCGGGACAATCTCGTGGCCGCCGGCGACCTCCTCGCGAACGGGCAGCTGGACGAGTCGGCGGCGCACCTGGCCGAAGCCCGGAGGGCCGCGCACGCCATCGGGAGCTTCGGTGCGCACCCCTCAGTCTGGATCGCGGGACACCTACCGTGGATCGCTGACAACGTGGCCGCGGTGAAAGCACTGGGCGACTCGGCGGAGCTCGCGGCTGGAGCGGGCGAGGCGGTCATCGGCGCCGTCGACGACGCGGGCTGGTCGGGCTCGGGGATCCCGGGCTTCTCGGGCTCGGACGCGCTCGCCAAGACACAGCTCGCCGGCATCGCTCCCGAGCTGGACCGGGCGGCATCCACGCTGACCCTAGCGGAGCAGCTGCTCGCGGGGGTGCCCACCGAGGGCCTCCTCGGACCCATCCGTGACGCCGTCGTCACCTCGCGCGGCAAGCTCGCGGGAAACGCCAAGCTACTCGGCAACGCGACCGATATCGCCGGGCTCCTGCCTGATCTCCTCGCCAACGGCAAGCGCTACCTGCTCCTCGGACAGAACCTCGACGAGCCCCGCGGAACTGGCGGGTTCATCGGCTTCTACGGCTTCTTAGGGATCAAAGACGGGCGCATGCGCCTGGAACGGTTCGTGTCCGCCGCCGAGTTCATGACACCGGAACCCGTCGGCTTGCCCGTGGACGCGCCGACCGAGTACCGCAAGCGATGGCAGGACCTCTACGCCCTGACGGACGTGCGCCAGTCCAACTACGAGCCCGACCTTCCGACCACCGGCGACGTCATCCTGCAGTTCGCGAAGGCCTACGGTTGGGGCAAGTTCGACGGCATCATCATGGTCGATCAGGTCTGGATGTCCTACATGCTCGGGGTCGCCGGAGCGATCGAGACGCCGGCGTGGCCGGAGCCCATCTCGACGAGCAATGCCCTACAGGTTCTCGGTCACGACGTCTTCTTCGTCGGGGACCTCAACGGCAACGGTAACTACGACGAGTCCAACGCCGCGCAGGGAGCGATCGCGGAGGCCCTTTGGACGGCTATCGAGACCCGCGACCTCCCGCCTGCACCGTTCGCCGAAGCCGTCTCGCGAAGCATCGCCGAGCGGCACCTCCAGCTCTACGCCTCCGACCCAAAGGTCGAGAGATTGATCGCGGACCTCGGTGCGGCAGGCGATACGAGGCTCGGGAAGAACCCCATCTACGTGACATGGTCCGCGCTCTCGGCCAACAAGCTCGCCGGCCTTCAGGACCGGCGGGTGGATGTGGACGTCTCCATAGACGACCAGGGCACGGCGACGGTAACCACCACGCTGCGCGATGTGAACCACTCGCCCGCCGGACTACCGGGAGAGTTCTACGACGGCGGCAACCTCAGCTTTCCCGCCGGGGCGTTCGCCTGCTACGTCAGCGTCTACCTTCCCGAAGAGATCGAGGGCTATCCCTCGTTCGAGGCCTCGGGTCAAACCGTCACCGGGCTGCAGCAGGACCAGGGACGTCCCGTTGCTATAGGGCTTGTGAACCCACCTCCGGGCGGCGAGTACACATGGTCGGTCACCTACACCACCCGCGAGGCCGTTACGAACGTCGGGGGTGCGAAGGAGTACCGCCTGGACTTCCTGCCGCAGCCCACCGTCGTTCCGATCACGCTCAGCGTGAAGATGCAGATCCCGGGCGGAGCCGAGGTCACGGCGGCCTCACCGGGCATGACCGTTGTCGACTCCAGCGTCACCTTCCAGGGCTCGCCGGTCACCGAGCAGTCGTACTGGGTCAGATTCGGCTGACTACCTGGTGTCGGAGGGGGGATTTGAACCCCCACCCTCTTGCGAGGACTAGGCCCTCAACCTAGCGCGTCTACCTTATTCCGCCACTCCGACGAGGCGCACGCAGTATATGCGGCTACAGCTTCCCGCGCGAAGACTGGATGTCCAGGAAGAGGGTCGTGAGGCCGAACAGAACGGCGAGAACGACGGTGAGCTTGTCCAGCCTCCGCTCCAGCGAAGTGCCGCTGGACAGGCCGCCTCCTCCACCGAACATATCGGAAAGGCCGCCTCCCTTTCCGGCGTGCAGCAGCACGAGCAATATGAGCACGAGGGACGAGATGACCTGCATAACTATGGCGATAGTGTTCAGCATTCGAGAGACTCCCTAGCTTTCGGTGTCCTCGATGATAGCGCGGTCGGCGAGAGGGTAGTGGCAGGCAGCAACCTGGCCCGGATGATGAGGCAGGAGCTCAGGCTCGTCGGAGGCGCACCTGGGCAGCTGGGCGACCGGGCAGCGAGGGTGGAAGCGGCACCCGGACGGCGGGTCGATCGGCGACGGCACATCCCCCTCCAGGATGATCCGCTTCTTCCTCGCTGCCAGCTTGGGATCGGGGATGGGCACCGCGGAGAGCAAAGCCCCCGTGTAGGGGTGCTTCGGGTTCTCGTAGAGAGTTGCCCCCGGAGCGCGCTCGACGATCTTGCCAAGGTACATCACCTCGACGCTGTCCGAGACGTGCTTG
>Ga0315290_10002221_pt1 | contig 13657 bp, 11 predicted proteins | sample YL17G12_0_MG_FD_203627 | JGI IMG/M metagenome (GOLD analysis project Ga0315290, IMG submission 203627) | Sediment microbial communities from Yellowstone Lake, YNP, Wyoming, USA - YL17G12_0 | ecosystem: Environmental > Aquatic > Freshwater > Lake > Sediment | place: USA: Wyoming | collected... | reverse complement strand
GTGCCGCTACTCAGTCTCCGCGCCGCCATTGCTTTCCGGGTGCCTGATTCGATCACTTGCCCGACAAGAACCTGTCGCACGCCGCCGCCGCGCCACGACCCTCGTTGATCGCCCACACGACCAGCGACTGGCCGCGTCGGCAATCACCCGCGGAGAACACGCCCTTCACGCTCGTGGCATAGCGACCGTACTCGGCCTGGACGTTGCTGCGTGCGTCGCACGCGACGCCAATGTCCTTCAGCAGCGACTGTTCCGGACCGAGAAAACCCATCGCCAGCAGTGCGAGCTGCGCGGGACGCGCTCGTTCCGTGCCCGGCACTTCGACCGGCACGACCGCTCCCTTGTCGTTGCGCTGCCACTTCACTTCGACGGTCACGATCGACTCGAGGGTGCCGCTGGTGTCGCCCACGAATTTCTTGACCGTCGTCAGGTAGACGCGCGGGTCGTCGCCATACCTGGCCGCAGCCTCTTCCTGGCCGTAGTCCATCTTGTAGACCTTGGGCCACTCCGGCCACGGGTTGTCATTGGCGCGCTCGACCGGCGGCCGCGCCATGATCTCGATCTGCGTGACGCTCTTGCAGCCCTGGCGCAGTGCCGTGCCGACACAGTCGGTGCCGGTGTCGCCGCCGCCGATGACGATGACGTCTTTCCCGCGCGCGTGGACGGGTGAGTGGTCGGCACCTCCGTTGAGCAGCGCGCGCGTGCTCGCGGTGAGGTATTCCATCGCGAAGTGCACGCCACGCAGGTCGCGGCCTTCCAGGGCCAAGTCACGCGGTTGCGTCGCTCCCGTGCAGATGACCGTTGCGTCGAAATCGCGCAGCAGCAGCTGCGCCTCGACGTTCTCGCCGACGTTCGCGTTGCAGAAGAACTTGATGCCTTCGGCTTCGAGCAGCTTGATGCGACGCTCGACCACCGTTTTCTTGTCGAGCTTCATGTTCGGGATGCCGTACATCAGCAGTCCGCCCGGACGGTCTTCGCGCTCGAGCACCGTGACCAGGTGGCCTGAGCGATTCAGCTGCTGCGCGGCCGTGAGCCCCGCCGGGCCCGAACCGATCACCGCGACCTTCTTGCCGGTGCGCGCGCCCGGCGATTCCGGCAGCACCCAGCCTTCGTCCCAGCCGCGATCGATGATCTCGTTCTCGATGTTCTTGATCGTGACCGGGGCCTCGTTGATGCCGAGCACGCACGAGCCTTCGCACGGCGCCGGGCACACGCGCCCGGTGAATTCCGGGAAGTTGTTCGTCATGTGCAGGCGGTCGAGCGCTTCGCGCCAGAGCCCGCGGTAGACGAGGTCGTTCCACTCGGGAATCACGTTGTTGATCGGGCAGCCGGCTGCCATGCCGCTGATCAGCTTGCCCGTGTGGCAGAACGGCACGCCGCAGTCCATGCAGCGGGCGCCCTGGTGGCGGAGACGCTTCTCCTCCAGGTGCGGGTGGAACTCGTTCCAGTCGCCGATACGCTCGAGCGGCGCGCGGTCGACAGGAAGTTCACGCAGGTATTCGATGAATCCGGTTGGCTTGCCCATCGTCTTCTTCTTTTCAGTTGCCGCCGACGCGCGCGAGGTCGCGCGCATTCTGCTCGAAGGCCACCATGATCGCCTCGTCGCCGACGAGCCCCTGCTCCTCGGCGCGCGCGATGGCGGCCAGCATGCGCTGGTAGTCCTTCGGGATGACCTTCACGAATTTCGGCACCATGTCGTCCCAGGCGCCGAGCACGAGCCGCGCGCGGTCACTCGACGTGTGGTCCAGGTGACGCTCGATCATGCGCCGCACCTCGGTGATCTCCGCTTCGTCGGTCAGCTGCTCGAGGTTGACCATCTGCGAGTTCACGTGCGCACCGAACGTGCCGTGCTCGTCGAGCACGTAAGCGATGCCGCCCGACATGCCGGCGCCGAAGTTGCGTCCCGTTGCGCCGAGCACGACCACGCGGCCGCCCGTCATGTACTCGCAGCCGTGATCACCCACGGCTTCGACGACGGCATTCACGCCGCTGTTGCGTACGCAGAAGCGTTCGCCGGCCATGCCGCGGATGTAGGCCTCGCCACTGGTGGCGCCGTAGAGCGCCACGTTGCCGACGATGATGTTGTCCTCGGCCGGGAACTTCGAACCCGTCGGCGGGAACACCGCGATCTTGCCGCCCGACAGGCCCTTGCCGACGTAGTCGTTCGCATCGCCCTCGAGCGACAGGCTCATGCCCGACGGGATGAACGCGCCGAAGCTCTGGCCGGCAGAACCGCGGAAGTGCAGGCGGATCGTGTCCTTCGGCAAGCCCTTCGCGCCGTGCCGCCGCGTGATCTCGCTGCCGACGATGGTGCCGGTCACGCGGTTGACGTTGCGGATCGGCAGTTCGGCGACGACGTCCTCGCCGCGCTCGATCGCCGGCTCGCACAGGTCCATCAGCACGGTCATGTCGAGCGAGCGCTCGATGCCGTGGTCCTGCTCGTCCTGCTGGAACCGGCCCCAGTCCGGATCGACTTCGGGCGAGTAGAGGAGGGTCGACAGGTCGATGCCCTTCGCCTTCCAGTGTTGCACCGCCTTGCGCGCTTCGAGCTTGTCCACGCGGCCGACCATTTCCTCGAGCGTGCGGAAACCGAGCTGCGCCATGATCTCGCGCAGCTCCTGCGCGATAAACCGCATGAAATTGACGACGTGCTCGGGCTTGCCCTTGAACTTCTCGCGCAGCCGCGGATCCTGCGTCGCGACACCCGCGGGGCAGGTGTTGAGGTGGCAGACCCGCATCATGATGCAGCCCGTCGCCACGAGCGGCGCGGTGGCGAAGCCGAATTCCTCGGCGCCGAGCAGTGCCGCGATCGCGACGTCGCGCCCTGTCTTAAGCTGGCCATCGGTCTCGACCGCGATGCGACTGCGCAGGTTGTTCAGCACCAGCGTCTGGTGAGCCTCGGCGAGGCCGAGTTCCCAGGGCAGGCCCGCGTGCGTGATCGACGTCTGTGGCGAGGCGCCGGTGCCGCCGTCGTAGCCGCTGATCAGCACGACGTCCGCGTGCGCCTTCGCGACGCCGGCCGCGATCGTGCCCACGCCGACTTCGGCCACCAGCTTCACGCTGATGCGCGCACTGCGGTTCGCATTCTTGAGGTCGTGGATGAGTTCCGCGAGGTCCTCGATCGAATAGATGTCGTGGTGCGGCGGCGGCGAGATCAGGCCGACGCCCGCCGTCGTGTGCCGGGTCTTGGCGATCGACGGGTACACCTTGGTGCCAGGCAACTGGCCGCCCTCGCCGGGCTTCGCGCCCTGCGCCATCTTGATCTGGATCTCTTTCGCGCTGACGAGGTACTCGCTCGTCACGCCGAAGCGGCCCGAGGCCACCTGCTTGATGGCTGAGCACTTCGAATCGCCGTTCGGCAGCGGCACGTAGCGCTCCGGATCTTCGCCGCCTTCGCCCGTGTTGCTCTTGCCGCCGATGCGGTTCATCGCGATCGCGAGCGTCTCGTGCGCTTCCTTGCTGATCGAGCCGTATGACATCGCGCCGGTCTTGAAGCGCTTCATCAGGGTTTCGATCGACTCCACTTCGTCGATCGGCACGGCATCCGCAGGCTTGAAGTCGAGCAGGCCGCGCAGCGTGCAGAGGTTGGTGGCCTGGTCGTTGACCAGCGACGAGTACGCCTTGAACGTCTCGAAGCTGCCGGTGCGCACCGACTTCTGCAGGCGATGGATGCTCTCCGGGTTGAACAGGTGGTACTCGCCTTCGGCGCGCCACTGGTACTGGCCGCCCACCGGCAGCGTGTGGCGATCGGCGGCGGGACGGTCCGGGAATGCGGCGTTGTGCCGCAGCAGGACTTCCTGCGCGATCACGTCCGTGCCGATGCCGCCGACGCGCGATGCGGTCCAGCTGAAGTATTCGTCGATCACGTCCTGGCGCAGGCCGAGGGCCTCGAACACCTGTGCGCCGCGGTAGCTCTGCAGCGAAGAGATGCCCATTTTCGAGGCGACCTTGATCACGCCCTTGGATGCGGCCTTGACGAAGTTCCTGCAGGCCGTCTTGTGGTCGATGTGGTTGAGCAGGCCTTCGTGGATCATGTGGTCGATCGTTTCGAAGGCCAGGTACGGGTTGATCGCGCTCACGCCGTAGCCGATCAGCAGCGAGAAGTGGTGCACCTCGCGCGCTTCACCGGTCTCGAGCACGAGGCTCGCGCGCGTCCGCAGGCCTTCGCGGATCAGGTAGTGATGCAGGCCCGCCACCGCCATCAGTGCCGGGATCGGCGCGAAATCCTTGTTGACCCCGCGGTCGCTCAGGATGATGACGTTGACCTCTTCTTCCTCGATGAGACGCCGCGCCATCAGGCGCAGCTCCTCCATCGACTTGACGAGGCCCTTTTCGCCGCGACTCACGCGGAACAGGATCGGCAGTACGCCGACGCGCAGGCCAGGCAGGTCCATGCGACGGATGCGCGCGAACTCTTCGTTGGTGACGATCGGATATTTGAGTTCGAGGCGGCGGCAATCCGCCGGCTGTGGGTTCAGCAGGTTGCCTTCGGAGCCGAGGCGCGTCTCGGCCGAGGTGACGATCTCTTCGCGGATGCAGTCGATCGGCGGGTTCGTGACCTGCGCGAACAACTGCTTGAAGTAGTCGTACAGCAGGCGCGGCTTGGCCGAAAGCACGGCCAGCGGCGTGTCGTTGCCCATCGAGCCCACGGCCTCGATACCGTCGCGCGCCATCGGCGTCAGGATGATGCGCTGGTCCTCGAACGTGTAGCCGAACGCGATTTGCCGCTGCAGCAGCGAGTCGGAGTCGGGCTGCGGCAGCTCGGGTGGCTGCGGCAGGTCGTCGACGTGAATCTGGTATTCGTCGAGCCACTCGCGGTACGGGCGCGCGGTCGCGAGCGTGCGCTTGATCTCTTCGTCCTCGACGATGCGGCCCTGTGCGGTGTCGACCAGGAACATCTTGCCGGGCTGCAGCCGGCCCTTGCGGACGATGTCTTCCGGCGGCACGTCCAGCACGCCGGCTTCCGACGCCAGGATGACGAGGTCGTCCTTCGTGACGTAGTAGCGACCCGGGCGCAGGCCGTTGCGGTCGAGCACGGCGCCGATCTGCGTGCCGTCGGTGAACGAGATCGAGGCGGGACCGTCCCACGGCTCCATCAGGCTCGAGTGGTACTGGTAAAACGCCCGCTTCTCGTCGTCCATCGACTCGTGGTTCGACCACGGCTCGGGGATCATCATCATCACGGCGTGCGGGAGCGAGCGGCCCGAGAGATAGAGCAGTTCGAGCGTGTTGTCGAACATGCCCGAGTCGCTGCCGTTCGGGTTGATGATCGGCCGGATCTTCCTGATGTCGTCGCCGAACGCCTCGGCCTCGAAACGGGCCTCGCGCGCGTGCATCCAGTTGGCGTTGCCGCGGACCGTATTGATCTCGCCGTTGTGTGCGATGTAGCGGTAGGGGTGCGCGCGGTCCCAGCTCGGGAACGTGTTGGTGCTGAAGCGCGAATGGACCAGCGCGAGCGCAGTCTCCAGCAGCGGGTTGTGCAGGTCGGTGAAGTACTGGTCGAGCTGCGTGGTGAGCAGCATGCCCTTGTAGACGATCGTGCGCGCCGAGAGGCTCACGATGTACCAGTACTCGGCGCCCGAGAGCGTCGAGGTGCGGATTTCGTTGTAGGCGCGTTTGCGGACCACGTAGAGCTTGCGCTCGAACGACAGGTCGTCGGCGATGTCGGGGCTGCGGGCGATGAACACCTGCCGCATGAACGGCTCGCACGAGCGCGCGGTCTCGCCGAGCATGCCGTTGCTGGTCGGCACGGTGCGCCAGCCAAGCACGGTCATGCCTTCCGACTGCACGACCTGTTCGAACTTCTGCTCGACCTGGCGGCGGACCGTCGGATTGCGCGGCAGGAAAATGATGCCGCTGCCGTACTGGCCAGCCGCGGGCAGCGGGATGCGCGCCTTGCGGCACACCTCTTCATTGAAGGCATGCGGCATCTGCAGCAGCACGCCGGCGCCGTCACCCGTGTTGATCTCGCAGCCGCAGGCGCCGCGGTGGTCCAGGTTCTTCAGCACCTGGATCGCCTGCTCGAGGACGCGGTGCGATTTGTGACCCTTGATGTTGACGACGAACCCCTGGCCACAGGCGTCGTGCTCGTTGCGCGGGTCGTAGAGACCTTGCTTGGCGGGCGGACCCAGCTGCACGGGCTTGTCCTCGTGGACGCAGTCGATGGCATCCGTCGCAGAGGTAATCGGTTGCTGTGCGCTCATCGTCGGCCCTGCCTGTGGTTCTCAGGCGTCGCTCAGGGGCAAGGAGTGGCCGCCGCTCGTGGGGAGCCGGCCCTCCTGCACCTGTCGACGGTCGTGGATACGTGACTGATATGACACGTGATCCCGGCTGCGTCAATGCACTGCAACAAAGTGGTCTAAGCCTCGGCGAGGATGCCATTTCGCAGTGGCCGGGCGGAGTAGCGTGGGTCAGCCGAATGCTGCTAGTGTGCGGCTCGCGGGTGGGTCGAAAAACAAAGGGGATTCAAATGGATGCAACGACGGCGGCAGGCACGGTAGGGATGGGTATGGGAGTCTTTTTGCTGGTATTGGTGGTGGTTGGCGCCATCAGCGGCCTCATCGTCGGCGGCATCGCCCGCTTCCTGCTGCCCGGACCCGATCCGATGAGTTGGCCGCGCACGATCCTTTATGGCATCGGCGGCTCGTTCCTGGGCGGCATGGTCGGCCGACTGCTGCACGTCCCCCTGTTCCTGACTTTCGTGCTGGAGGTCGCCTGCGCCGCGGGCCTGATCTGGTTCTTCACGCGCCGCAACAAGCCGGCTGCTTGAGACCTGGTCCAGAGTCAAGCTGTTGTAACAGTTTGATTTATAAGAATTAATAGATCGGCCAGGGAACAACCCTGGCCGACTCTGGTACCTTCGCCGGAACTTTCAGGTCGACGTTCCCGTCCTAACCGGACCCAGGCGAACAGGCGGCCAACCCCACAGCCACTCATGGAGGGCTTTGCGCCGGCCGCACCCACAACGTGATTCGTGTCACTGCGCCGGAACCTCGTTTTGACCGAGGCCCCTGGTACCCGTACACCGACACAGCCGGACTGCACAGCGAGGAGCCGAACCATGGCCAACCACAGAACCGCGCGCATGGACGCGAAGCCGAGCCTGACCGCCCTCGTGGCGCTGGCGGCGTTCGCCCTCGGTTTGCCCGGCGGCAACGTCCTGGCGGACAAGCCGTCGGCGAGTCCCGGCGTAGCGGAGATCGCATCCGCCATCGGCCGCGGCATCCAGACCGCGCAGGAAGGCGTCGTCTCCTGGTACGGGGCTCAGTTCCAGGACCGCACGACCGCAAGCGGCGAGCGATTCGATTCCGGCGCGTTCACGATGGCGCACCCCAAGTTACCTTTCGGCACGATGGTGCGCGTGACGAACCTGCGCAACGGCCGCAGTGTCGTGGTGCGCGTCAACGATCGCGGACCGTTCGTAGGCACGCGCATCGCGGACCTCTCGCAGGCCGCCGCGTCCGAGATCGGCATGATGCGCAAGGGCGTGGCGCGGGCCCGCATCGAAGTGCTCGATGGGGAATCGGAGTCAGTTACGACCCCCTGACCGTTGCGTCGATCGCAATCAACTGACGGGCTGCGCTATCGTTCGGCTGGGCTGATTCCAGGTGCAGGTCTCCGTGTCGCAAGCGATCTCGAGCGAAAGCCGCTTTGAAAAGCTGGTGGCTGCGGTGCTGCGCACCGCACTGCGCGCAACCCTGCTGCCGACGTTCCGTCCCGGGCGACCGATCCCCGAGCAGCGTCGCCGGCTCGCGCTCGTCACGCGCCTGACGCTGCCGGCGCGCGGCGTCGATTTCACGGCCGCCACCTGCGGTGGCGTGCCAGGGGAGTTCGTGCAAACCCGCGGTCTTGCGGCCACGCAGGGCACCATTCTGTACCTGCACGGAGGCGCTTATTGTGTCGGCTCGCCTGCGACGCATCGCGCCATCACCAGTCACCTCGCGCGCCGCACCTCGGCCCGCGTCTTCGTCGCGGACTACCGGCTTGCGCCGGAGCATGCATTTCCGGCGCCTGTCGACGACGCCGTCGCAGCCTATCGCGCGCTGCTCCGTGACGGCGGCTCGCCCCAGCGCAGCGCGATCATCGGCGATTCAGCCGGCGGCGGGCTCGCGCTCGCGACAGCGCTGCGATTGCGCGAACTCGGTGAACCGTTGCCCGCAGCGCTCGTGCTCTTTTCGCCATGGATCGACCTCGGCACCCCGGACCGTGGCGTCGAACCCGCGGGTGAAACGATGCTCTCACGCGCGTGGACGGCGGAATGCGCGCGCCTGTATCTCCAGGGTTGCGACAGTGGGGATCCATTGGCTTCACCCATCAACGGTGACCTGCGTGGATTGCCGCCGACGCTAGTACAGGTGGGGCAGGACGAACTGCTGCTGCCCGATGCGCGGCGCCTGTATTCAGCCCTCGCCGCCGCAGACGTGGCTGTCGAACTGCAGGAATTCCCGCGCCGCTGGCACGTGTTCCAGGTGAACGCGGGTGTGCTTGCGGATGCGGACCGGGCGCTCGAGTCGGTTGCGCGTTTCCTGCACGAACGCGGGCTCAATTAAGGCGCTGCGCTGGTCGCCGCCACCGGCTGCGCGATGTTCCCCGCCAGGGCTGGATCGCGGGTAGTCATCAGATCTCCCGCGTGCCCGGGCGACGCGTCGCGCGGCGGGTGCTGCACAATGAAAGCGGCGATGTCACCGAGCGCGCGCCTGGCCTCCGGCAACATCGAGAACAGCGGAAATACGTGCGGCATGTCCGGCCAGACGTCGATGCGCGAGTTCGTGCCAGCCTGCTGTGCGCGATCGTGCGCGCGTACCGAATCGTCGAGCAACATCTCGGTGGAGCCAGCCATGAAAAACAACGGCGGCAGGTTGGCCCAGTTGCCGTACAGCGGCGAGATGAGTGGGTCCGTGCGGTCGAGATCCGGGCAGTACATCGACGGCAACAGGTCGCCTGCGCCCGCGCTGAACATCGGATCGGCATTGGCGTTGTAGCGGATCGACGGGCCGCCCAGCGCGATGTCGGTCGCCGGCGACAGCAGAACCGCGCACGACGGCAGCGGCAACTGTGCGTCACGCGCCCGCATCAACGTGATCAGCGAGAGGTTGCCGCCTGCGGAATCGCCCGCGATGACGCGCGGCCGTGTTCCCGCGCTGTCCACCAGCGAGCGATACACGGCGAGGCAATCGTCCACCGCGGCAGGGAACGGATGTTCCGGTGCGAGCCGGTAATCCACCAACAGGACGCGCAGTCCGGTCAGGGCCGACAGTTTCGCGGCGAACGCGCCGTACAGAGCCGGCAGGTGCACGCACCACGCGCCGCCATGCAGGTAAAGCAACGTGCCCGTGCGGGCAGCGAGTTCCGGCGCGCCGTACCAGGTGGCTCGTACGCCTGCGATCGTGACCCGCTCGGTCGGGCAATCACCGAGGCGCTTCGCCAGTCGCCTGTCGGTTTTCGCGGTGTGGCGGCGGATTTCGTCAATGGTCAGCCCCGGCCGCCACATCGGTTTGACGTTCAGGCGGAGGAGGGCGTTGATGATGCGAGCGCGGAAACTCGGCATGGTGGTGCTCGTTTCAGTCAGACGGTTGGACGCGCGGTCATGCGCTCGACCAGCTTGCGCTGCGGACTGCGCAGCAGCGGGCTGAACAGCGCGACGAGGTGGCGGATGCCCTCGCGGATGTCGGAGGACTGGATGGTGCGCCGGCGGTCGACGACCTGCCGGTGCGTGAACCACTGCGTCAGCACGATCCATGCGTTGGTCGTGAGCAAGTCGAGCTGGTCGGGCGTGGCATCCATCCAGCCGGCAGCCACCATCGAGTCGAAGATCACGCGCGAGCGGATGCGGACCCGCTCTGCGAGGTCACGGTAGCGCTCCTTCAGGCCCGGAACGTCCCGCAGCAGCGAGTTGACGTCGCGGTAGAAGAAACGGAATTCCCACAGGTGGCCGAAGATGTCGTCCAGGTACCGCAACACGCTGTCGAACGTCTGCGTCTCGCCTGCGCGAGGGGCGAGAATCGATTCGAGCTGCGCTTCGATGCGCTGGTACAGGCAGAGGACGATCTCTTCCTTGTTGGCGAAATGGTAGTACAGGTTGCCGGGGCTGATCTCGAGCCGCGTCGCGATGTGCCGCGTCGAAACCGCGTGCGAGCCGTCCACGTTGAACAGCGCGAGGGCCGCTTCGAGGATGCGTTCGCGCGTGTCGTGGGCGTCGGTGGTCGAGCGCTTCTTGCGGGTCATGGGGGCCGGAACCGGCGGTTTTTGCAGCGCAAAGTATACGCGGGGAGCGGCATGGTTTGACATGCCTCGCCGCCTCCGGCATCATTATTAGAACAATTGTTCTAAATATTCGTCCCGCGCTGGAGCGACAAGATGGCCAAGTACCTGCGGTTCATGAGCGTCTACCTGCTCGCCCTCACCACCGTGGCAGGCATCCTGCTGGGCGGTGCGTGGATGTGGCTCGGCTTCGCCGTGATCTACTCGATCATGATTTTCGGCGATGAGTTCTTCGGGGATTATTTCGAGGAACCGCAGTACCGCCACCCGCGGCTGCTGAACTCGCTGCTCTACTTCACGCTGCCGACGCTGTTCCTGCTCTGCGTCGCCATGGCGTGGATGGCCGGTTCCGGTGACCTGCTGGGTCTCGGTGCGTGGGTGCAGGCCAATCTCGGCGTCGACCTGTTCGCGCGCCGCGCAGCGACGTCGGCGTGGCATTGGCTGGGCGGCATCCTGTCGTCCGGCATCACGTTCGCGGCACTCGGCACCAACGTCGGGCACGAACTCACCCACCGCACGGCCGACCGCGGCGCGATGGTCGCCGGGCGCTGGCTGCTTGCCGTCACGTTCGACGCCGAGTTTTCCATCGAGCACGTGTACGGACATCACCGCCGCCTGGCCACGACGGCGGACCCGGCGTCGGCGCGGCGCGGCGAGCATTTCTACTCGTTCCTGCGGCGATCGGTGGTCGGGCAGACGAAGAGCGCCTTCGCGCTGGAACAGCAGCGTCTGCGGACCCTGGGGCATGGCACGTGGTCGCTGCACAACCGCTACCTCCGTGGGTGGCTGATGTCGGCTGCCATCGTCGGCGCCTTCGCCATCGCGGGCGGTGCGTCCGCGGTCATCGTCTTCGTGCTCTCGGCCCTGGCAGGGCGGTCCGTGCTCGAGGCCGTCAATTACTTCGAGCACTACGGGCTAATTCGCGAGCCGGGCCAGCCCGTCGAGCCGCGTCACTCGTGGAATTCCAACAAGCGCCTCAGCAACGTCGTGCTGTTCAACCTGGCGCGGCATTCGCACCACCATGCCGAGGGCGACGCCCAGTTCTGGCAACTGCGTTCGAACCGTGAGGCTCCCACGCTGCCGTACGGCTACCTCACGTGCATGCTGCTCGTGTACCTGGTGCCCGGCTGGTATCGCAACCGCATGTCGCCGCTGCTGCTCGAGTGGGATCGTCGCCACGCCAGCGCCGGCGAGCGTCGCCTGGCCGCAGCCGCCAACCGCGAGAGCGGCGTGCCGGCACTGCAACTCGCGGCGCAGGGGCACTGATCTTGCTACGTGACTTGTTCAAGCGCCGCGAGCCCGAAGCGGCGCGAGTCAGCGTGGAGCCGTTCGGTTGGGAGTTCGACGTAGCCCCTGGCCAGACGATCCTGCAGGCAGCGCTCGCCCAGGGCCTGCCGTGGCCGTCGCGCTGTCGCGTCGGCAGCTGCACGACCTGTCGCTGCAGGCTGATCGAGGGCGACGTGCGCGCGCTCACCGACACGTCTTACGTGCTGTCGCGCGAGCAGCTCGAGCAACGCTACGTCCTGGCCTGCCAGTCGCAGCCGAAGGGCCGCGTACGCGTGCATCTTGACCGCATGAAGGTTACGCTCGGCGCGGATGCCAACGGGCAACCTGCCACTGCTGCCGACTGAAGCGCAGCGCTTCGACCTGCCGGACGCGGACGTCCGCCTGTGGCCTCAGGCGTTGCCGCCAGACGAAGCCGACGAACGGTTTTCGGCGCTGCGCTCCCGGATCGACTGGCGGCAGGAAGACATCCTGGTCTGCGGCCAACGCAGGCGCGTACCGCGCCTGGTGGCCTGGCACGGCGATCCCGGCACGACCTACACGTACTCGGGCACCGCGCACGAGCCGCTGCCCTGGACGGTCGAGCTGCAGTCCATTCGCGCCAGGGTCGAGGCGCTCAGCGGGTACCGCTACAACAGTGTGCTGCTGAACCTCTATCGAGACGGACGCGATGGCATGGGCTGGCACGCGGACGACGAAGCTGAACTTGGTCGCGATCCGGTCATTGCATCGATGTCGCTCGGCGCGACCCGCCGCTTCTGCCTCCGGCACCGCCGGCACAAGGACCTGAAGCTCGATCTGCTGCTGCCGCACGGCAGCCTGCTGTGCATGGGCGGCGCCACGCAGCACCGCTGGGTGCATGCGTTGCCGAAGACGCGCCGGCCGGTGGGCGAGCGCATCAACCTGACCTTCCGACTCCTGGTCCTGCGGTAGGTCCGGCGAAATGCCGGCTGCGGCAATCATCAAACGCGACTGGTAGACTGCTGGCAAAAGAACATGCGGCGCTCCCGAGGGCGCCGTTTTTGAGCGGGGGCGAGATGAATGGGTTCCGTTGGCTGCAGTCGTTGCTCGGCTGTGCACTGCTGTTCAGCAGCGGCGCACTCTGGGCTGCCGACGGTAAGTCTCTGTTCACGCCCTGCATCGTGTGCCACGGCAGCCAGGGTGCGGGCAACACGGCGCTCGGTGCCCCAGCGATCGCCGGCCAGGACGCCGCGTACTTGCAGCGGCAGCTGCAACATTTCCGTGCGGGCCGCCGCGGTACACACCAGTCCGACACGTTCGGTGCGCAGATGCGTGCCGCCGGCGCAGCAACGCTCAAGGACGATGCGGCGGTCGCCGCCGTCGCCGCCTACGTCGCCGCGTTGCCGAAGACCCAGCAGGCCGCGCCGGTCAAGGGTGACCTGCGTAACGGCAATAACCTCTACCACGGCAAGTGTGGCGCCTGTCACGGCGGGCATGCCGAGGGCAATCCCGCGCTCAATGCGCCGCGGCTCGCGGGCCTCGATGCCGTGTACATCAGGCGCCAGTTTTCGCACTTCCGCGACGGCGTGCGCGGCATGGACCCCAAGGACGTACCTGGCCGGCAGATGGCCATGATGGCAAAAACCCTGCCGACCGAGCGCGACCTCGACGACGTCATTGCCTTCATCCACCAGCAGGGCCGGCCGCAGTGAGACGCCTGTTCGTGCTGCTGCTGGCGCTCGCCTGTGCGAGCGGAGCACGCGCCAGCATCCAGCCAGACATCACGCTCAACCAGCGTTGCCCGCCCGGTTTCGAGAAGACGGCGGCAGGCGTTTGCGAACTGCGTACGCTTTACCAGTTCTACGACTCGCTCGAAAATCGCGGCGTGGGCGGTACGCGCACGGCCCTGCCACCGCACCGCGACGGCTTCACGCCGCAGCAGATCGACCTCGGTCGCTACCTGTTCTTCGATCCGTTGCTCTCCGGCGACGGCACCCTGTCGTGCGCCAGTTGTCATCGCCCCGACAAGGGTCTGGCCGACGGACGGTCGCGCTCGATCGGCATCCACGGCGAGGATGCCGGCCGCGCTGCGCCGACGCTGTGGAACGTCGCGTTCCTGCAGCGTTTCTTCTGGGACGCCCGCGCCAACTCG
>Ga0315290_10002220_pt1 | contig 13658 bp, 16 predicted proteins | sample YL17G12_0_MG_FD_203627 | JGI IMG/M metagenome (GOLD analysis project Ga0315290, IMG submission 203627) | Sediment microbial communities from Yellowstone Lake, YNP, Wyoming, USA - YL17G12_0 | ecosystem: Environmental > Aquatic > Freshwater > Lake > Sediment | place: USA: Wyoming | collected... | reverse complement strand
CTGCTGTGTTTTGGATATCCCACGCAGGGGCAGATCGACCGCCTGCGCACGTCGCGCTTCGACGAGAAATTCATCCTGTTCGAGGACCGCTACCACCCGCTTGTTGGTGACGAGTTCGAGGAAATGTTCCGCGAACTCGAGGCGGTGCGCGCCAAAAACGCCGGCCCGGACATGCCCCCCAATTTCGGGCAGGCGATGTACTTCCGCAAGTTCGGCGCGGATTTTTCGATCGAGATGAACCGCTCGGTGCGCGCCATGCTGAAAGCATGGACCGGGTACTAGCCCCCATGCCCTCCGGCTGGATCCTGCTCCCCGGTCTGCTCGCCCGTGGCTACCGTGTCGCTTCGGGACCATCGCGCGACTATCCCTACGGTGCGCTCGACCGGCAGCGTCCGCTCTTCAAGGCGCGCGGGCTCGACCTGGACGGATACTCCAACGGTTCGCTGAACATCGACATCCGGCCAAGATCGTTCAAGATGCTCAAGCCGGAGTTCACCTTTCCGCTGGTCGAATGGACGGACCTGCACCCGCCCGAGACCTTTTCCTTTTCACGCTGCCATGCCGTTTTTCAAAACGTGGAGTATGACGGCTGGGTGTATTATCCGCACCCGGAAACGAAGCTGCGCAATTTCCAGGACCCGTCGCTGCTGGAGGTGATCGCGCGTCAAATTGAGGGGATTCACTATGGGGATACGCTATCCGTATGGGTCAACCCGGCGGAAATCGAAGTTTTCTTCTAATAAAGAACTCCGGGATTCTTTTCCCGGGGTTCTTTATTCTTCGATCATCTTGTCATAATCGGCGCGTGTTCCGATCCAGAACCATAACATGCCTTCGTCAATCTCAATCCCAAGTGCTCGATATTTTATTCCCACTCGCACTGACCAGTATTTGCCTGTCTTCTTCAAATTCAGAGCTGGATGTCTTGAATCCGCCTTGAGCAAGTCAAAATTCTTTTCCGCCAATTACTTAACAGCCTCGGGAAGCTTTTCAAACTGTTCCCAAAACGATGGACTGGCGAAATGCTTCATAGTTCACGCGCTTTTCCTGCTCGATAATCAGACACAGCCTTGTCCGCCAGTTTGCTCAACTTGCCAGCTTTGGCATCGCGTTCAAGCTGCTCGTCCCAAGCCTTGGCATCATAATCTTCAAACCAATGCCGGAAGCGGGACAATTCGTTGGGCGATAATCCCTTGACGGCTTGTTTTATCTCCTGAATGGTCATTTCATACTCCTTACCATAAAACCCTGGTTACTTCTTAATTTTACCTCACGAGCATAAGGTAGAATCCTCCCTTGCCATCCGATACCCAGGTTATTTATTCCATGAACAAGGTAGGGCGCACAATAAGCATTTTTCGTAACACAGGAATGATCACTGGCAAATCCTCTTGAACTGTGCGCCAGACTACCTTCATATTCGCTCCAAAATATTCGTGCATCAACTTGTTACGCATCCTGTAATTTCACGCCAGGGAATTTCAAGATTTACATTCCGCACATCTTCCGGGATTTTTCGCGCCGCTTCCCCTATGATTTCCAGAGCCCTCATGACTGCATAAGTGCTCTTTTCGTCCTCAAAAAACTCTTCATATTTCATACCCTGGACAAAAAATTCAGCGCCAACTCCGCATTATCCAACATGTCGCGCAGATAGTCATCGTATTCACGCTTCATACAGGAATAGCCTCTCGCAAGATCCGCTGCCCAATTTTCGGTTTCAACGAGTCTTTCATCACCAAATCCACTTTAACGCCAAGCAAATCTGAGAGATGATTTTCCAATGCAATGAAGCCAAGAAGTGTGGGGGACTCGCGATAGGCTACCAAAATATCCAGGTCGCTATCCTTCCCCTGTTCATCGCGCACGTAGGAGCCAAAAACTTCCAACTTTTCCACGCCATAACGCTCCGAGAGCGATGGACCTTGCTGATGGAGTACGTCAATAATTTTCTTTAGGGAACGCGCGTGTGCCATGTTCGAATTATACAACACAAAACATCGAGTAAAATCATCCCACTATGCCATCCGATACCCAGGTTATTTATTCCATGAACAAGGTGGGGCGCGTCGTGCCCCCCAACAAACAGATATTACGCGACATCTCGCTCGGCTTCTACTACGGCGCCAAGATCGGCGTGCTTGGCCTTAACGGCGCGGGCAAATCCACGTTGCTGCGCATCATGGCCGGCGTGGATAAGGACTACACCGGCGAGATCTCCATTTCCAAGGGCTACACCACCGGCATGCTCGAGCAGGAACCCAAACTCGACGAGTCAAAGACCGTCATCGAAAACATCCGCGAGGCCGTGCAGCCTATTGTGGACATGTTGAAACGTTACGACGAGGTCAACGCCAAGTTCGCTGAGCCGGACGCCGACTTCGAAGCGCTGATCACCGAACAGGCCAAGCTGCAAGACAAGCTCGACCACATCGATGCCTGGAATCTCGACAGCCATCTGGACGTCGCCATGCAAGCCCTGCGCTGCCCCCCGGCGGAGGCGCCCGTCAAGATGCTTTCCGGCGGCGAGCGCAGGCGCGTCGCGCTCACCCGGCTGCTGCTCACCGAGCCGGACATCCTGCTGCTCGACGAACCCACCAACCATCTCGACGCCGAGTCTGTGGCGTGGCTGGAGCATCATCTGCGCGAATACAAGGGCACGGTCATCGCCGTCACGCACGACCGCTACTTCCTGGACAACGTCGCCGGCTGGATCCTCGAACTGGACCGCGGTTACGGCATCCCCTGGAAGGGCAATTACTCCTCGTGGCTGGAACAGAAGCGGGACCGGCTCAAGCTGGAGGAGAAGTCTGAGTCGCGCCGGCAGAAGACGCTCGAGCGCGAGCTGGAATGGATCCGCATGTCGCCCAAGGCGCGCCAGTCCAAGGGGCAGGCGCGCGTCACCGCCTATGAAAAACTGCTCTCGCAGGAGAATGAGAAGTACCGCGAGGACCTCGAGATCTACATCCCGCCGGGTCCGCGCCTGGGCGACATTGTCCTCAACCTGGACAAGGTCACCAAATCCTTCGGGGATAGACTCATTTTGGATAACTTCAGCGCCAACATCCCGCCCGGCTCGATCGTGGGCGTGGTCGGTCCCAATGGCGCAGGCAAGACCACCCTGCTGAAGATGATCACCGGGCAGGAGAAACCCGACAGCGGCTCCATCAAAATTGGCGAGACGGTCAAGATGATTTACGCCGACCAGACCCGCAGCCTCGACCCCGAGCAGACAGTCTACGAGGTGATCTCAGGCGGTGCGGACACACTCGACCTTGGCCCGCGCAAGATCAACGCGCGCGCCTACTGCTCGTCGTTCAACTTCGCCGGCACTGACCAGCAGAAGAAGGTCGGTGTGTTATCAGGCGGCGAGCGGAATCGCGTGCACCTGGCGCGGACGCTGACCGAGGGGGCGAACGTCGTGCTGCTCGACGAGCCGACCAACGACCTGGACGTGAACACTCTGCGCGCACTGGAGGAGGCTCTGGAGGAGTTCGCCGGCTGCGCGGTGGTGGTCAGCCACGACCGCTGGTTCCTCGACCGCATCTGCACCCACATCCTGGCCTTCGAGGGCGATTCACAAGCACGCCTGTTCATGGGCAGTTGGTCCGACTACGAGACAGACTACCACGAACGCTATGGCAAATCAGTGGACGTGCCCAAGCGCGTGCAATACCGGACGTTGAAGCGGTAGAGGCTTACAATACATCCTTTAAAGAGGCTGTCACCTGCAAAAACGTGACCGCCTCTTTTATTAATTTCAGTCCCTCAGCGAGGATAAGTATTTCCGTTTGTTAAAGACGTGAAAGGCGGACAAATATCCTGCAGAATTATGATGTTCATCGCAGGGTTGAAGGGTCATTCGCGGATGCTCTTTCTGGTAGAATCACGCCCATGTCCAAACCCAAAGCTTCTCCTTTATTTTTCTTTTTCATTCTTGTCGTCATCATTGCCATCATCGCCCTCTTCGGCCCGGAGGAATCCGCCCTGGGAGCCAACGTGCGCATCGTCTATCTGCACGGAGCGTGGGTGCTGACCGCCGAGGTGGCCTTCCTCGCCGCAGCGCTTGCCGGCCTCATCGGACTGCTTGCCCGCTTTATCACTTCACTGAAACCTCGCGAAGACGGATCTCACCGCTGGTCGGCGGCACTGGGGCGCACCGGCATTGTTTTCTGGGTGACCTACCTGCCGCTCTCGTTGTGGGCCATGGAATCCAACTGGAACGGCTTGTTCCTGGCCGAGCCGCGCTTCCGCCTCGCGCTGACCTTTGCCATCGTCGGCACGTTGCTTCAAGCCGGGCTGTGGATTATCCACCTGCCGTGGCTGACCTCGCTGGCTAACATTCTATATATCGTTGCCCTGCGTATGGTGTTCTCTTCCGCCTCGAACATCATGCATCCGCCGCCCTCACCTATCTTCAACTCGGGGAACTGGACCATCATCGGCTTTTTCCTGCTGCTCAACCTGCTGACTCTGCTGGCGGCCTACTTCCTGACCAGCTGGTTCCTCACGCTTGATCATCCTCGGGAATCCAAAAAGGCTTAGTGATGACTGTCGTTCAATCCTCTGTAAAACCATCGTTCGTAAAACAAAGCCGTGCCAAAATCTGGATTCGCACCGGGCTGCTGGCAATCTTCGGCGCCTTGTTCACCTTCCAGCTTTATGAGAGTATCACCGCCGGCTATTTCCACTGGTCTTGGGCGTTGTTGGTCTTCCTGCTTTTCCTGCCGGTCGGTTTCTGGATGCGGAAACTGGTGCCCATGCAGGTCCACCTGGAGCACCGGGTGATCACGCTCTCTCTCGACAAGGTTTATTTCATCACCATCTGGGTGCTGGTCATCGCCAAGTTTGTCGCCTTTTATGCCTTCGGCGCCTATTTTATCTCCGATGTGCTGATGTGTGTCATCCTCGGGTTGATGGCTGGTCGGTTAAGTGGAATCTGCCTGCAGGTGAACCGTCTGAGAACCACACACAGGTTCTAATCCAAGCCGGAACTTCCTCTTTTAGCAAATAAACTGGTCGTCGCATGGACATTTCGTCCGCGTGACGACCAGTTATACTTAAGCTGTCTGGCTGCGGCGGGGACACTCTTGAAACTGCGCATGCGATATCAGCTTACCCTGTTCACGATCATCCGTGCCGTGATCAACACGATGCACCGCATGATCTATCCCTTTCTGGGCGTTTTTGCGCGCGGACTGGGAGTGAACATCGCGGAGCTATCCCTCGCCCTGACCGCCCGCTCGGTGATCGGCACTTTCGGTCCATTCGCAGCCATCGTCGCGGACAAGCGCGGGCGCAAGTTCGGCATGCTGCTGGGGCTGGGAGTGTTCATTGCCGGCGTGGCGGTGGTTGTGTACTGGCCCACACTGATCGGGCTGACCATCGCGCTGGTCATGAGCACCATGGGCAAATATATCTTCGACCCCAGCATGCAGGCCTACATCGGCGACCGGGTGCCCTACGAGCGGCGGGGTCTGGCGATCGCAGTCACCGAGTTCGGCTGGTCGCTGGCTTTCATCCTGGGCATGCCGCTGATGGGATTCGTGATCTCCCGTAACGGCTGGATGGCGCCTTTTCCTCTGTTGGTGCTGATGGGTTCCCTAATGTTCGGCCTTCTATATTTTGTCCTGCCCAGGGAGGACCACCAGCCAGACCCTGAAGCTACCGTTTTTTCAAACATACGCCTCGTCTGGTTATCTGTCCCGGCGCTGGCAGGACTCTCCATCGGGCTGTGGGCAAGCGCCGGCAACGAAGTGGTCAACCTCATCTTTGGGGTGTGGCTGGAGGATGCCTTCGCGCTCAAGATCGTCGCACTGGCCGGGGCATCGGCGGTGATCGGTTTCGCCGAATTGGGCGGCGAGGGATTGGTGGCGCTGTTTGTCGACCGATTGGGCAAGCACCGCGCAGTGGCCATCGGTCTGGTCGCCAACAGCGGTTCAGCCCTGCTCCTGCCGCTGCTTGGGCGGACAACCGCCGGCGCGCTGGTCGGGTTGTTTCTTTTTTACATCACTTTTGAGTTCACACTTGTCTCCATCATCCCCATGATGACCGAGGTCCTGCCTGGGGCGCGCGCTACCGTCATGGCGCTCAACGTTGCCGGTGAGTCTCTTGGACGCGCTATCGGCGCACCGCTGGCGCCGCTTCTTTACCACTACAGTTTTCCGGTCGTGGCAGTTGGCGCAGTGCTCTTCAACGTCTTCGCTTTACTGGCATTGAGGCGGATGGTAAGACATTAATTCTTCACTTACGCAGTAAAATGAAATAAAAAAAGGAGTGACTGTGGATGCAGTGGCATAGATTCGTAAAAATCGGGATAAGTTCATCGACTTGAGTAACCAGGTCTGGGACTTCGCCGAGCTCGGCTTCACAGAGAAGCGGTCATCGCCATCCTGGGCGAATACGACGCGCTGCCCGGTCTCAGCCAGGAATGGGTCCCATAACAGAAACCGAGACAGGATGGCGGCAACGGTCATGGCTGCGGGCACAACTTACTGGGTGTCGCCAGTTTCGCGGCGGCATTGGCGGTCGCCGAAAAGATTCGCGCCGGCGAGGTCAAGGGCACTGTTCGCTTTTATGGATGCCCCGCCGAGGAGAACGGCGCCGCCAAGACCTTCATGGTGAAGGCCGGCGTATTCAACGATGTGGACCTCAGCCTGACCTGGCATCCGGACGTGTATAACGGTATTCTGGGCATCAACATTCTGGCCAATATCTGGGTCAGTTTCCGCTTTCATGGAAAGGCATCGCATGCGGCAGCGGACCCGCAGAACGGTCGCAGCGCGCTCGACGCGGTCGAGTTGATGAATGTTGGGACGAACTACCTGCGCGAGCACATCATCCCCGAGGCACGCATCCATTACGTCATTGCCAATGGAGGCGGTTCCGCTCCGAATGTAGTGCCGCCGCTGGCGGAATCGCAGTACATCATCCGCGCGCCGCTGCTGTCGCAGGTGCATGAGATCTATCCCCGCGTGCTGGACATAGCCAAGGGTGCGGCGTTGATGACCGGTACCGAAGTGGAGATCATCTTCAAAATAGGTATGTCCAATTTGCTGCTCAATGACACCATCACCGATGTATTTCACGAAAAAATGACCGCCATCGGTGCGCCTGAATTCAACGCTGAGGAGATCAAGTTCGCCGAAGAGATCGGAACCAGCTTTCCTCCGGGCGATGCCCGGGGCTATGTCATCAAGGCCTTCGGCAACCCGGCGGCGAGTCTTGTCCCGGAGAAGGAGAACGGCATGTTGTTATCAACCATCTGCCCAATACCCACACAAATTATGTCTTACCCGGGTCGACCGATGTGGGCGATGTGAGCTGGGTTATCCCAACCGGGCAGATCACCACTGCCACCATGGCACTCGGCACCCCCGGGCACTCATGGCAGACGGTGGCACAGTCGCGGATGGGGATCGGGCAGAAGGGCATGCTCTTCGCCGGTGAAGCGATGGCGCTCACTGCGCTGGAGTTTTTGTCGAACCCCGCGCGCTTGAAGGCAGCCCGTGATGAGTTCGAGCAAAAGATCGCAAAGACACCTTACGTCTGTCCCATCCCGGACGGCGTTAAGCCATTTTAAATTAAGCTTCTGACTGCCCTGATACTAATCGGGGTACAATAAATTTACGATGCTAATCCATTCTGCCAACCAACTCCTCACCCTTCCCGGCGGTCCTCAGCGCGGAAATAGCCTCGGCACGCTCGGTATTATCGAAAACGGCGCGGTACTCATCCGCGAAGAGAAGATTCTCGCTGTGGGCACCACCGCCGAACTGTGCGCCGCCTACCCCAACGAACCGGGGCTGGACGCTTCGGGTTGCGTGGTTATGCCCGGTTTTGTGGACCCGCACACACACGTCATCTGGGGCGGAGACCGCGCCAAGGAATTTGAGATGCGGCTCGAGGGAGCGAAGTACCTCGACATACTGGCAGCCGGCGGAGGCATCATCTCCACCGTCCGCGCCACACGCACAGCCAGCATCGAGACGCTCATCGCCCAGACCCGGCCGCGCCTGCTGCGCATGTTCGCCCACGGCACGACCACCGCCGAAGCCAAGACCGGCTACGGACTACAAACCGCCACTGAACTTCGATTGTTGAAGGCATTGCTCGCGCTTGATGACCAGACGCCGGTGGACCTGGCTTTCACCTTCCTGGGCGCGCATGCCATCGCCCCCGAATTCAAGGGCGACCCGCAAGGATACACCGACCAGATCTGCAGCCTCATGCTGCCGCTCCTGCAGCAGTGGTGGCAGGCCAACGCGCCTGGCCAGACTCCACCCTTCGTGGATGTGTTCTGCGAGAACAAGGCCTTTGACCTGGCCCAGTCGCGTCAAATATTAACCAGAGCGCGCGAGCTTGGCTTCCCGCTCAAGATCCACGCTGATGAGTTCGACAACCTGGGCGGCGCCAGCCTCGCAGTGGAATTGGGCGCGGCCTCCGCCGATCATCTCGTCAGGGCCTCGGATGCGGACATCGCCGCGTTGGGCAAAAGCGACACGGTCGCTGTGGCACTGCCCTGCACGCCGTTCGGCCTGGCCGAACACGATTACACTCCAGCGAAGAAAATCCTGGACGCGGGTGGGATACTCGCCCTGGCCACCGACTGCAACCCCGGTACCGCCTGGAACGAATCCATGCAGTTCGCCATCGCGCTGGCCTGCCGCTACATGGGGTTGACTCCCGCACAGGCGATCGCCGCCGCGACCATCAACGCCGCTCATGCCATCCGCCTAGCGGACTGGGTCGGCTCGCTCGGACCCGGCAAACAAGCCGACTTACTCATTTTGTCCGTGCCCGATTACCGCCACCTCGGCTACCGTTTTGGCACGAATCTGGTCAAACAGGTCATCAAACGTGGTGGTGTTTACTCGGTGGATGTGGGTTACTACCGCACGGCGTGAGAAAATCCCTTTTACTACTGAATCAATTGGAGAGTAATGAATATTGACATTTTAGGCGTGCCGCTCGACTTAGGTGCTGACCGGCGCGGGGTGGACATGGGTCCCAGTGCCATCCGCTATGCCCATCTCCAGAGTGAACTCGAAAACCTCGGTTACACTGTCTTCGACCAAGGCAACGTAGACGTGCCCATCGCTGAGATGTGCCAGGTCACCGAGCCAAAGCTGAAATACATCGACTGTATCGTGCCGATGGCGCGCCGGGTTGCAGGAGCGGTCGCTACATCGGTTCAGGGTGGACGTTTACCGATTGTGCTGGGCGGTGATCACAGCATTGCGCTTGGCTCCATCCGCGGTGCGGCGAAGCACAAAAAGCTGGGCGTGCTGTGGGTCGATGCCCATGCCGACTTCAACACTGCGGAGACCACGCCTTCCGGCAACATCCACGGCATGCCGCTGGCTGCCTTGTGCGGGCGGGGTGACCGTCGCCTGACGCAGCTATGGGATGAAGCCATTCCTGTCATCGATCCAAATCGCGTTGCCGTGATTGGCGCGCGCGACCTCGACCAAGGTGAAAAGAAAAATCTGCGCGAAGCAGGCGTGATGGTACTCAGCCTGGAGCAAATCGACCGCACCGGCATGTATGCCGCTGTTTCTCGAGCCATCGATCGCATCTCCCGCGATGTTGATGGAATCTACCTTTCGTTCGATGTAGATTCGCTCGACCCGCGTCACGCCCCTGGAGTCGGCACCCCGGTTTCGGGTGGGCTGACCTATCGAGAAGCGCACCTCGCCTGTGAAATGGTCGCCGAAACCGGCAAATTGACCGGCCTGGACATGGTCGAGGTCAATCCCATCCTCGACGTGCAGAACCAGACCGCCCATCTCGCGGTCGAATTGATCCTCTCATCGCTCGGACGCAGGGTGTGGGGCGAGTAGAGACCAATAATGAAGCGTTCGTCCTGCTAGGCCTTTTGGGTGACCGCTGATTCTTGCCCGTCCCTCCAAACAGGACTACAATAAAGTCATGCCCATTCCTTACGGACCTATCCTGGTTGTTGAAGATGTCCCCAACGTCCTCGAACTACTGGAAGTCACCCTGCGTTTCAAGGGTTACCCGGTGATAACCGCCCGTAACGGGCAGGAAGCGCTCGAGGTTCTGAAAAAGGAAAAACCGGCGCTGGTTATCACCGACATCCTGATGCCCAAGCTGGACGGGTATGCCTTTGTCTACCAGATGCGCACCAACCCCGCAACCAACGACATCCCGGTGATTTTTCTGTCCGCCACCTACGTCACGCCGGAGGACAGGAATTTTGCCATGGGGCTTGGCGCTGCACGCTTCATCGAGAAACCCATCGATACCGAGGAATTCCTGCTGACCGTGGCGGAACTTCTAAACGAAGAAACTACATCCCCGCCGGAACCGCCGGAGGACAGGGATTTTTATAAAGGCTACCGCGAGCGGCTCGAGAACAAACAGCGCCACAAAAACACGCAGATCGCGCGCACCGAGCGTCTGCTTGCCACACTTCCTGAGGATCAAAAACCTGCCTTTGAGGCTCTACTCAACCAGGCCCGCGCTGACCGCGACGACATACAGCGCGAACTGGACCATATATATAAAATCCTCGACGGATATAATAACAGGTAGCCAATGGATAATTTACCGACCCTGCCCGACCTGGAGCGAATGGCTCGTCAGGCTGGCAAAATTTTGCATGACAGATATGACCAAGAGCACGAAGTCAATTACAAGGGTGTAATCGACATTGTAACCGAAGCGGATCATGCTTCCGAGGCATTCGTCATCGGGGAAGTCCAGCGGCTGTTCCCAACTCACCGCATCCTGAGCGAGGAAGCCGGAAACCTGGACGGTCATGACGAGCACCTCTGGTTGATCGACCCGCTGGACGGAACGGTCAATTATGCCCACGGCGTCCCGTTCTTCTCTGTTTCAATCGCTTATGCCCACAAAGGCACCGTCATGCTGGGGGCAGTCTACGATCCGATGCGTGACGAAATGTTCATCGCCGAACGCGGCCGCGGTGCAACGCTCAATGGACGTGCGCTGATGGTTTCGACTGCCGACGAACTGGTCCGCAGCCTGATGGTGACCGGTTTTCCTTATGACCTGTGGACCACCGAACAAAACAACCTGGACTTCTTTGGAAAATTCGCCCGCCTGACGCAAGGCGTGCGCAGGCTTGGCTCTGCCGCGCTCGATCTGTGTTACGTTGGCGCCGGGCGGATTGATGGCTACTGGGAGCTGTCCCTTAAGCCTTGGGACCTGGCAGCCGGCAGTTTGGTTGCCGAAGAGGCTGGCGCCAAAGTAGCAGCGCTGGATGGGCATTTGGATTATATTACCCCGCCCTGCTCGCTAGTCGCCGCTACGCCGGGTATCTTTCCAAAAATGATGGAGATCCTGCTCAGTTGACTTCGTAATAATTTTCAGAAGCGACTCGAAACATCCCATCAATGGGGACCCCGGCCAATAAAAAAGCCGTCAGTAAAGACGGCTGATGCAAGGAAGTGAGCGCGGAGAGATTCGAACTCTCAACCAATGGCTTAAAAGGACCGCGCAGCGTTTTTGCTTCTCCCAACCAATGTCCTGTCATTTTTGCCAAGTACATTGGACGGGTGGTTCCGCGAGTACATTGGAATTCTTAATTTATTTAAGTCAACAGTTCTTGAAGACCTGTCAACACTGACAGAAGAAAGTATACCCAATTTTTTTACATTCATTGGTAAAGGCATACGTTGTCGCGGCGTCAGAGGAGTCGGTCACTGTGCCGTAGGGGCGTATCCCTGGGCAAAGGTCACCGCGCCGGATGAGTCCGTCAACCGGCCCGTTCGGGCAGAGCCGAGGGCGTCGCCCAGGAAGTATTCCGTGGTCTGCGTGGCAGTATCCACCTGCGTGATGCGTCCATTGCCATCGATGTAGTCATGCGTACCGTCGCTGAGCGTCTGGGTGAGGTAAAATAGGGATGGAAATGACTGACCTGCTTCGCGAGAAATTCGACGCTGACCAATTTGAGTTCGCTAAACATGCGCTTGATCAAACCATCCTGCGCCGTATCACGATCCAGGAAGTGCACGAAGCAATGGCAGATGGTGAAGTGATAGAAAATTATCCCGATGACAAATACGGACCCAGCTGCCTCGTTTTTGGCAGGACGAAATCGGGCAGACCCATACACCTGCAATGCAGCCATCCGTCCCGTGACAAGCTAAAGATCATTACCCTTTACCAACCAGACCCTGAGCAGTGGATAGATTATAAGGCAAGGAGATAAAATGGTCACCACTTATCCTAAAGAGACATATGTTCCTGAAAAGGTCACATACACCATCGAAATTGACGGAAAACTGACAGTCATTAAAAATGTCCCGGCGCGAGTGTGTGTTGAAACCGGAGAGCAACTCTTTTCAGCCGACACGGTCGAGCGGATTCAACATTTGCTGTTGAAAAAGCAAAAGCCAACACGCACAATCGAAGTCCCTGTTTTTGATTTCGTCTAAAGGTGAGCGAGAGGATGCTAGTCAGTGCGTGCCTGCATAGAAGTATGGCAGATGGAAGAGATTTGATCAGTAAAAGACCCTCTTGAGAGGGTCTTTTTTTTAAGGGATGCCTGGAGACCTTTTAGTCATTTCTTGGCTTAGTCAGGACGTGTACCCCAAAGGGGTAGATCATAGCCGAGCAGAGGTGAGACCCCGCCAAGCGAGCTGAGCAAGAGACCCACACCGAGCTAGATTATGGTGTTTTCGTTATTCCGAAAGTTTCACCGCTATCGTTAAAGCTGACAATAACTGCATTCTTTATTGATATTCATTGGTAAAGCCGTAGCTGCTCGCAGAGCCGCTGTCCGACTAGCCGGTGTTAGGCCGTTTTTCTTTTACGAGGGGCAACTTCGTTTTCTGCGGCTGGATGCTCTGCTACAGCTTGCCAAAAATCATCATGAGATAAGCCTTTCCCGGCCTTGATACTTTGTCGAGACTTATTCAGCATGGCTTGAAAGCGTGGTGAGCGTGATAGAACCAAACTTTCCAAATCTTCATCATCTGCTGGCGTAAGTAGAACCGCAACGGCTCTTCCATTCCGCGTAATAACTACAGGCCCACTGGTTGAAGATTGTTCAAGATAAGCACTTAACTTCGCTTTCACATCTGCCAAAGGTGCAATTATCATTTTCCGAACTCCTCTTTGCCGATAAATAACTGATTTCTTTCTTTGATGCCAATTGCCAATATGTGCACAGACTGGCTGTGAGTATCTACTTCGTAGAACACCCTGAATCTATTCGTAGGCCCAAATCGCAACTCCCAAGTAGCGCCAAATGGAGCGGGCTGCTCAAGCAATTTGCGATTTTTGGTTTCCTTTTCTGGTGTGAATGCCAATTGTTCATCCATGGTTGTTTGGATGAGGTTATGATGCTTGTGCTCAATCGCGCGAAGATGCACAACAACTTCCGGAGCAAACACAAGTGCGAACTTTGGCGATTTGGTCATCAACTAGAATTATAGTCTGTATTATGGTTCTGTCAATCCGGTGTCAGTCCTCGGGCTACAATGTACCAGTAATCCTCACCCAGGTGTACCAGAGGTCCTCAGTACATCCGGGAGCGCAAGTAGATTAACTTAATGTAACTGTTCTGATATTCATTGGTAAAGCCGTAGCTGCTCGCAGTGCTACCCACCGAAGTCAGCGGGTCGCTGAAAGGTCGGTAGCCTTTCGCCAGCGTCACTGCCCCGTAT
>Ga0315290_10002219_pt1 | contig 13659 bp, 6 predicted proteins | sample YL17G12_0_MG_FD_203627 | JGI IMG/M metagenome (GOLD analysis project Ga0315290, IMG submission 203627) | Sediment microbial communities from Yellowstone Lake, YNP, Wyoming, USA - YL17G12_0 | ecosystem: Environmental > Aquatic > Freshwater > Lake > Sediment | place: USA: Wyoming | collected... | reverse complement strand
CAATCCCTAATCCCCAATCCCTAATCCCCAATCCCTAATCCCCAATCCCTAATCCCCAATCCCTAGTCCCTACTCCCCCCCCTACGTCTGAAGAGAAACCATCGCCGTGGTTTCGTCGTACGCAAACAGGTTAGCAAATCGGGCCCAGCCGATAAAGGTCTCGAAGACCTGCTCGGGGTCTTCCTGGGGCATGCGGAGGATGATCGTCTCCAGGACGAAGTCGCGCTCCAGCCCGTACTCGGGGGCTCGTCGCAGGGCATCGCCGACGGCCTTGAACAAGTGCATGCCCAGGATTTGCTGGCGGAAGATCGCCTGGCGCTCGTCGACGGTGCCCTGGACCAGGCGCTGGCCGAGGCGGTCGAGCACGACCATCCGTTTGGGGGTGTCGACGAAATCCAAGAACTCGGCCGCGGCAGGCCGTTGGGGACCGCGGTCTGGACGTGGCCGGGATTGGTTCCCAGGATCACGATCCGGTCGGCCATGTAGACCACTTCCTTGATGTCGTCGCTGACCATGAGGATCGAGGACGGCTTGCCGTGCCCGGCGGCCCAGATGTCGATCACCTCCGCCCGATCGAGCATCTCCTGGCGCGGCAGCCCGCGGGCCTTGAGCACGGCCCGGACGTTTTCGGCCACCGTCATCCAGGGATACAGCGCGAAGCTCTGAAAGACCAGGGCCACGCCGGGGTTGAGGCCCAAGAGCGGCTGTCCGTGATAGAGCACGTCCCCGCGGGTGGGGCGAATCAGTCCGGCCACGGCGCGGAGGATCGTCGACTTGCCGCAGCCCGAGGACGATCAGCAGGTCGACCGGCCGGAATCGCCGGGGGCGGTGCAGGAAGGCCCACGCCTCCCCCCAGATGTTCCAGGCCAGTCCCTTCATACCCGTAGTCCAGGCTTATTGCTGCCGGACGTCGTAGCACATCAAGACGTTGTGGGCGCGGAGGTACAGCTTGCCGTCGTGAATGACCGGATAGGGCCAGGCGGGGCCGTCGACCACCGGCGGCATGAATTTCCCCTTCAGCCGGAACTCCTCGGGCGTGGCTTCGACCAGCGCCATCGCGCCGTCTTCATAGCGGAAGTACAGGTTGCCGTCGGCGTAGAGGACAGCAGCCGACCTCTTCCCCACCGGCTTGTCCTTCCAGGCGATCTTGCCGGTGGCAAACTCCACGCACACGGGGATCCCGCTGTTGCGGCCGCTGCCGCCGTAGAGGTGGTCGCCCACCAGGACGATGCCGCCGTGGTGGTTCTCGAAGTCGCGATACTTAAGGAAGTAGACCTCTTCCGCCTTGACTTCGTCCCCGTCCCGGCTGATCTTCAATAGCGCGCTGCCGGTCTCGTAGCTCGTGGTCACGAACACCAGGTTGCCCTTGGCCACCGGCGTGGGGATGTTCGCTACGGTGTTGGCGATGCCGTTGTAGCCCCAGAGGAACTTGCCGGTTTGGGCGTCCACGCCGACCGCCCCCCGCCCCAGGATCTGGATGTACTGGCGCGAGCCGTCGACGTCGGCCGCGATCATCGAAGCGTATCCAGCCCCGTCCTTCCCCCGCTTGCCGAGGGCCGGCACGGCGCACTTCCAGATCGTCTCGCCGGTCTTCTTGTCCAGGGCGACGAGCGTGGCCTCCTTCCCGCCGGGCGTGCAGACCAGCTTCTCGCCGTCGACCAGCGGCGATTCGCTGAATTTCCACATCGACATCATCCTGCCGCCGAAATCCTTCGCAAAGCTCTTCTGCCAGCGGATCTTCCCGGTGGCCGACTCCAGGCACACCAGGTCCCCCTCCGTGCCCACCACGTAGAGAAGCTCCCCATCAACCGTGGGAGTAGAGCGCGGGCCGCCATCGCTATGGGCTGGGCCAATGCGGGTCGCCCAGACCTCGTCGCGGCTGGCCAGATCAAAAGCCAGGACAAACTGCGCCTCTGCGCCTCCTCCGTGGGGTTTTATGTCCCCCATCGTGTAGAGCTTTCCACCCACGATCGCCACGTTCGAGTAGCCCCGCCCCAGCCCTTCGAGCTTCCACACCAGCTTCGGACCCCCCTCGGGCCACTCCTTGAGCAACCCCGTCTCGCTGCACCGCCCATCCCGCTGGGGACCCCGGAACTGCGGCCACTCGGCACCGCTGGCGCCCGCCCAGATTGCCGCAACCATCCACGAAGCCAACGCCACCACGCGCACGCCACCTCGGAAACCACACATCAAGCTTCTCCTTGGCATTCTAGTCAGCCTGGACTGGAAAATGGACAAAGGTACGATTATCCCCAGAGAGCGAGATCGGATCAAGGGAACCCCGTCATTGTGGGGGGACGCCCCGAAACGCCTCTTGCCCTCTCGGGGCACACCGACAACAATCCCCCACATGGCCAAAGAACCCATCACCATCCCCTCGGCGCGGTCCTTGGAGGACGTGCACCGCTCGGTGCAGATCCCGCCGACCCGCTGGTGGCGCCGCCTGTTTGCCTTCACCGGGCCGGCGTACCTGGTCTCGGTCGGGTACATGGACCCGGGGAACTGGGCCACGGACCTCGAGGGGGGAGCGCAGTTCGGCTACGCGCTGCTCTGGGTGCTGCTGATGAGCAACGTGATGGCGATCCTGCTGCAGACGCTCAGCGCCCGGCTGGGGCTGGTCACCGGCCGGGACCTGGCCCAGGCCTGCCACGACGATTATCCGCCGGCGGTCAACGCCGTGCTGTTCGTGCTCTGCGAGATTGCCATCGCCGCCTGCGACCTGGCCGAAGTGCTGGGCACGGCGATCGGGCTGAACCTGCTGTTCGGCCTGCCCGTGCTGTGGGGGGTGCTCATCACCGGCGGCGACGTCTTCGTGCTCCTGGCCGTCCAGCGGTTCGGCATGCGCAAGATGGAGGCCATGATCCTCGTGCTGATCTCGATCATCGGCGCGTGCTTCGTGATCGAGGTCTTCCTGAGCAAGCCGTCGATCGGCGGGATTGCCGGCGGCTTGCTTCCCAGCACTATGACCCGCGAGCAGCTCTACGTGGCCATCGGCATCCTCGGGGCGACGGTGATGCCGCACAACCTCTACCTGCACTCGGCCCTGGTGCAAAGCCGCGACGTGACCAAGAGCCGCCAGGCGGTGACCGAGGCCTGCAAGTACAACCTCGTCGACTCCGCCGTGGCGTTGAACTTCGCCTTCCTCATCAACGCGGCGATCCTGATCGTGGCCGCCGCCACGTTCTTTGGCCGGGCGGGGATCGAGCTTACGGACGCCGGCAAGATCGAACAGGCCCACGCGATGCTGGAGCGCACGCTCGGCAGCGGGCTCGCGCCGATCGCGTTTGCCCTGGCCCTGATCTGTGCCGGGCAGAGCTCGACGCTGACCGGCACCCTGGCGGGCCAGATCACCATGGAAGGTTTTCTGCGGTTTCGCGTCCGGCCCTGGCTCCGCCGCCTGGTCACCCGCATGGCCGCCATCGTCCCGGCCGTGATCGTCATCCTCTCGATGGGCGAGCAGAACGTCTTCCGGCTGTTGATCCTCAGCCAGGTCATCCTCAGCCTCCAGTTGCCGTTTGCCGTGGTTCCGCTGGTCCGGTTCACCTCGAGCAAGCACAAGATGGGCCCGTTCGCCAATCGGCGCTGGGTGGCGGTGCTGGCCTGGGTCGTCTCGGCGATCATCATCGCGCTGAACGCGACCCTGGTCTTCGAGGAGATCCGTCAGGCAGTCGCCGCAGCCGGCCGCTCGGGCTGGCTGGTGGCGGCGGCGACGATCCCGCCGGCCCTGGGCATGGTGGCGCTGTTGGGTTGGATGATCTTCCGGCGCGAGCGGGTCGCCCCCCGCCTCCCCAGCATCTCACCCGGCGAGGTGGCTGCCCGGGCGGCTCAGCTTCAGAAGCGCTTCCGCAAGATCGGCGTGGCCCTGGAGGCCACGCCCCGCGACGCGATCATGCTGGCCGAGGCCGTGGCCCTGGCCCGGACCCACCAGGCCACCCTCGTGCTGATGCATGTCGTCGAAGGCGCCGGCGGCCAGTGGCACGGCCCGCAAACCGGCGACACCGAAGGCCGCGAGGACGAATCCTATCTCCAGGATCTCGCCGAGCGCCTCCGCGGGGATTTGCAGGGCCAGGGCGTGCCCGGCGTCGAAGCCGTCCTCGCCTACGGCGACGTCCCGCGGGGGATCCGCGAGGTCGTGCGCCGCGAGGGGATCGACATGCTGGTCGTCGGCGGCCACGGCCACCGCGGACTGCTGGACTGGCTCTACGGCCAGACCATCCCCAGCATCCGGCACAACCTTAGCATTCCCATCTTCGCCGTGCGCGAATGACGCCGGAGCCGGGCCGTGTCGGGAGCCGGGCCGTGATTCAAGACATGGAACCGCATCCCTCCCGGAGCGACTCGCGCGGCACGCGGCATGCTTGGAGATTATCATGATCGCGAATTCTTGTCAATAAGCGCGCCTGTGCCCCTTTCTGCCCTTTCTCGCCCCAATCCCTCCACACCTATCCCTGACGGGTGAGTCTCTTCAATGATCGCATCGCTGCTGCCTGCACGTCTGAATCCCAATCGGAACTCGCATGCCTCTCCAAAGTCGCAATCACTTCCGGGGTTGGCTGCCTAAGAAGACCCAATCCACGCGCAGCAATTTGGCGCACCTCGCAATCGTCGCCTTCCAGTAATGCGTCCAACAGCTTGATAAGGGATGGTATATTCGCATCATCACGGCGGGTCAGTCGAATCAGCGCAACGGTTGCAGCGCAGCGTGCATCGCTCGATCCGGCAACCACAACATTGTTGAGCTCGTCAATTGCCGGGCGTCCCTTCGGCCCCATGTTACCAAGAATCGTCGCTGCATAGACAATAGCCCGCAAGTCTGCCGATTTCAATCCATCAACAAGAACCCGAAATGGGTCTGCCGTGTCGCCCGTCAGTCTCCAAATCGCCCCTGCGGCACAAACCCGAACCAGGTCTTCGTTGTCAACCATGACGCGGCGCAGGGCCATGTGTATCGCGGAGTCCGCATCTCCTAGGTCTCCGAGCAGGCGTGCGGCTTCCGCTCGCAGAAGCGGCCGACCATCCTTGAGAGCGATTAGCAGGGATTGAATTGACTCCTTCCCGATCGCACGAAGCGCTGACCGCATCGCATCTCGGGCATAGTCGGGCAATGTGGGGGTGGCGAGGTTCTCCAGCAGCCGGGGAATGGCATGGGTGGCAGCCGCACCATACCTGGACAACGTCTTTGCCGCCGCGTGACGAACGAGGGGATCGACGTTATCGAGCAATCGAGTCGCATGCAAAATCGCCCAATCGGCTGGTGCATCAGCCTCTCCGAGAACCGTTATAGCCTCGCGTTGGCCCCATTCATCCGAATTAGCCAGAATCTTCTCGAAGGGTGCTAGCATTTCACGTTTCCAGATGCGCAAAGTCCCGATAGCTTCAACAGCGGAACAGCGTACTCTGAAGTCGTTGTCATCCAGTGCTTGTACAAGAGCACGAACGACATTCTCGTCACCAAATGCGAGCTTCGCAACGGCGTCGATAGCTGCCTGCCGAACATGCCAAGAACCATCAACAGCCATTTCACATAGAGATCCCGTCACCTTCGGCCCACTTGCCCTAATTTCGCCGAGGGCATAACAAGCATAGTACCGAACCCACTCGTCTTCGTCCCCCAGCAAGGCAACGACAGTTGGTGTTGCCTCTTGAGCGGCATGGCCCAGTACAGCCAACCCAGCCGCCGCGCGATATCGTATCTCTGGGTTCTTGTTCTGAGTCGCCTGGAGTAAACATGGCATCCATCGCGCAACGTCACTGGTCAGCGCGCTACGAGCTGCCGCCCGATGATCGGAATTCTCCGTATCATGCAAAGCCTCTAGGAGTTCGCCCAGTTCCATGAACGCCATGCTATTGCCCACCTTGTGCCCTTTCCGTCTGTTGAAAACCATGCCCCGTTCCGTCGTGTAAGATCGTGTCTCAAACCGCATTCGTCCTACGGACGCGGTGCTTGAATGGGGGGTTGAGTCGGCTTTTCCACCCGTCTTTGTCGGGGAGGAAGGGGGACAGGCGCGCTTTTGCAGTGTCGTTCGGCTCCGACATAAGCCGAGCGCCAGGCCATTCCCCTTGGTCCCGCGTGCATGGCGATGCAAGGCGATGGGGTCAAAGGCGATGGCAAGGCGATGGGGCAAGGCGATGGGGTCAGGTCTTGACATTTAACTGTTGTTGGGTCGTTGCGCATGGAAGATCAGCGGGCAAGGCGATGGGGTCAGGTCTTGACATTTAACTGTTGTTGGGTCGTTGCGCATGGAAGATCAGCGTGGACGGGATCGTGGACGGGCGCGAAAAGTCAAACGTCAAGACCTCACCCCCGCTTCCGCCTGACCCCGGCTTCCGCCCGAAAAGTTAAATGTCAAGACCTGACCCCGGCTTCTCCCCGAAGCGAAGCCCCAGGTCCCGGATTGCTGGGGCATCGCTACGCTATGCCCCAGCCACCCATACGAATACCCCTCCTGGAATCACGCAAGCTCACTTAGGCATCCACGGCGCGGAGAACTCGTACCGGCCCGAGCCGATGCGGTACACCGCCCGCTGCGGCTCGACGCGGAGCAGCTCAACTCCCTTGGCGTGCCGGGCCGGGCCGTTGCCCTCGCGCACCAGGGCCGGGTCAAAGGCCGGCACGAAGATCGTGGCCGACGTATTGGCGGGCAGCGAAATCGTCCAGCGGAACTGCCCGTCCGCGATCCGCCACGCGCTTTCGATCGGCCCGCAGGCCGACGGGTACGTTGCCCGGCACCAGTCCAGCCCGGCCACGGGGTGAGGCCGCATCAACAGCCGGCGGAAGCCCGGCCCGGCCGGATCGCTTCGGATCCCGGCCAGGTCCTCGTAGAGCCACGCCGTGAGGTCGCCCACGAGCATCACGTGGTTGTGGGAGTTCATGGCCGGGTCGGCGGTGTCGCCGTTCCACAGCTCCCAGATGGTCGTCGCCCCGCGCCGGAGCATGTAGCCCCAGCTCGGGTAGTCGTCGTTGGTGGCCAGGCGGAAAGCGACGTCGGGCCGGCCGCGCCGGGTGAGGGTCTGCATGAGCCACTGCCCGCCCACCAGGCCCGTGCCGATGTGCCCTTTCGTCTTCACCACGATGTTCTCGGCCAGCCGCTCGAACACGGCCCGCTCGTGCTCCGGCGGCACCATCCCGAAGGCCAGCGGCAGCACGCTGGACGTTTGCGAGCCGTTGGCGTACGTGGCGCTCTTCTCGTTGAAGAACTTCTTGTTGAACGCGGCGAGGATCACCTCGCGGCGCCGGCCCAGCTCGGCGGCCTCGTCCGGCTTGCCCAGGATCCCGGCGTACTCGGCCGCCAGCTTCAGGTCGTGGCACAAGTAGGCCGTGGCCAGGACATTGCCGGCGGTCTTGCGCGCAGGGTCGTTCGAGTGGATGAGCTTCGGGTCTTCCGGCGGCACGCACCAGTCGCCGTACGTGTCGCGGTCCGTGATCCCGTCCTTCACGAAGGTGCCCATGAAGTCGAGCCATTTCCGCATGCTGCCGTAGTGCTCTTCCAGCACCCGGCGGTCGCCGTACTGGCGGTGCAGCGTCCCGGGAATGATGACGTACGCGCTGGGCCAGGTGACGTTCCCCGAGTAGAACGGCCAGTAGGCGGGGCAGACGTCGGAGAGGTTCCCGTCGGGCCGCTGGCTCTCCCGGATGTCGTCGAGCCACTTGGCGTACAGCGGGGCCACGTCGAACAGGAAGCTCTCGCCCAGGGCCTCGCCGGCACGGTCCCCCTGCCAGCCCTGGCGCTCGTCCCGCTGGGGGCAGTCGGTGGGCACGCTGAGGTAGTTCCCCCGAACGCCCCAGAAGATGCTCTTGTGGATCTGGTTGACCAGCGCGTGGGAGCACTCGAACCTTCCGGCCGGGCGAAGGTCGGTGTGGACCACGCGGGCCTGGATCGACGAGGCGTCGAGCTTGCCCGGGTATCCTCGCACCTCGACGTAGCGGAACCCGTGGTACGTGAACCTGGGCTCGTAGGTCTCCTCCCCTTGCCCGCGGAGCACGTAGACGTCGGTGGCCCGGGCGGACCGGAGGTTGGCCACGTACAGCGTGCCGTCCGGACCCAGGGTTTCCGCGTGGCGCAGCTCGACCCGCGTGGCCGCCAGCCCCCGCACCTTCAGCCGGCACCAGCCGACGAGGTTCTGGCCCAGGTCGACCAGCCACACGCCGGGCTGGAGACTCGTGATTCGCACCGGGGCGATGGTTTCCGTGACCCGCATCGGCGGGATCGTCGGGGCGGCCAGCCGGCCCTTCGGCGCCGCGACCCGCTGGGCCGCGGACCACGCGGAATCGTCGAAGCCCGGCCGGCTCCAGCCGGGCATCTCGCGCCGCGCATCGTACTCCTCCCCGTCGTAGTCGTTGTTCGAGCGGATCGGCCCCTCGGCCGTGAGCTTCCACGAGGCGTCGCTCAGCAGCCGATCGGCCGAGCCGTCCTCGTACTCCACATGCATCTGGAGCAAAAGCTTCGGGTAGCCGTAGGTCCGCGTGGGCGTGGGCACTTGCAGGCGGGGCGCGAAGTACCGGCCGTTGCCCAGCACCACGCCCACCGCGTTGGGGCCCCGGACCAGCCCGCCGGTCACGTCGTAGGTGACGTAGAAGACCTTCTGATCGTAGTCGGTCAGCGGGGGATCGAGGACCCGGTCTCCCACCTTCTTGCCGTTTAAGTGCAATTCGTAATAGCCCAGCCCGCAGAGATACACCCGCGCCTGCCGAACCTTCTTCGCCACCTTGAACTCCTTGCGGAGCATTCGCGCCGGCAGCCGGCGGTCCTCGTCGGACAGGGAGACCTTGCCCCACGGGGCCATTCCAACGGGCCCGAGCGGCCTGGCCGGCTTCCAGCTTGAATCGTCGGCCGCGGGCCTCTCCCAGCCCTGGCCCGCCGACGCGGCCGACCGCCACGAGCCGTCGCTGACCACCAGGAGCGGCTCGCCCCGGTCGAACTCGACGCGCAGGGCGACGATCAGCCCGGCGGGATTGTCCTTGTCGCCGGCGTTGGTGGCGGCGACGGCCAGCACGTTCCGGCCGGGCTGCAACAGGCCCTCGACGTCGGCCGCCGACGCCACGTGGAAGTTCCCGCCCGTGGCCGCCTGCTTGCCGTTGGCGTAGAGGACGAACTGGTTGTCGGCGGCCGCGAAGCAGGAGGCCCGCCGCACCGCCCGGCCTTCGGGAAGGACGAACTCGCGGCGGAAGTACCGGGTCCCGACCGGCGCCGCCTCGGCCGGGTTGCCCTCGGGGAACCAGATCCATTGGGCCGTGGCCAGCGCGTTGCTTTCCGCCGTGGGCGGGGGCTCATCGCGGCCGATCCACTGGGCATTCCAGTCCGAGGCGGCCACCAGGCCCATTTCCCACAGCGCGGGCTCGCTCCAGCTCGACGCTCGATCCTGGCCGTCCCAAGAGCGGACCTTCCACCAGCACCGCTGGCCGGAAACCAGCGGTTTGCCGGCGTACTCGACGTGGAGAGTCTGATCGGAGCGGACCTTGCCCGAGTCCCAGAGGTTCCCCTCTCCGGCCGCCAGGCGCTGGGGGTCGTCGGCCACCAGGATCTGGAAGGCCGTCTGGCGATCGCCTCGCTCGGCCGACTCGAGCCTCCAGCTCAGGCGAGGCCGGGACACGTCGATGCCCACGGGGTTGGCGAGGTACTCGCACGAGAGCCCCTTGACTTCGACCCCGGCCGACGCCGCCGGCGCGAACAAAGCCAGCACGAGTGCCAGAACGACGCGGGAGTGTCGAAGCTGTTGCATGGGCGATCCCCTCCTAGAAAAGCTTGGACATGTTGATCTTGTCCGGCTGTTTGGGGTCTTCGATTTCGTAGATGGCCGGGTCCACCGGATCGCAGAGGCTGCCCGCCTCGCCGTACATGGCGAGGATGTTCTCCAAAGGCGAGCCGACCTGCACGGCGTGGGTGGGCCCGAGAAACAGCCCGCCGGTGGGGAACAGCGCAAGCCGCCGCCGCACCTCGCGGCGCACCTCCTCCGGCGAGCCCCAGGCCAGCGTGGTCTGCACGCACACGCTCCCGCAGAAGATCAGCCGGTCGCCGAACCGCTCGCTGAGCCGGGCAATCTCCTGCTCCGGCACGGTCGGCTGCACCACGTCGTACACGTCCAGCCCCATCTCGATCAGCCGGGGCAGAAAGTCGACCACGGTCCCGCACATGTGCATCATCACGCGGGCCCCATGGCCGTGGACCATCTCGAAGTACTCCTGGTACTTCGGGGCGAAGTGCCTCTCGAACGCGCTCGGGCCGATCATCCGGCCGCGCTGGTTGCCGAGGTCCTCGCCGACGTGCGTGAAGTCGATCAGCCCGCCGCCGGCTTCGAGCAGGCGCCGGTGCACGTCGCGGTAGAACTCGAACCGGGCCCGCAGGATCTCGAGGTACACGGGGCTGTCGTCGACCAGGTCCATGAGCACCTGCTCCATGCCGCGTGCCCGGGCGATGCTGTTGATGAAATCCATGTCGCCGGCCGTGCCGCAGCAGACGGCGAGCCCCGCCTCGCGCAGCGCCTCGGCCTGGCGGCGGATGGTCGAGTAGTCGAACCAATCGGCGCTGGGGAAGTGGGAGCGGTCGAGGTCCTCCAGCCGATTCACGCCGGCGAACGGGAGGTAACACGCCTCCAGGTAGCGCCCCGCCTCGAACTCGGCGTAGCGGTAGCGCTCGCCGAAGTAGCCCTCGACGCTGCCGTCGGGGAACGTGCGCAGCTCGGGCCCGCAGTACACCGGCTCCACGTAGCGGAAGTCGTCCCCCACGACGCGCAGGAGCTGCTCCATGTTCGTCAGGCCGTAATGATCCATGATCATCCGGTTGACTTCCGGCGTGCCTTCGTGCTTGATGGGAATCCGGTCGTAGCCGCGGCGCTCGGCCGCGGCGAGAACGCGTTCGCGCGAGTTCATCGAGTCAACCCTTCCCAAGTGCCCGCAGCAGTGCCCGTGCCCCGCGCCTCCGTTTTGCCCACCCTCCATTGTGCCGCCGCCGCGCGGCATGTCAACGGGCGGGCTGAAGCCGTAGCCGTAGGTTATGCTTCAGCATAACGCCCGTCGGATGTGCCGATCGGTTATGCTGAAGCATAACCTACGAGGTGCGGGCCACCCCGCTTGACCGCCCGCGGAAGCCCCGGTAGCCTGGGGTGATGCACGCACCCCCGGGCAAAATGTTCATCTCCCACGCGACGGCCGACGACCCGTTCGTCCACTCGCTCCGTCTCGCCCTGGAAGGACAGGGGCTTTCGGTCTGGGTCGATTCCCGAGACCTCCGCGCCGGCGATCCGCTCGATCCCGAGATCCGCCAGGCCATCCAAGAAGCGAGCCGGGTGATCGTGGTCCTCAGTCCCAACACGCTGAGCTCAACGTGGGTCCGCCGGGAGGTCGAGCTGGCCCAAGAGACCGCGGCCAAGCGCACGGACGGCTACCGGGTCGTCCCGATCCTCCTGCCGGGCATCGAGCCCGCCGCGCTGGCCCACTGGTTCCGCCAGGAGCCGCTGGCGGTGCTCGTCCGGCTCGACCCGGCCGGGCTGGCCGAGGCCATGCCGGGCCTGCTCGTTGCCCTGGGCCTGGAGCTGCCCCGGGACCGCACCCCGCCGCAGCCCCCCGGGCCCGTGCCCATGGAAGAGCTGGTCCTGGAGCTGGCCGATGCGGCGGTCGACACCACGGGCGGGCTGCGGCGTGCCACGGCCTTGGCCCGGCTCGTGTACACGCCGGCCGATCCCGCGGCCCGGGGCGTCGAGGGGCGACGGTATCGCTTCACCGCCCCGCTCGGGCCCATCGAGGCCGAGCGACTCCGCTGGTACCTGGAGCACTACCACCTCTGGCCCACCGGCCGGTTCAAGGACCAGGCGAAGGAAATCGAGCAGAAGCTGCCCGAGTGGGGGAAGCTCCTCTTCGACGCGGCCCTGGCCTCGGACGAGGCCCGGCCGGCGTTGGCGGCCTGGCAAGGGGCGGATCCCCAGGCCGAGCGGCGGTTCTCGGTCCTGGTCGATAGCGACCTGCCCGAGGGATCGCCCGAGGCCCGGCAGGCCGCGGCCCACGAGGCGGCCAGCGAGCTGTTCTCGCTCCCCTGGGAGCTCCTGCACGACGACCGGGGGTTCCTGTTCCACGGGCGCAGGGCGGTCCGGGTGCGTCGCCGGCTGCCGCAGCGCCACGCGGCCGAGCCGCTCGTGCGCGATCTGCCCATCCGCGTGCTGTTGGTCAGCCCCCGGCCCGAGGATGAAAGGGCCGGGTACATCGACCATCGGGCGAGTGCCCGGCCGCTGGTCGACGCGCTGGAGCCGCTCGGCGAGCTGGTCCAGCTCACCCTGTTGAGCCCGCCCACGTTCCCGGCCATGGTCGAGGCCCTGGAGCGGGCGGTCACGTCGAACGAGCCCTTTGCCATCGTCCACTTCGACGGCCACGGGGTTTACGACCCAAAACTCGGCCTGGGCTGCCTGTGTTTTGAAGACCCCAACGACGCGGACAAGCTCGACAATCGCCGCTCCAAGCTCGTCGATGCCAAGGACATCGGCGAGGCGATGCGCGAGTACCGCATCCCGCTGGTCTTCCTCGAGGCCTGCCAGACCGCCACGGCCGAGGCCAGCCCGTCGGCCTCGGTGGCGGCGACGATCCTCCGCGCGGGCGTGGCCTCGGTCGTGGCCATGAGCCACAGCGTGCTGGTCGAGACCGCCCGGCGGTTCGTCGACGCCTTTTACCAGCGCCTTGCCGAGGGCCATCGCGTGGGCCAGGCCATGCTGGCCGGGCAGCGCAGGCTCCAGGGCGACCCCACGCGGGGCCGGATCATGGGGGCGGGCCAACTGGAGCTCCACGACTGGTTCGTCCCCGTGCTGTACCAGGAGGCCGCAGACCCGGTGCTCTCGCCCGGCCGGCCCGGCGAGGACGTCCAGTACCTCCAAACTCGCCAGCGCCGGCTGAGCCTGGGCCAGCTCCCGGAGCCGCCGCGGCACACGTTCGTCGGGCGGAGCCGGGAGATGCTGGCCCTCGAGCGACTGCTCGACAAGGGCCCGTACGCGGTGATCTGCGGGCCCGGGGGCTCGGGCAAGACGACCCTGGCCGTCGAGCTCGCCCGGTGGATGTTCCGCACCGGGCGAACCCGCCGCGTGGCCTTCCTGCAAATCGACGCCTGCGCCGATCTGCGCGGCCTGGTCGACTCGCTCGGCCAGCAGATCCTGCCCGCGGGCGAGAAGTACTCGGTGGCCGAGTTTTCGGACCTCGACGCGGCCATGCAGCCGATCCGCCGGGCCCTGATGGACCGGCCCACGCTGGTGGTGCTCGATAACCTCGAGAGCATCCTCCCGGACCGCGCGGGCCAGGCCCCGCCCGCGGCCATCCCTTACACCGAGCTATTCACCTTCTGCCAGGCCCTTCTGGAGCCCAACCGGGCCACGCGATTGGTCTTCACCAGCCGGGAGACGCTCCCGGGTCCGTTCGACAGCGGCCGGGCCACCCGGCATCTTGGGGCCCTCGACCGCGGCGAGGCGATCGAGCTGGTCGGGCAGGTCCTGGCCGAGGCGGGCCTGGAGCCGGCCCACACCGATCCCGGGAGCGATCCGCAGGAGGTCGTCGACCTGGTCGAGGCGGTCGAGTGCCACGCCCGGGCCCTGGTCCTCTTGGCCCCGGACCTGGCCGGGCGAGGCGTCCGGGCCACCACGGAAAACGTCCGGCGCGTGATGGCCGAGATGGACCGCAAGCACCCGGGC
>Ga0315290_10002218_pt1 | contig 13659 bp, 15 predicted proteins | sample YL17G12_0_MG_FD_203627 | JGI IMG/M metagenome (GOLD analysis project Ga0315290, IMG submission 203627) | Sediment microbial communities from Yellowstone Lake, YNP, Wyoming, USA - YL17G12_0 | ecosystem: Environmental > Aquatic > Freshwater > Lake > Sediment | place: USA: Wyoming | collected... | reverse complement strand
GCGCCGCATAGACGCGGACAGTGGCGAACATTTCCGGTTTCAGCAGCCAATCAGGGTTCAGCACCGTCACCCGCAGGCGCATCGTGCGTGTGGCTGGATCGAGCACATCCCCGATGTAGGTGATCGTGCCCGGAATGATGGCATGGGGATAGGCAGACACAATCACATCGACCTTCTGGTCCTTGCGGATGAACTGCACATCCTTCTCCGGCACGTTGCCGACCACCCACACATCCGAAAGATCTGCGACGGTGAAGAGCTTCTGCTCCATCTCGACCACCTCGCCCCTCGTGATATTGCGCATGATGACCCGGCCGTCGAACGGCGCGCGTAGAGGCACATCGGCCTTGATCGTATCCTCTCGATCCAGCCGCTCGACTTCCTGCCGGGGGACGCCGAGCAATTCCAGACGGTTCCGAGCCTCGCGGGCTTCGGCTTGTGCCGTTTTCATCGTGGCCTCGCGGCGCAGCAACTCGGCCAGACTCACCACCTTTTGTTCATACAGGTCCCTGGCACGTTCATATGCCAGTTTCGCTTCGTGCAATCTTGCGGCAGACTTCAGATAAGCCCCCTCCGCCACGCCGAGATCCGTACTGTGCAGCATCGCCAGCAAGGCGTCTTTCTTCACGTCTTGACCGACATCCACATGGACCTTCATCACCCGGCCCCTGATGAGCGTGGTCACCTCAGCCAGTTCATTTTCGTTGGCTTGAACTGTGGCGGTATATTGCCTGGGTAGCAGCAGCGCCCCACGGACAACCGGTGAGACCTCAATCACCGTCCGCGCGAGTTCTTCAGCTGTGAGATGGAGCAGTCCTGGCCTGTCGGCCACAACGGCCTTCTTGGCCTCAGGCACTTGGTCGGGAGTTCTCTCGCAAGCAACAAATCCAGCGAACACAAAGGCGACGAGAAGAACGACACCACGTCGTTCGTGAAACGTGAAACGTGAAACGTCCGAATCCGGAAACGAAATACGCTTCACGGACGACGCTTCACGCTTCCCGAATGTCGAGAGCGCGGCGAGAACGAAGCTGGCGGACTCTTTCAGCATCCTGCTAGAAGCTCTTGGCCTCATGGTCATAAGACTCCATTAAAGAACCAGCATGAGGTATGCCATGGAAAACTCGCGATTTTAGGGGCAGAATAGACGATCTAGGAGCCTTTTGCCACGTTACCGACGGAAGACCGTGGTGAAATGCGACAGAGGGAATGATCTTCGCGCTTCTCCGATCGGACAGACCTCGCACAGAGACCTTTCCGCTTTCATAAGTCTGTACGTTCCCAACCAAGTGGTCAACACAGGCGCTTCCGCCTGTGTCGTTGCATATCAGGGCAGCGGGTGCGGTGACATTGCCCCATAATGCCACAAGCACGGATCCGGAGCTTCTCGATCCTCTACTGCACTTCGCGCTAACTCCTCTATTCTTCACACCTTTGCGCGATCGTCCCCGCGAAGCATCCATGGCATTTTCTTTGCTCATTTTGTTGCTCAGACGAACTTTGTATACATGTGTCTCCTGTCTCTCAGCTAAGGAGGATGCCATGCCGGTCCTGAAACGACTCCAAAGTTATCTCGATACAAATAAGATTCCCTATGAAGTGGTACACCACCCGAAGGCCTATACCGCCCACGACGTGGCGCAGACACTAGATGTGCCGGGCAAACTCGTCGCCAAAGTCGTGATGGTGAAGGCCGATTCCTACTTTGTGATGACCGTGCTCCCGTCAACCTGGCGGGTGGACCTGAAACGATTGCGGGATGTACTTGAAGCCGACGATGTGCGATTGGCGACGGAAAAAGAAATCGCGAATCTGTTCCCCGATTGTCAGGTCGGCACGATGCCTCCATTCGGCAATCTCTATGGCGTGGAGGTGTACGTCGATCAACTGCTGACGGAAGACGAGTCCATCGTCTTTGAGGCCGGCACCTACGTCGGCGCGATCAAGCTACGATACAAGGACTTTGGCTCGTTGGTCCGTCCGAAGGTTGCGGCGTTTCATCACAATCCGTCAAAGATTTCGTCCTAGCCCGCATTATTCATGAACACTTCTGCTGCAATCGCCGATCCGCTGCTACGACGAGCCTTCGGCCGGCGGGCTCGCCCCTCGGACCCTCACCGTACTGCACGAGTACGCATCGGGTCCTCAGGGCTCCGCGCGCCGGTCTCGCGACGCGGCTCAGCGATTTCGCGACGAACCGTCATGAATAATGAGGGCTAGCGTGATGGAGGCGGGTGACTTGGTGCGCGATGATGGCCTCTCCCTGTTAGACATTCACAATCTCACCTTCGAGGTGGACCAGCACCCGATTCTCGACCGGCTCGATCTGGCGGTCGAATCGCAGGAGATCCATGCGCTCCTTGGAGCCAACGGCTCCGGCAAGACCACGCTGGCTTACGTCCTCATGGGCTGCGAGAGCTATGTGCCGAGTGCGGGAACCGTTCGGTTCAATGGCACAGACCTTCTTCCCCTCAAGATGCATGAACGGGCCAGGTTGGGCCTAACCCTCGCCTGGCAGGAGCCGGCCCGGTTCGAAGGCGTCACGGTTCGTGAGTACCTGACCCTGGGTAAACCGGACTGCGACTCGGCGCCGGCTCTGAGGCAAGTCGGACTGGATCCTGACCGCTATCTGAATCGGCGGCTGGATAAGGCCTTGAGCGGAGGAGAACGCCATCGAATCGAATTGGCCTCAGTCTTGTCCATGAAACCCAAACTCGCCATCCTCGATGAACCGGCGGCGGGGATCGACATGCTCTCGATCAAGCACATTATCGACATCATTCGCGCCCTGAAGGCAGGCGGGGGATCAGTCCTCTTGATCACGCACCAGGAAGAGGTCGCGCTCATCGCCGACCGGGCTTCACAACTTTGCGCCGGGCGCATCATTTTCTCCGGCAGTCCACGCGAAGCCGTCGATCATTTCCGAGGACGGACCTGCGTTCGTTGTGACGGGGAAGTGTGTAACTATGTCCGAGCTTGACGAGCTGAGACGCACCCTCCCGATGGTCGGAGCTGAGCCATCGATCCTCGACGATACGCGCATCGCGCATGTCGTGGCGCACGGGCATCGCATCCTCAGTCATCGAACCGTTCCCGGCCTCCACGTTGAGATGGAAGAAACTCCGGACGCCATCGTGGGAAAACTGATTGTTGAGGCGGGCGCGCAGATCGCTCAGCCGATCCATATGTGTTTCGGTCTGGCCCACCCTACTGGTGTGCAGCAGATCAAGATTAATGTACAAGTACTCGAAGGGGCACAGGCGCGGGTGTTGTCCCACTGTCTCTTCCCCTTCGCGCAAGCGGCAGAACATCGGATGCAGGCCGTCATGGAGATCGGGCCAGGCGCGTCGCTGACCTACACCGAGGGCCACTACCACGGCCCCCATGGCGGCATGCAGGTCCTGCCACATGCAACGATCAAGATCGGCAAAGGCGCCCGCTATTTTTCAGACTTCTCGTTACTCTCCGGCTCAGTGGGGAACCTCGACATCGACTATCTCGTCGAAGTGGAGGAAGAGGGCATCGCCGAACTCAGCGCGAAGATCTTCGCGCACAAGACCGACCACATCACGCTCAAAGAAGCGGTGATGCTCCGGGGGGAGCGGTCACGCGGTCTCATCAAGACGCGTGTCGTGCTGGAGGATCAGGCACAAGCCGAAATCATCGGCATCACCGAAGCCTATGCCAAAGGCGCGCGCGGTCATGTCGATTGCATGGAAATCGTGCAGGGCCAGGCAAAGGCCAGCGCGATTCCCATCGTGAGGGTCTTTCATCCGGAGGCGAAGGTCACACACGAAGCGGCCATCGGCAGTGTGGATAAGAAAGAACTCGAAACCTTGATGGCGCGGGGGCTGAGTCCAGAGCAAGCGGTCGAGATGATCGTGAGCGGAATTCTGCGGTGAGTTCGAACCACATAAGAAACCTCATAGTGACTAGGTTATTTATAAGGAGACGCTCTCAATGATCACCTCGATCGCCTTCACCGTCTATCCGGTCTCACATATGGAACGGGCCCGAGCCTTCTATGAACATGTGCTTGGCTTGCACGTGAGCTACAACTATCGAGACGTCTGGGTGGAATATGATCTCGGCGGTTCGACCTTCGCCATCACGACGACTGAGATGGGCCATACGCCGGGGGCTAAAGGAGCAGTCGTGGCATTCGAAGTGTCCGATCTCGATGCGTATGTCCACAAGATGAAGGAGCGAGCCGTGTCGTTTGTCACGGAAGCATTCGACACGCATGTCTGCCGCATGGCGGTCATTGAGGATCCGGACGGAAATCACATTACGATTCACAAGCGGCACCCATGAGTGCCCGGTGAAGAACCCACAACTCGGCACACTCGCCTTATATCCCTTGAGGCTTGCCTTGAATCAAGCCGTGCCTCATTCGCAACAACAATTCACTGAGGAAGGCACGGTGAATCCTGTCGCCCTTTGCAACAGTGGCATTCTGAGGTTTGAGGCACTTTGCCCGGAGATCGGAGACGAACCGCGTCTTTCATCCTCATTCCCTAACCGTAAACCCATGCAGCACCAATATTCTTTCGGATAGGACTCCGCCAAGTCTTAAGGGCATGTCGCTTGCTACATCTGGAATAATGAAGGGCAGTAGTGTCGTCAGCAACCGCGCTCACGCGCACAACAAAGGAGGAGTCCCATGTCCGTAGCGAAGATCATCGAGTTGAGTGTCGAATCTCCGAAAAGTTTCGAAGATGCCATTCAGAACGGGATCACCCTGGCATCCAAGACCGTACACGGCATCAAATCGGCTTGGGTAAAGGAGCAACATGTGGTGATCGACAACGGCAAGGTCGCCTTGTATCGCGTGGGCCTGATGGTAACGTTTGTGCTGGATTGACGAGTCATAAAGATGGCCGAGCAAGACTGGCGGGACGGGGGAGGGTTCGAGGTTCCAAGTTCGAGGTTTTCGGAACGTCGAACCCGGAACTTCGGACATCGGACCGCTCGATGCGGAGCTTTCGCCCTTGCTCTGTTTCTTGTCGCGCTGGCTTGTTCCATTGCGTTCGGATCATCGGGCCAGCTCTCGGAGCCCCCCACTGAGGCGGTCCGCTCGACGCTCACCGAAGTCTTCCGCATCCTCGAAGACGAGAAGCTGAAGGATCCGGCCAGGCTCATCCCGCGCCGACATATGCTGGAAGCGGTCATCGCTTCCCGCTTCGACTACACGGAAATGTCGAAGCGAGCGCTCGCGGCCCACTGGGTTCCCCTCACGGCCGGCGAGCGCGCCGAATTCGTCGAACTCTTCAAGGGCTTTCTCTCCGATCGCTATGCCGAAAAAATTGAAGGATATTCAGGCGAGCAAGTGTCCTATCTCTCTGAACGGATCGAGGGGAACTATGCGGAGGTGCGGACCGAACTGCGGTCGAGCAAAGTAGAGATCCCCATGGACTACCGCCTCTTCTCAAAAGAGGGCCAGTGGCATGCCTACGACATCATCGTGGACGGGGTCAGCCTGGTGAAAAATTACCGCAGTCAGTTCGAGAAAATCATCCGCTCGTCGTCCTACCAGGAGTTAGTCCGCAGGCTGCGCGAGCGCACCGTCGGCGAGGACAAGAAAGCGAAGGCCTCACTCACGACAGTGCCCCACCGCCTTGCCGCCTGAGATCCGCCCCTGACCTATTACGCCACAGTGATTCGGTGACCTGGCCTGACGGAATATTTCCAGTGATTGACCTCTCGGGAAGTACGGTTATCTTATAAGTGAGCGGAGGCCTCGGTGAGAGGAACATTCAAGGGAATCGAGGTCAAGCGCAGGGGTGGTGTGCAGGCCCGCCGGGAGGGTGGGAAGCCTAAAGCTCCTCCAAGACCTCCACAATGAACAAAAAGCTCTCTGACCCGCCTCCGCTTCGTTTTTTTTATTATCTTCCTCACACACTCCCCAGTAATGGGGTGTTGTTTATATGAGACCTATTCGTCGTGGTTCGCTGTATGTGGGAAGGCTGCGCTTGCTGAGGGATTGAGAGAGGAAAGCGCCCCCGCAGGTTAGCCGTGAGAAACACGAGAGACTGGCGGGAAAGGCTAGACACTCGGCATCAGGGATTGCGCGTCGCGCCTGTCGCGCTAGACACGCGCTTGAGAGCGCTGGCGGACGCCTTGACCACCGTGCTAATTCAAGCGAGAGTGGCCTGAACCGACAAACACCTGTTCAGCTTCTTGCCGCGCCTCCTGGTGTTGACGGTGGGCAAAAATCACCTGATCGACCCGCTCACCACACGTCACACAGTGCCATTCTACCGTCCCAGTGTCAGTAGAGAGCTCCGACACCATTAACCCGCCGCATCGATGGCAGCAATCGAGCGCCCGCTTCCTGCCTTGATTCGACTTTGTCGCCATTGTTCCTTTCATACATTTCTCCTTCTCTAACTATGTTTGAGGCATCTGCCGCAAAAAGGATTCATCCCCTTTCGCCTTCAGAATGATACCCTCCAATACATCCCTAAAACCCGGCGTCCCCTGCTCTTCGAGGCGATAGGTGACCCGGCAGGTTGTTTGTTTGATAGCTATGATTCGGCCTAAGTCAACCGGTGTCGCGACCAGTACGACATCGCACGGAACCCGGTTGATGGTTTCTTCCAACTCCCGGACCTGTGTCGCACCGTAGCCCATGGCTGGAAGCAGGCTGCCAATATGGGGATACTGGACGAAGATCTGTTGGATCGTCCCGACTGCATAGGCTCTGGGATCGACTAACTCACCGGCACCCTGCTGCTTCGCTGCAAGAACACCCGCGCCGAAACTCATGCCTCCGTGGGTGAGCGTCGGGCCATCCTCGATAACGAGCACCCGTTTCCCCTTGATCAGATGTGGATGATCAACCGTGATCGGCATCGCCGTTTCGAGGACCGATGCCTTCGTATTGAACTGCCGGATGTTCGCCCGCACTACGTGAACCTGTGCCTGGCTCGCCGTGTCCATCTTGGTGAGGACAAGGACATCGGCGCGGAGGAGGTTGACCTCGCCCGGGAAATAGGTCCGCTCATGACCGGCCCGGTGTGGATCGACGAGGACAATCTCCAGGTCGGACACAAAGAAGGGCACATCGTTATTGCCGCCGTCCCACACAAGCACGTCTGCTTCTCGTTCTGCGTGCCGCAAAATTCGTTCATAATCCACGCCCGCAAAGACCACGTGCCCCTCCCGAATATGCGGCTCGTATTCCTCCATCTCCTCGATCGTGCAGCCTGCAATGCGGAGATCGTCGAGACAGGCGAAGCGCTGCACCGCTTGTTTGACCAAATCCCCGTAGGGCATGGGATGTCGGATGACCGCAACGCGGAGCCCTTCCCCGCGCAGCAGCGACGCGATCCTGCGAGTCGCTGGACTCTTTCCCGCTCCTGTTCTGACGGCACAGACCGACACGACGGGCTTCTTCGCAGAGAGCATGGTGCGGCGCCCGCCCAAAAAGCTGAAGTCCGCCCCCGCAGCCAATACCCGCGACGCCTGATGCATGACGTCTTCGTGGGAGATATCGCTGTAGGCGAAAATAACCTGATCGACCTTATACGTCGCGATCAGAGACTCGAGTTCATCCTCGGGATGAATAGGGATGCCCTCCGGATACAAGGAGCCGGCCAGCCCAGGAGGATAGCGACGCTCTGCAATGTTGGGAATCTGCGCCGCGGTGAACGCGACGACCCGATACTCAGGATGATCGCGAAACACCACGTTGAAATTGTGGAAATCGCGGCCGGCCGCCCCCATGATCAGCACAGTGGTGACATGCATCGTAGTATTCTCCATCAACCAAAACCCTCGCCGGTCCGGCCCCCCCAATAACAAAGCAACAGTGATGCCCCCTTCACGGGAAGGTGCCCTACTTGGTCCCCCATTGCGCGCGTTGAGCGACGGCCTTCCAACTCTCTCTACCTCCCTTTAAGGGAGTGGCCAGGCTGCCCTTTACTGCGCGCATCGAACGAACGATTTCCCTGCTCTTTACCCGTATCCGGCGAGGCGGCAGGGGTGGTCTCCATTGCGCGCATCGAGCGACCACCGCTCTTCCATCTTCTCCCTTGAGGGCGGGCTAGATTGGTCTCCCACTGCGCGTGTACAACAAGGGTCTTCTGAGACCGCGCGTTGCACGAGCACAGGAGACCATTTAGTCTGCCCTCTCATCTCCTTCCAAGCTCGCTCGTGACCTCTTCAGGGATGGGGGCTGAGTGATCTTCCACTGCGCTCATTGAGCGAAGACCTTCCAACTCTCTCTACCTCCCTTTAAGGGAGTGGCCAGGCTGCCCTTCACTGCGCGCATCGAACGAGCACCTTCTGAGCGTGCGCGTTCTGCGAGCAAAAAGGGCACATGGCCGCTCCCCGCCCAACTGTAGCCATTTACCGCAGCATGCATCCCCGGAGATGTGGCGCGTTGCCCCTTCCGGATGTTCTTCCTGCGCACCGGCCATGCAGGCTAATCTATCCTCTTGATTCTTTCAGCGATATACAGGAGATTCTCTGCTCTCCAACGGCGCGATCCTGGCTCGCCATATGCATTTAATAAGTGATAAGCTCGCATCATTCATGAATGATCTGGGCTCACAGAAGGTGATCGAAGCAGAGCAGAAAGGCAGTATGCTGTCTCACGAAGAAAGGGAGCGTCTATGACTGAACGGTCAGGAGGCACGGTCGGGGATTTCATGCACCGGTACTTGGAGGTCGTCCCACCCGAGACCACGATCGTGGAGGCCGCCGAGCGTATGCAGGGGAAAAGCCTTGGTTCCCTGTTGGTAGAGTCGACCGATGCAGAGGGTCGTATGTCCCGCAGGTCGGGGATCGTGACTGAGACGGACCTGATTCGGAAGGTGCTCGCCAAAGGAATTGATCCTTCTCTTACCATGGTGGATCAGATCATGACCAGTCCGCTGCTGACGATCACACCGGATCGCCCCATGCTGGATGCGAGCCATCTGATGGAAACGAACCATGTCCGCTATCTCTGTGTCTCGGATAAGGAAGAAATCGTTGGGGTGATTTCAGTCCGAGATCTCGCGCGCTATTTTGTCGATTCAGAAGGGGGCCCCATCCGTGACCTCGACAACGTATACCGGCCCCTCAGCGTGCTCATGCACAAGGCGATAGAGACCATTGCGAGTGAACGGACGGTGCTGGAGGCAGCGCAGACGATGGCGGAGAAGCGGATCGGCTCGCTCCTCGTGATTGAAGCCGGCGAAATGGTCGGGATCGTGACCGAGACCGACGTGGTGAGGAAAGGGATCGCGTCCCATCACCCTGCGAGCAGCACCCTCGTCGGGGCCGTGATGAATTATCCCCTGATTCAGATTGACATCAACCGTACCGTTCGCGACGCCAGTAGGCTCATGGCCGAGAAACGGATTCGCCACCTCGCGGTGACGGAGGACAACAAGGTGGTAGGCCTCTTGTCTGTGCGGGACCTGGTGAAGATGGTGTCCGTGAGAGACAAACCCCGGTTCCTTCGCAATACATAACGCAGCGCATCTCCCTCACCCCAGCCTGATTCGGTGAAGGCTCTCTTCCGAGGAGAGCCAATGAGAGACCCCACCTCTATGCGTTTCCTCCATCCCGTGATCGCCCTTCACCAGTGGCCACTGTGCGATTCTCTCGCACGTCATAACCTCATGTAATTACTTCAATTAGGCCCCACGCTCAGTATCAGCAGGGGGACCGCCCACATTCCCATACTTTGTGTCTTGCATTGCGGATACAAGACAATTACGATACAGCAAATCTGTTAGCAATACCTACTTGCCATCCCTGAGGTCACCGTGAACCTTGAAGAATCAGGTCAAGCCTCGCAACCGCTCCCGATGAGCCCACCCTGCACCTGTACACACAGTCGCATGATCTCCGATTGCGTCTCGGAGGAGGAACACAAGGCCGGCAAGGTGCGCTGTGTTGAATGTGATGGTGTCATTACCGATCCCCACCTCCAACGGGAAGCCAAGGAAACGTAGTCCCTCCTCCCATCAGTTTTCGCTACCCTCAAACTCCTCTCGCGAGAAACGGTAGCCCTATCTTCGCTGGGGTATTTGGCAACAGTCCCCTAACTTGTCACTGGCCCGAAACTCCTCAACCTGCCGGATGGTGCAGCCCTTTCCTTCATGCTTTTACCCTGTAACTCCCTGTGGTACCGAACTTCTCCCTCTGCTTTCACGCGAAACCATCCTGTGGCACCGACAATGCAAGATTATCCTCCCAGCAACTCATTTCGTTCTTCAATCAGACGCGTACCCGCGAAGGGGAGCAATTATACCCTGACTCTTCTGCACCAGCAGGGAAGTCGGCCAGATCAACATTCACTCCCGTCCCAATCACAAGGAGGTTTTTCATGCCGATATTAACGCGTTGGGAGCCATTCAAGGGTCGCTTGGATCGGTGGAAGGAGCTGGAGGATATGGAGAAGCGTCTCTCGACCTATTTAGGTCGGCCCGCTGTTCAGACCGAGACCGGGAAGGAAGCCATGACCGTCGCCGAATGGTCGCCGCTCGTCGACATTACAGAGGACGAGAAGGAATACCTCATCAAGGCGGATCTGCCGGAAGTGAAGAAAGAAGACGTCAAACTGACGGTCCAGGACGACGTGATGAGCATCTCCGGCGAACGGAAGTATGAGAAAGAGGAAAAAGGGAAGAAGTACCACCGTGTCGAGCGGGCATACGGGAGCTTTATGCGGAGCTTCACCTTGCCGGAAGATGCCGACGGCAGCAAGGTCAGCGCGGAGTACAAAGACGGGGTACTGAAAGTGCACCTGCCCAAGTCGGAGAAGGCGAAGCCGAAATCCATCGAGGTGAAGGTCTCCTGAGGACGACCGAAGAGGCTGCGGAAAAACCCTCTCGCTGGATGCTCAAAATGGCCGGCCAGCAAGGCCGCAGCGAGTGAAGGGCCGAGGCGTACCCTCTGGGGTACGTTGAAGGTCTGAACGATGCGAGAACGAAGCTGGCGGACTTTTTCAGCATCCAGCTAAAGGAGATGTGCGATGTTCCGACATCCTCACTATCTTGAGGCTCCGTGGGACATTCATTGGCATCGCGCGACCACGGAACATCCTCGTCATCTGTGGTGGCTGATCGCGCTGCTGGTCCTGTTCGCCATGTTTCTGATCGGCGTCGGCGTCACGAGTGGACTCATCTAGCGAGCGTTGCAATAGTATTTTGGCCAAAAAAACACAGGGCTCAGGGAAATCATGGACGGCTCCAGCAGCACCCGCAGGCTGTTCAAAAAGGCGGCTCTCTTAGTACGTGAAACGTCGATCAAGGCCCTCGATTGATTCATTGTCCGAGGAATTGACGATTTATTCATTGGGTCATTGACGATTTGCGGAGCCTTCCAATGAAACAATGATTCAATGCACACATCTTCAATTCTTCAGTCAATGATGCATTGGGTCAATCGTTCCGCGAGATACGCTTCACGGATATCTAGAACGCCGCATGGAAAAAGGCGCGGCCCTGGGCAAAGGGGCTGTCTTGGAAGTCTCAGGGCGGGCGGGTGAAATAGCCGTCGGAGTCGGGCGGGTGAGAAGAGTGACTTTTTCAGCAGGATGCTAGAATACAACCGGGCTAATCAGCAAGGAGGTGCGTCATGAGAACATTGGGAATCATCACAGCGAGCGTCGTCGGGTTACTGTTCGCACTGGGTTCCAGCGCCTGGGCCGACGATAAGGAAGGCAAGATCACGGACCTCGTCAAAGACGCCACGGTCACGATAGATCAGGCCATCAAGACCGCGTCCGAGAAAGTGCCTGGGACGGTGGTCGAAGCGGAACTCGAAAAGAAACATGGCAAGACAGTCTGGGAAGTCGAGGTCCTCGGCGCCGACGGGAAAGTCACGGAAGTCCACATCGACGCAGCCACTGGCGCCGTAATCGACACGGAAGCGAAGAAGGACGAGAAGAAAGAAAAAGGCAAGAAAGCAAAATGAAGCTCCCCACAGCAGCTTACTCCGCCGAAGTAGCCACTTCGGCTACGAAGGCCGGAAGCTATGGAGTATTCGGCGAAGGAGAGTCACAATGCCATCCAGCGATCCGTGAGACGTTAGACGTGAATCGTTAAACGTGAAAGGTATCTGAGGAAGAGCATTCGGCAGTCCTCCGTTTCACCTTTCACGTCTTACCTTTTACGGCTCTTGAGAGCAAAGCGAGAACGCCGGCATGGGAATAGGGACGTCCCTGGGAAAAGAGCCTGTCTTGGCAGCCTCAGGGCGGGCGGGTGAAGTAGCCGTCGGGGCCGGCGGGTGAGAAGACCGGCTTTTTCAGCATCCTGTTAGCAGTACCGGCAGTGAGATCCACGGCAAGAAGAAGGAGGGTCAGTGACTTTCAAGAACCGTGAAGAGGCAGGCCGTCAGCTCGTCGCTGAGTTGTTGCAGTATCGTGACGACCCTCATGGTCTCATTCTGGCCCTTCCCCGCGGCGGAGTGGCGGTCGGCTATCAGCTCAGCCTGGCACTCCACCTTCCGCTGGACGTGTTCATTACCCGCAAAATCGGTGCGCCTGGCAATCCCGAGTATGCAATTGGAGCGGTGGCCGAGACGGGATCCCGCTATCTGAATCAAGAGGCGGTCAGCTCGTTTGGCTTATCCCGGCATGAGCTGGACCGGCTGATTCATGTCCAGGAGAAAGAGATCGTCAGGCGCAAGGATCTGTACCGGCAGGGACGGCCGCTCCCGCAACTCACGGGCCGCACCGTGCTCTTGGTTGACGACGGCATCGCCACAGGCTCGACGTTTCTGGCCTCGGCACTCGCCATTCGCAGTTTGCAGCCCCGCCGCCTGGTAGGAGTGATTCCGGTCGGACCCCCGTCGACGATCCGTGAAGTTCGATCACATGTGGACGAGCTGGTGATTCTCATGACACCGGACCCGTTCTACGCCGTGGGAAATTTCTTCACCGACTTCACACAAGTCGAGGATCGCGACGTGATACAGTATCTCAATCTGGCCGAGGAGGCGATGCTTGAACGCACGCCCCCGTCACCAGCCTCGTAAGACGTCTTGTCAGCCAAGGAGGGTACGCCGTAATATGTCCACACATTCCAAGATCCCGTCAGGGTTGGGAGCTCGCAGAAACCAAACGTATCAAGAGGACGAACACGACACCTATAAACTGCAGGGGAAGCTCAAGGAGCCCACTGTCTGTCCAACATGCGGGGCAGTCTTTCACAAAGGGCGGTGGACCTGGGAAGCGAAACCGGCAGGCGCGCACGAGACTCTCTGTCCGGCTTGTCACCGGATCCACGATAAATACCCCAAGGGCCTCGTCACGATCAAAGGGCCGTTCAAAGATGCCCAGCACGAACAGCTGATCGGCGTCGTCAAAAACACGGAGGAGAAGGAGAAAAGGGAACACCCGCTCTCCCGGATCATGGCGATTGAATCACAACCTGAGGGCCTGGTCATTTCCACGACCGACACCCATCTGCCCCGGCGAATCGGCGAGGCGCTAAAACAGGCCTACCACGGGGAGCTGGAGTTGCATTACGACCAGGATGAACAATTCGTCCGGGTCACATGGACTCGCTGAGCCCTGGTCCCAACTGTTGAGGAGAAGAATATGACCGCCAACCTTAGGAGGGCCCGCCATGGGCAGTTCGGTATGATCACACGTCGTGATCACTGCCTGTCGCTGACGGTGGGCCGATGACCGGCCTCACGCCGGCTGTGGCCATG
>Ga0315290_10002217_pt1 | contig 13661 bp, 7 predicted proteins | sample YL17G12_0_MG_FD_203627 | JGI IMG/M metagenome (GOLD analysis project Ga0315290, IMG submission 203627) | Sediment microbial communities from Yellowstone Lake, YNP, Wyoming, USA - YL17G12_0 | ecosystem: Environmental > Aquatic > Freshwater > Lake > Sediment | place: USA: Wyoming | collected... | reverse complement strand
AGATGCCACTTATTGCGCTGCTGGTAGTTGCTTTAGTGCTCAACCATCAAACCCAGTATTAGATGATTCATCAACACCTACTAATAAAGACTTTGATGAGATGGTAGGATATCGTGTTGATAGCTGGGATAATATAAAATGGTTTGATGTAACTTCAACTCCACACATTGGAGTTTTCTATGGATTCAAAATCGATAATCAAGCGGCTAGAAATTTTAGTCGTGGTGTTCATGGTTTTCATATTGACGCTATAGATACAACAAATTATTGCCAAGGTATGTATATGGAATCCATTGGTCTTAGTTCTTTAGCTACTGATGGTATTTACATATTCAGAGTTGGTACTAATTCAGCAAGAGATTCTGGAGCAACATACGCCGGTGGTTTAACCATTAATGATGTTGGTTGGTATAGAACAAGTAACAACTCTGGTTCTATATTAGCTAGAGGTATATGGTTAGGAGATATTCGAGGAAAAGAAGAATCTTGTGGTATTAGAATAGGATCTGTTACTGCTACTGGTCCTTATAATAACGGAAATCCTTATGTTGCTAGTATGGCTATTGGTGTAAGAATTGGTAATCTTAAAGCAAATAATGGCACTGGTTGGGGGTGTGGTTTCTTAGTTTCACCTGATACTACCACACTTGATGTTGGTGGAGCTATTGGTTATTCAGTAAATGGTTTGGATGTTCTTTCAATATCATCTCCTGGAGATGTATACGCTATTGATATTTATGAAGTAGGTATAACGAACGCTAAGAAGGCACATGGTTTTGCTCTTAATAAACTTGGAAATATCGAGTATACCACTGACACTTATGGTGTCTTTCTAGGTACCCTTAAATCTAAATTGAATACGGCAGGTGTTCATATTACTAATTTACAATGTGAATCATCTTCAGCTTCAAGTGCTAAAGGTATATATATTTCAAATGTATCTGGTTCTCTAAATTCTACTGCCTATGGTATTTTTGCAGAAGGTATTAATGCTAATAATGCTCAAGCTGCTGGTGTTTTCTTGGGTGATGTATACGCTTCTGATACAAGCAACTTATCCGCCATGTTTGGTGTTTATAAGCAAGGGCAGACTTCTAAATACTTTAAGTCTTTTATTGTTTTTGGTTCAGGTAAAATAGACTACGTTGGTCTACCAGTTGCATCCTCGATTACTGGTCTTTATTTCAATAGTCTTGGACAAAGCTGCTATGAAGCTATGGGAGCATATTTTGATGCTATCGGTTGTAGTGATACTGGTGCAGGAACTTCTACAGTTGCTCGTGGTATTTATTTGAAATATATTGGTAATTTTGCTACTGCGACAGATGTTCAGGGTATACTGGTTGGAAATGGTTCCATGCATGCCATAAAAACAAAAGGAGCAACTCAAGGAATTCAAATTGGTGGTATTACCAGTATCAAACCCTTTAATGATGGAATAGACCAATCAATGGACGTTATCGGTCTAAATATAGTTCATGGACGTAGTTTTAATTGTACTGTGGGTGTACTTGTTAATAAGTTGGCTGCTTTGGGAAATTCCGCTACGTATGATTCAACAGCCATTGGTATGTGTGTTGGCTTTCTGGGTGCTGGATCACCTGGTACTTCAGGCGGAGATGTTATTGCCTTTTACAAGAAAACTCAAGAAGCTTGTGATAAATGGCAACGGTTTCAAAGATGGGAAAATGAGGATAATGCGTGGCCATATACCAAAAACCTCGTTGTTTTCGGCGCAGGTGGGCAAGATGTGTATTCCGGGAATGCTTCAGATGCAACTTCCTCTGTTTATGGTATAAAATTTGATGGAATGGGTGAAAGATACGCTCACAACGTCTATGGTTCTTATTATCATGTTCTTGGTAGTACCAGCACTAATGGGGGCCATTGTATAAAAGCAAGAGGTCATGTTGTAAATGCAGTTTTTGCTGGAGTTCCTTTTGGTAATGCTGTTGGTTTTTATGTAGGAGAATTGGGTGCCGGTCCTGATACTGGAGACTTAAATACAGACCCAGTTTACACAGAGTGGGTTAGTGCTTTCTTCAAAGGTGAGCAGACCGAGAGAAATTTCCATATTATGTCCGTCATTGGTATTCTAAACCAGGATGTTGTACATGATGGGGATACTTCCGCTGCAATATATGGACTTGCTTTTAATGCCCTTGGCGATCAATATGCTAAAATAGCATGCGGTGTATCACTAGGAAATATTGGTTCTGGAATTGGCGGTACAGTGAACTCTAATGCTTCTGAAGCCTATGGAATAAGATTCTATGGTCAGATTGGCCATCTTGGTTGTATAACTACTAGAGGTATCCAGATAGGCAAGACCAGCGGTAGGGATGTTGTGGCAATTCAAATAGACGATGTAATTTCTGATGCAGGCTATAATGGTACACTTGCTCATGGTGTGAGTTTGAATTTTGTGACTGGTGTAACTGACGCAAGAGGACTCCATATAGCCAAGGTGTCATCCGTATCCAACTTTGGATCTTATGTTATGGGTTTAAGTGTGGGCGAAGTAAGTTCTATTGGTAATGATGCTGTTGGTTATGGTATTCGAATAGGTAGTGTAGATGTCCCTAACGGTATTAGTGCAACTGGAATAGAACTTCCTAATATAACTTCTGGTGGACAATCTGCCGGTATTAATATTTTATCAATTGCTTGTACAGCAGGAACATCTGCTAAAGGTCTTTCCATTGGTTCCATTACCGGTTATAGCTCAGCAAGAGGTATTGATTTTGGTAATATTTCTACAATTGACTTGGGTACCTCATCAGAGGGAATTTATCTTACAAGTGTGACCAGTACAAATGCTTCAAAAGGAATTTATATTGGTAATGTAAGCACATCTGCTACAAGCAGCACGTCATATGGATTATATTTAGGTAGCGTACATTCTAATGCTGATGCTTCAGAATCTCGTGGTATTCATATAAACGCAGTACATGCTGATAGTGGGTTGGTAAGAGGAATTGATCTTTTCGAGATAACTGGAGAAACCGAAGTAAAAGGTATTAATATAATTACTGTAACTTCAATCGGTACTGATAGTTCATGTTATGGATTGAATATAACAACTGTAAATGCTAATGGTCCTACATCTACAGGTTATGGTATTCTCATAAATGAAGTAAAAGCTCCTTATGATGTTAGCGGAATTACATATGGAATAGCGGTTAATAGTGTACATGGTGGAGGAATTGCTAGAGGTCTATATATAGGAACGGTAACTTCTCCAGCTAATGGTAGTGCAATTGGTATTGATGTTGGAACGATACGATCTGGAAGTGATTCCGCATATGGTATGAGAATAGCATCTGTAGTGTCTTCCGGAACATCCGGGATAAAGGAGGTAGTTGGTTATAGTGTTGGTGGTGTTCCTTCAAGTCCTGGTGGTACTGGTGGTGTTTCTGGAGATAATGGCGTTTCTGGTGCTATGGATGCTTATGGTTTTTATGCAACTGGGATTAATTCTCACGATGGAACGTCTATAGGCGCTTATATATTTTCTGTTTATAGTACAGGTGGAAGTGGCACCGGCAATATTTGTGGAATACATGTGGATACTGTATCTACTCATCAAGGTCGACAAGGTTCAGGTCATGCTTTTGGTATTGAACTTTCCAACATATCTACCTATACTGGTGTTGCTGAGGGTGGACATATAACCGCCATAACTTCCAGTAATTCTCAAGCTCGAGGATTGTATATTGGTCCTGTAACTGGTAATACTTTGTCAGTAGGTATTGGTATGTACGGTATATATTCAAACGGCACCGCAGGCGAACTTAGTGGACTATCCATACTTTATGTTAACCGTCAAGTTTCTAACGGAAACGCCGCCGGTATAACTGTTGATGATATCCGTGCAGGATCAAGTACAGGAAATGCATATGGTATTTACATTGGTGGAACTATAACTGCCTATGGTTCTTCTCTTAATTATAATTGGCAATTATATCTTGCCGCTATGGGATCTGGCACTCCATGTCATGTGTGTTTTGGTGGTGGTCTGCCTCCAGTTCCAACAGGAATATCTGGTCAACTTTATGAAACGTATGTTAGCCTAATCGGTGGTATTTCTGATCTAGTAGGAAAGAAAGTTGTATGTGTTCAATAAATAAACTTCTATGATGATTAAGATTATCCTAGTTTTAGTTATAGTAACATTAAATGGTCTTGGACAAATACAAGATAGTTACATCATTTACTTCACTAAAAAACAGTGTGATTATAGATGATGATTAATCTTGAATTTTTTGATAGAAGGAGAAGGTAAAAAATGCCAAAGGTCATCAAGATCAAACGCGGTGATGTTAATTCTCTGAACAATCACATCCTAGCTGATGGTGAATTGGCATTTACTCGTCACAGAGTAATGGAAGGCGGCATACAACGGGGAGAGACTGTCGAGGATCACTATTTCCGAGTCGGTGATGGCACACAAGCAGGTGGGCTTGTTCCTGGATCATCCAGTATAGGTGTTGGTCTTTTATTCGCTATATCTACAGCGGCAAGTGCCACAAGGCAGATTGAAGCTCTGGTTGGTGAGTATTGGACACCATGGAAAATGAAATCATTTGTGGCTCCTTATAATCCATATAGATCTGTTGATACTACAAGAGATTGTTTGACTCCAGATATTTATAACAGTATTGTTAATGTGCATCTTGGAAATGGATTCTTAATGTTTGATGGAACCGCTTTTGAGATGAGAATACGGGGCAATAATAGATTTCTCTATGAAACCGATTTTCTTTTCAATTCGCCCGTCTCTGGGGGTGCTAATTCTTCCATTTTCTTCGGGTTGTATACTAATACTGCTGATTGGACCGGTGGTGATACCCATAGACGATGTGGTGCTATTTTAATTGCGGCAGCTAATAATTCTACTTCCACAGCTACAAAACAACATATGGTTGGTGCAATGTCATCTGTCAGTAATTATTCAGATGTTACTTGCGCAGCAGGTATTTGCTATAGTGCCATGACCCAAACGGTATTAACGACTAATCTTACGCAACCGGAGAGCAAAGAATTTGAAATGATGGTAGGTTATCAGGTTGAAACATGGAATGCCATCAAATGGTTTGATGGAACTCCAGCACACACGACTGCACCTATTAAAGATTTCTATGGATTTAAGGTCCTTGATCAAACATCTAGAATGTTTAGAGGTTTGGTCCATGCAATTCATGTAGGGTCCATTGATACAACCAATTATTCTAAAGGGTTGTATATGGAACAAATTGGTGGTAGTTCTTCATTAGCTGATGGTATTTACATAAATAGAGTTGGTACTAATGTAGCAAGAGATGCTGGGGCAATATACGCTGATGGTATAACCATTAGAAGTGTTGGTTGGTATAATATAGACGCCAATTCTGGTTGTACATTGGCTGGTGGTCTATTTATAGATGATATCCGTGGAAAAGAAGGAGCTTGTGGTATTAGAATAACTTCTGTTACCAGTAGTAGTGATTCTACTACTGATTTGGCTGTTGGTATAAAAGTTGGTAATCTTAAAAGACTTGTATCCACTGATGGATGGGGGTATGGATTCTATTTCGCACCAGAAGAACCACTTGAACTTAGTGGTTGTGTTCCATTTGCAATAGAGGGATATGATGTTGCTAGTGGTTCAGGATATGGATTTGCATATGGTTATGATGCATATGGAATAGGTCAAACAAACGCGATAAACGTCTATGCTTTTAGTGGTTATAGACTTGGAAATGCTGTCACAACAACCAGTACGTGGGGTCTTTTCCTGGGTGGTATTGAATCTTGTCTTTATTCTAGAGGAATTCAGGTTTCTGGTGTACATAGTGATTCAGATCAGACACTGTTATCACCATTTGCTAAAGGGTTAGATATTGCTACTATAAGTGGTACTCGTGACTCTGCTGCATATGGTATTTTTGCAGAAGGCATTAATGCTAATAATAGTATCGCGGCTGGTATTTACTTGGGGGATATATATTCTTCTAATATAGCCAACGTATCCAACATATTTGGTGTTTACAAGCAAGGGCAAACCACAAGATACTTTAAGTCTTTTATTGTTTTTGGTTCTGGAATCTTAGATTGTCCTACAGCAGGTTCCGATATTTATGGTGTTTATTTCAATAGTCTTGGTAAAAGCTGCTATTCGGCTGTTGGTGCATATTTTGATAGTATTGGTTGTGATACAGCTGGTACAGGAACTTCTACAGTTGCTCGTGGCATCTATATGAAATATATTGGTAATGATGCTTCTGCAGTAGTTTCTCAAGGTATATTGATTGGAGAGATTCGTGGAAAAGGAGATTCTTGTGGTATCAGAATAAGTTCTGTTAAAACTACCGGAACTTTTAATAATTCAAATCCTTATACTGCTAATATAGCTACTGGTGTAAGAGTTGGTAATCTTCACGGAGATGGAACTACTGGTTGGGGCGTTGGTTTCTTAGTAGCACCAACAATGGCTCTTCAATTAGGTGGGGGTATTGGTTATTCAGTATATAATTTGGATGTCGTTTCAGGATCAACTCCTGGGCATGTATATGCTATGGATGTTTTTGAGGTAGGTACAACCAATGCTCTATGGGCCCATGGTTTCATTCTTAACAAACTTGGGAATATCATCAATACCACTCATACGTATGGTATGCAACTCCAAGTCCTTAAATCAAGTCTTTATACTTCCGGAATTTATATTTCTAATGTACAGAGTAGTTCACCAACATTGGCGACGGATGCGTTTGCTGAAGGCTTACACATTACTGATGTAACCAGTTCTCAACAATCTGGAACATATGGTGTTGTTGCAGAAAACCTTATTTCTGCCAATCGAGAGGCTGTTGGTTATTATGTAGGAGAAATAGGTTCCGTCACTCCTGGAAATTTGACCAGTAATAATTGGGTTAGTGCTTTCCATAAGGCTACTCAGTCTATTAAAAATTTCCATAATATGACTGTTATTGGTATTATGAGTCAAGATGTTTCTCCTACTGGAGATACTAATGCTGTAATATATGGTCTTTCTTTTGCTAGTCTTGGTGACAGATATTGTAGAAGAGCCTATGGTATATCAATGGGTAATATTGCTTCAGATACAAGTTCTGTTGCTACAGATGCTTTTGGAATAGATATGGATGGGCAGATTGGGCACACGACTTGTACTTTTACTAGAGGCATTCATATTGGGGCAACCCTTGGTGCATCTGTTTATGCTATTAAAATAGATAATATTACGGGAGGAGATTCTGCTGGAATTTATATTGCGCCAATTACTGGTACATCAACTGTCTTCGGATTAGATATGGGTGCATTAGAGTGTACATCGGGTACAACTGCTAAAGGTCTTAATATTGCTTCCATTCACGGTTATAGTTATGCAAGTGGACTTGAAATAGGTAATATTGCTACACACGGATTAGGTACTTCATCAAATGGAATTTATCTTACAAGTGTAAGTAGCACGTCTTGTTCAAAAGGACTTTGGATAGGTAATGTAAGCACATCTGCTAATTCTAGTACGGCTTATGGATTATATACAAACACTATAACTGCTGATACAACAGGATCTATATCTTATGGTGTTCGAATGGAAACAATATCTGCTCCTGTTGGTGTAGCAACAGGAATTCATCTTCAATCTGTATGGGGTTTGGATGCAACAGGACTTAATGCTTTTGGTGTAGAAGCAACTGGTGCATCTGGTAATTGCGTTGGATTACATATGAGTTATGTACGCACATCCCATGAAACTGGAGGCACCTCTGCTAAAGGTATTTATGTGAACCTCATAAGTTCTCCTCATGGTATAGCAAGAGGAATTGATTTTATTTCTGTGAATGGACGAGATGGTGCTAGAGGTATCTCTATAGGTACTGTAACATCAACTGCCTCCTCCGTTTTTTGTATAGGATTGGATTTAGTAAACGTAACTTCTTCAGGAGCTAACGCGGTAGCAGTAGGTACACGTATAGCTTACACTGAAGCTTCAAGTGGGCATGCAACCGGTATAATGTGTAATGATATAACTGCATCAATGGATGCAAAAGGTATATATTTTGGTCATGTGTCGACGGGTGGTGCTGGACCAGCTTATGGTGCAGATATAAATGATGTAACTTCTGGTTCTAGTAATTCGGCGCATCCTGCAATTGGATACCGAGTTAATAAAGTTCATACACATAATCCTGCTGTTGTTGCTGCTGGTTTTTATGGTAAAGATATTACCTCTACCAGTGGTCCTGCTAGAGGTATCCATCTGGAAACAATTTTGTCCGGATCAGGAGAAACCATGGGTATTAATCTAAATGGTTGTGAATCAATTACAAACCATGCCTATGGTATATATATGAGAGGGATTAAAGTATCTGGCACAGGCGGACATGTGAAAGGACTTGAAATTACTGACTGTACATCATATGGTGTTTCTATTCCTATAGGAGATGTTTATGGAATACATGTCAACAATATTGCCAGAAGCGGATCGAGTACAAATGCCTGCCGTGGTATAATGATAGAAAATATTAAATCTTACTTAGTTCCTTACGGTACTGGAGATTCTATAGGATTAGAAATCAATTATATTTCTGGTACCACAAGTGGTAATCATTATACAATGAGGATTTCTAATACAGGCAGCGTAAATCGTATAAAACTCAATGATCTTCCTACATCAGCACCTGCGGAAGCAAATTTACTTTGGAGAGACAGTAGTGGTTTTATTAAGATTAGTAGTTAATATATCGTAAAATAAATCTATTTCTTGAATAGGAGAATAATAAGATGTTTGATATAATTTCGAAAGATGCTCTGAGACAACAGATCGAATCTTCTTCAGATAATAAAGTCACAGTCCTTTATGATGATAAAGGTAATCCTAGTATGATGACCATTATTCCGAAGATGACAATCGGGGATGTCTTTCCTATTGGCGCAGGTGATGGGCAAATGGATGTTTATGCCTCTCAAGTTCATCCAGCATTTATGATTTATGATGCCACTGGTGGATATGTAAAAACTGTTCCAGAGATCTTTGTTGGTCAGTATAGAGCCTATGTTGTAGGAAGTGCTGAAGGAAATTCATGGGTCAATGCTAGAGCAGTTTCAATGCCTGGAGTAGTTGGTACAAATTTGAGTTATTACAATTCTACCTATGCAGAACATCAACAAAGAGTAACGGTAGAAAACAAAGGACCAAATTGGCATCAAACAAATGCTTGGGAATATTATCTTTTAGCTCTTTGGGCATATAAAAACAATATTCTGATCGAAGGTAATCAATCCAATCAGGGTTATGATTATAATGGAAGAACCGGTGTTGTGGGAAGATACGTCATGAATTTAACAACAAATACCGGTAGTACGCCTTATTGGACTATTGGGGAAGATATTGTTGGTGAAACAACTGGAACAGTTGGTGTTATAGTAGGAGAATCTGTTGTTGGGGCTGTTACTCAATTAGAAATTAGAGATGTTTATAACGGCCCATTTCAGGCGGGGGAGCATGTTGTTGGTTCATCCAGTGGTAAACATGCTATAATTTCTAATGTACAATCTGTTACATATGAAGGTTCTGGCCCATTAACTTGGTCGCATGATAATAAATATTCTGGTGTTTGGGGCATGGCTTCATATAGAGAAACGATAGATGGTTTAAGAATTAGAAAGAAAGAAGGCGCACCTACCCCCTCGGGTATTTATTATCCAATGATGATGACCACTCCTGGAAATTATTATCATTGGGATGATAATAGACTTCTATCCCATCCTGTAAAGATGTCATATGGTACTGCTGGAGCTCATCGTTTAGGTTATCAAACCATTGACGGTTCTGGAAATCCTATCAATCCAACATCCACTGATTTTAATATCAACCAGGCTGCACAGAGTGGAAATGTAACTTCTTGGTTATCTCCTACAGCATTATATAAATCAAGTGTTACTGCTGAAACAAGAAAAATTTTCACTTGTTTAATGTGGGACAAGGCAGTTATTAGTTCTTCAGATAAAGTTCCAAGAGATGCAGAAGGGGGAGTAGTAAATCAACTTCCTGGTGGAGAAACAGACATGATCTCTAGCGCCAGTACTCCTTGGACAACTGATTATAACGGGGTATTCTCTTATGTATTCTTGTCAAGATCGCAAATAGCACCATTTAGAATTACATATATACCATAATAAATTGTAAATAAAAAAGCAACTCAATAGGAGGGTTTCCGAGATGGAAATCAAAACATTTAATCCATCAACAATTCAATCACATAAATTATCAGAAGGAACTATTTTCACGGCAATTCAAAATTTCATCAAGACGTCCAATTTTCCAAAAAAATTAGTTTTGAAGAAGATTGAATTGTTATTAGAAAAGAGACAATTGAGATGTAAGAAGTTAGCTATAATACTTGTTAAGTCTCGTAAAGCCAATGATGATTTGCGTGCAGGTATTGCTGCTCTTACAGCACGGAATAAAAAAGAACTACAAGATTTAATTCAATCCTTAATCTAAATCATTGAATTAACAAGATTTACACTTTAGAACAATTTGTGGAAACCACCTTAGGACAAACAAGTGAGGTAAATATCAAAATGGATATGAGTCAGTCGATTTGTGTTGACGGTTCGATGTTGGAGCAACAAGATCTTTTGTCGTATCTTTCTCAAGTTGTCTTGACGATGATTGATGATGAGACGAAGAGAAAGCATGCTACACTTGAGGATTGGAAAGTTAAACTCGGGACCTTGAGAAACGAGGTACAAAAGGAGAAAGACATTCTCCAAAGAAATTCCTCAGAACTTAGCAGACAGAAGACGATCGGAAGAATTTTGACTATGATTAACACCTTGAAGAGAGAAGGTGTTTTGTCTGGGCAGAATGGCCGAACAATTTTGAAGCTTCTAGGAAATATTGAATCGAAAGACTTCCATGCCTTGCGCATATTGGAAGAACGTTTAGCTGTTTATCTACCTGATAGATAAATTAACCGTGTGTTATATTGTAAATTAAGGAGTACTGAAAATGAGTCTACAAGTATTACGTGAGTCTTATGCAAAGACACAGAAGGCTACTGGAATTAACCCAATCGCTGCTGGTACGTTCCGTCGTCTTTTGAAAGATGGAAAGGCCTATAAGGTTTTTACAGAAAGCCTTTGCGAAGGTCTTAGCCCAACGCAGTCCGAAGAGTTCAGAATGTTGACAGAGAATACTCGTATCGCCATGATGGAGAATTCTATGTTCGGTTTGAACCCATATGAAACATTAACCCTTCCGGTTCTTCGTCGTTTCTATCCAAAGTTGATCGCGAAGGAACTTGTTAATGTAATGCCAATCGATAAGCCAGAAGTCATCAAGGGCTTCATGAGAGCTTATTTCGGTCGTCATAGTGATGTGGATGGTGATGGAAATCAATTGTATCCATATCAGTTCCCATACGTTGCTCCTGGTAGTCGTACTTCTGTTGTCGGCCCAGGCGGAACGGCACTTGTTGATATTTCTCGTGGCCCATCGGTTGGTATCAATGTTGAAGCCATGACTGGTATTAATGAGAGAACAGTCGATGTTCTTGCTCTAATCGGCCTTACAAAAGCAGAATCCCATCTTGAGAAGGATTTCACCATCCTCGCTGTTTCGTCTTCAGACTCTACAGCCCTCATGACCTTGTCGACACCGATTCGTGCGGATGTTGATGGTAATTTCTCATTCGACGTAACCTTCCCAGTCGAACAGGGTGGTGAGTCGGATACAGTCCTCGGCCGTGTCAATTATCTTGATGGTATTCTCGACTGGCAGTCAACCAAAGGCTATGTTGACAGACTTAGCTTCTCGGCTGTTGCTTCTCTTGAAGAGAACAAGATCAATCCAAAGGTCAAATATCTAATCGAGAAGATTAGATTCCAAGTCGTATTGAGACAGATCTCTGCAGAATGGACGATCCCATTCGAGCAGGATATCAAGGCTCTATATGATATCAATGTTCAGTCTGAGTTGGTTAATATCATCGGCGAACAGATTGCGGCTGAAATCGACCGTGAAATCATTGACGCACTTATCTCCGGAAATGCTGCATACAATGATCAAGCAACACATATCGCTACCTTCGACAAGAAGCCGCCTTCCAATTTCTATTGGGGCCGTAAAGCCTGGTACGAAAATGTGCTCCCAACTTTAACGACACTGTCGGCACAGATCTACAATGACACGTTGATGGATTCTGCTAATACCATAGCTTGTAACCCACTTGACGCAGCTATCTTCGAGATGCTGAATGATTTCGCTTATGACGGCAACTCTGTTGCTGGTGGTGAGACCGGCTACCGTGCGGCTACCATTCAAGGCGGAAAATGGAAGATCCTTGTATCCTCCATCGTTCCTGCTGGTAAGGTTGTTGTTAAGTATCGCAGTAATGAAATGCAAAGGGCGGCCTTCGTTTACGCCCCCTATGTCCCCGCGTTGCTAACACCATATCCAATAGGGGCCATTCCATCGTTGACAGTCATGACCCGTTATGCTTCCAAGCTTATTCGCCCGGAAGCTATCTCTGTTCTGAATATTGTTGACACTGAAATCTAACTTTTAGTTAGATAAAAACTACAAGGGCCGATCTAAACAATCGGCCCTTGTTTTCACGTCATAGTATGAATAAATATACAAAGGATATTAAATGAATAATTTTTATGTTTATGCATTATTGGACCCCAGATACCCAGGAAAATATCAATATTCTTGGTGTCCCTTCTCTTTTCTGTATAAACCATACTACATTGGAAAAGGTCATGGAAATAGAATTAATGAACATTTTAATAGACCTTCTCCATCTGTATTAAAAAATCCAAGATTTAATAAGATGAAGCAGAATACAACCAAAAAAATAAAAGAGACTGGATTAGATCCAATAGGAATCAAATTATATAATAATTTAGAAGAAGAAACTGCATTTGATTTAGAATGTTTTTTTATATGCGCTATAGGCAGAAAAATTTTTAATCAAGGACCTTTAACAAATATGACTGCCGGGGGAGAAGGTGCGTATGGTATCAAAAGATCCCCAGAAACTTGTAAAAAATTATCTAAATTAAACAGTGGTACAAATAACCCGAATTATGGAAAAGTTCCATCAGAAGAAACTAGAAAGAAAATTTCAGATAAGTGCTCAGGAGAAAATGCTTATTGGTTAGGAAAAAAGAAATCCCAAGAATCTGTTGAAGCACAAAGACAAAAAATTTCTGGTAGTAATAATCCCAATTATGGAAAACCTAGGTCGGAAGAAACAAAACAAAAGATAAGTCTTGCTCAAAAAGGCAAAGCAAGAAAACCCTTATCAGATGAGACAAAAAGAAAATTAAGTGAGCATTTTAAGGGAAGAAGTTATACACCAGAACAGATAGAAAAATATCGTTTGTCTAAATTGGGTGATAAAAACCCAATGAGGAACAGACAAATGCCTGAAGAAGAAAGGCGGAGAAGAAGTGAATCAGCAAAAAAGGCCAGAGACAGACAAAGACAGGAAAAACTATTAGAGGTCGCCTTATGATACTAGGTATAACAGAAGAATTGACATTGTTGAGAGACGCAATAGAAGCCTTAATGGAGTACCGTAAAAAACAAGGGAATGCTATTGTAGACCTTCAATTAAGAGCAGATATAGAAACAAGAATGACCA
>Ga0315290_10002216_pt1 | contig 13661 bp, 9 predicted proteins | sample YL17G12_0_MG_FD_203627 | JGI IMG/M metagenome (GOLD analysis project Ga0315290, IMG submission 203627) | Sediment microbial communities from Yellowstone Lake, YNP, Wyoming, USA - YL17G12_0 | ecosystem: Environmental > Aquatic > Freshwater > Lake > Sediment | place: USA: Wyoming | collected... | reverse complement strand
GATGGGTGCTGACGCCACTGGTGTTTGCGTTTCTTGCGAGCACCGCCGTGTCGTTTTCGCCCGCCCTTGCCCAGCAGAAGAAAGACCAGAAGCTGGAGAAGGCGAATCAGCAGGAACTTCAAACCGCCGTCAAATTGGCCGATGCCATTGCCGCCGGGCAACCCGTGCCGAGCGATATCGGTATGTCGATACACACCGATTTTCTCAAGGCCCTGAACGGCCTGACATTTGTTCCGTTCGTGCTGTCGCTCGACCCGGCGCAGGTGCCGTCCAGGTCGGTCACGCTTTATCTGCGGGTCGTCGCCAGGACGCCCGCTGCGGCCCCGGCCGCCGACGCGAAGAGTGAGACGAACCAGGCGAAGGACAAGTCGAAGGTACCGGCCGCCGCTAAAGCGCCGGAGTATGCCTTTCAGGGCATTCATTTCGTCGATTTGAAGACCCCGGCGCCGGGCGGTCCATACCGCCTCACGCGCGCATTCTCAGTGCCGGCTGGCGACTACGACCTCTACCTCATCGTGAAGGAACGGGCGCCGGCGGACGCGAAAAACAAGACCGGGAGCCAGAAGGTCGGATTCCTGAAGCAATCGATCACGGTGCCGGATTTCTGGGGCAACGATCTCACGACGAGCAGCATCATCATCACCGACGAGGTGAAGCCGATCGACACCCCGTTGACGGCCGAGCAGATCGCCGAACAGCCCTATACGGTTGGCAGCAACATCGTGGTGCCGGCGGTCAGCACGAAGTTTCTGAAAACCGGCGGCCTGTCGATGGTGTTCCTGATTTACAACACGGGCCAGGATAGCAATCGAAAACCGGACGTCGCCGTCGAGTACCTGTTCTATCAACGGTTTACGGACAAGCCGGAAAAGTTCTTCAACAAGACCAGCCCGCAGGCGTTCAACGCGACGACGCTGCCGCCGCAGTTCGACGCAGCAGCCGGCCACAATCTCCTGGCGAGTCAGTTCGTGCCGCTTGCGAGCTTTCCGGAAGGCGAGTATCGTCTGGAGATTAGGATCACGGACAAACTCTCGGGCAAGGCCGTTACGCGGAACATCATGTTTTCTGTGGCCGTATGATCGGGGCGCTCCGGGGCACCGTTCGCCCCGGGTCGCGAGCGACAGTGATCACTTGACGGGTAGGCCTATGACACGCGTATCCACGTTCGTGTTCGTGGCAGCCGCTGCCGGATTTGTCGTGGCCGCCGGGTCGGCGGCCGCCCAGTCCGTGTCGATCCGCTCGCCACAGGCCATCGTGGCCCACGCCGCGACGCAGGGCGAGATCCAGGGGTTGGTGGTCGATCCCAAAGGCCGGCCCCTTGCCGGCGCCATGGTGTCGGCGCTCGGATCAACGGTCGCCTTTGCCCTCACCGGCAGGGATGGCCGCTTCCGCCTCGATGGGCTCCCGGTCGGTCCGTACACGGTGCGGATCCATCTGGACGGTTTTATCCCGGCTCCCCGGCAGATGGTCGAGGTTCGGTCGACCTGGCCGGCACTGGTGTCGGTCGCGCTGCGATCACTCGCGGACAACGGCTCGGCAGCATCGACCAGGACAGTGCTTGCCGCGAGTCTGCTGCCGATCGAGGGCCTGTCTGCGGGCGCCGCTGGTGGTGCGGCCGTCGGCGATCACGGCCACACCGAAGCCGACTGGCGCCTTCGCCATCTTCCGCGCAGCGTGTTGAAGAACGTCGACGACGGAGCGGGAGTGGCCGGGGTTGACGCGGACGCGGCGACGGAAGCAGGACGATCGTTCCTGGGCCGCGCATTCGATTCGTCGGCCAGGTTCGCGTCTGGCCTGTTTGATGCGATGCCGCTGACCGGCCAGATCAATCTCGTCAGCATCGGGTCGTTCAGCGGTTCGTCGGACGCCTGGTCGGCCAATGCTCTCGCGTCGGCTGGCGTGGCGTACATTTCCGTCGGCGCGCCGGCTGGCGGCCTCGGCGACTGGGCCGTGCGAGGCGCACTGTCGCAAGGTGGCCTGGGATCGTGGTTTGTCGCCGGATCGTTGACCGCGAGGCGCTCGGCCGAGCATCGGTTCGTGACGGGCATCACGTACAGCGCGCAGCACTATGATCAGTCGAGCGCGCTGGGCATTCCCGACATGAGCGCCGGGTCGCGTTCGGTCGGCACCATTCACGGCTCCGACGAGTGGACACTGTCGCCCAACGTGACCGTTGGCTATGGTGTGACGTATTCGTGGCAGGACTACCTCAGCGGGAACGGCTTGTTCAGCCCGCGTCTCTCGATCACTCTGCGTCCCGTCAGCAAGTACCGCGTCCGCGCCGTCGCGGCTCGCTACGTGGTCGCCCCGGGGGCCGAGGAGTTCCTCCCGGGAGCCCGCGACGGCAGCAGCGTGATGCTGCCTGCGCAGCGGACGTTCTCTCCCTGGTCGGAAGCCGAGGGTTTCCGATCGCAGCGTACTGATCATCTCGAGGTAGGGATCGAACGCGATATCGCCACGTTCATCGTCGGGTTCCGCACCTTCTATCAACGCGTCGGGGATCAGGCCGGCGCGGTGTTTGCCGTGGCGACTCCGGCCCGAGCGGTGCCAAGCCTTGGCCACTATTACGTCGCCACGCTCGGCGATCTGAATGCTCGGGGGTGGAGTGTCAGCCTGAGCCGGACCATCGCCGGCGGCGTGCGAGGCGCGGTGGACTACTCCCAGTCCACGGCACAATGGAACGGCTCGCCCGACCAGTCCGTGTCGGCGTTCTGGCTGGGAGGCCGGGGCAGCGAGCCACAGCGGCTCCACGATCTGACCTCGTCGCTTGAAACCGACATCCGGCCGACCGCAACCCGCGTCTACGTGCTCTACAAAGTGAACACAGGATTCGCCCGCCAGATGACCTCGGGCGGAGCCGTTGGTCTCGACACCAGGTTCGACGTTCAAGTGAACCAGGCTCTGCCGTTCCTCAATTTCACGTCAGCCGACTGGGAGCTTCTCGTCGCGGTCTGCAACCTGTTCCGCGAGTCGGGCCTCGAACGGTCCCTCTACGACGAACTGCTCGTCGTGCGACCTCCCAAGCGCGTGGTCGGTGGGTTCCGGGTCCGTTTCTAATTCCGGGTCTTACCACCGTCTCAAACCGCGTGGCCGCCGTGAACTACATGAACAATCTCCATCTTGGCGGTGCCCGTTTCCGATCGAACCAGATCCATTCGGCTGGATCGACTGTCCACATAGATGGATTTCTCCGAGACGAGTGGTCGAAAACATGACGTAAGTCGTTGCATAATAAGAAGTTATTCGACTGAGACGATGACGATTCTTGGTATGGTGCTTGCTAAGTACTTCGATCCACGGATTCGGCAACGAATCCATGGACTCGGGACTTGGCGCCGGGCGAGGATTTTCGATCGGATCGTCTCGCAAGGCGCCGCGGCCGTCATTGCGAGACGGAGCGCTCATGTAATCCAGGCGTGTTCAGGATTACGAACTTGATGTACGACAATCAGATGCGGACAGATGATCCCCGGAAGTCCGCGGTTGGGCACCAGACGCCCAGCGCGCTGGGCTGGATTGCTGCCGTTGCGCTTGTCGCCGTATTGCTCGCTCTGGGCGTCGCGAACATCGTCGCTCGTGCAACATGGCACGAGGTCGAAGACGGCGTGCTCTGGATGCCACGGTCCCAGGGTGTGACGGCGGCCGACCTGACCGCCGGTTCGGCGGCATCACGAGCGGGACTTCGCGCGGGCGATGTTCTGGTCGCGATAGACGGCCAGCCTGTGGACAGTCCGGCCGACGTCGTCGAGTTCGCGCACCGGGCGAAGCCGGGATCGCGTGTCACGTACACGCTGCTGCGGATCGGCACGCGCGAGATGATCCAGGTGCAACTGGCTCCCGTTCCACAGGGCAACAGCGTTCTGTATTACGTGCTGGCAGCGGTGGGCGTGTTCACGCTGGTGGTCGGCGCGGCCGTCAGGCTGCGGCGGCCAGGCCATCAGTCGTCGCTCCATTTCTTCTGGCTTTCGATCGCGTTTTTCGGCGTGTTCGCGTTCTCGCCAGCCGGGCGGTTCAATCACCTCGACTGGGTGTTCTACTGGGCTGACGAGATCTCGTTGCTGGCCCTCGGGCCGATGCTGCTCCATTTCAGCCTGGTGTTTCCGGATCGCAGCACCAGTTGGGCTCGCACCGCGCTTGGCGCCCGGCTGCTGCCGCTCATCTACCTGCCCGCGCTCCTGATGGGGACGGCTCGGGCGGTCGCGATCGCCAGGCTCGACGGGCAAATGAATCTGTGGCGTGTGATCGCCGCGCTCGACCGGGTTGATCCGCTGTATTTCTGTGTCTGCCTCGCCTGCGCCTTCGTCGTGTTGGCCGGCGCGTTGACCCACGTGCGCTCGGTGACGGCGCGACGGCAGCTGCGATGGATTGTCTGGGGCACGGCGCTTGGCGGCGGACCGTTTGCCGTCGGCTATGCGCTGCCGTTTGCGCTCGGCGTGGCGCCGTCGGTGCGCATGGAATTACTGGCCATCCCGCTGGGATTGATTCCGCTGGCGTTTGCGTCGGCCATCGTGCGCTATCGCCTGATGGACGTCGAGGTTATCGTCAAACGCAGCCTGGTGTACGTGGCGGCGGTGGCGGCCAGCGTCGCGATTTACGCGCTGCTGTTGCGCGCGGCGGGCTGGCTCTTCCTGGAGAACGGGTCGCAGACCAACACGATTATCGCGGCGCTCGCCACGCTGGTGATGGTGCTGCTGGCCCGGCCGGTCAGGGATGGCATCCAGACGGTGCTCGACAGGGCGTTGTATCGCGACCGCTACGACTACCGCCGGGCGCTGATCGGATTTGCGCGCGACCTCTCCACCGATCTCGACGTGGATCGCCTCAGCAACAGGCTCGTGGCGCGTGTGACGGAAACGCTCGTGATCGACCGGATGGCGCTGATGCTGTTCGACGAGGCCGCGGGCGGATTCCGGACGCTGCGCGCGCATGGATTCGTCGGGCAGCCGCCAGAACTGGGCGTGCATTCCGGGATCGGCGCCCGTCTGGCTGCAGGACATGTCATCGCGCTCGACGATCCGCTCTCGCAACGGCGATTTGCGATGGATGAGATCGGGCGCTGGCGTGATCAGGGCGTGCACTATTTCATTCCCTGCGTGTCCAAGCAGGCCACGATTGCGCTGCTGGCGCTGGGGCGCAAGGAACGCGCCGAGCCGCTGAGCAGCGAGGACATGGCGCTGCTGGTGGCGGTGGCGGCGCAGGTCGCGACCACGCTCGAGAACGGCCGCTTGTATCAGCAACTCAAGCAGCAGGCGTCCGAAGTCGAACGCATGCGGCAGTTCAATGAGAACATCCTCGAGTCACTCGACAACGGCCTTGCGGTGGTCGATGCGAACGACCGTGTGGTGAGGTGGAACCGGTCACTCGAGCAGTTGTACAATCTGCGGCGCGACGAGGCCATCGGGCAGCGTCTGGAGGATGTGTTCTCGCCGGCCTTTATGGACGCGCTGCGTGTCGCGCGACCCGACAGCCCGTCTGGGACGGCGGTGTACCGCATGCCGCTCGGGTCGCTCCGGGGCCGGGCCGACGAGGGCCTGCTGGTGAACATCGCGGTGGTGCCGCTGCAGGGCGACAGCGCCGACGCGGCGATCGAAGGGTCGATCCTCGTGTTCGAGGACGTGACCGCGCGGGCGCGGCTCGAGGAACAGTTACAGATTTCCGACAAGATGGCGTCGATCGGCCTGCTGGCCGCCGGCGTCGCGCACGAAGTCAACACCCCGCTGACCGGCATCTCGAGCTACACGCAGATGCTGCTCGAGCGCGCGAGCCCGGACGACCCCGACACGAAGCTGCTCGAGAAGATCGAGCGACAGACGTTTCGCGCGGCCAAGATCGTCAACGGGTTGTTGACGCTGGCGCGGGGCGGCCAGGCACCAGGCGAGCATGCGCCCACCGACGTCAACGGCGTCATCAACGACGTGCTGGCGCTGCTCGAACACCAGTTGAAAGCCGTCAACATCCAGATACGGCGTGATCTGTCGGCGGTGCCTCCTGTCGTCATGGGGATGGAGCACAAGCTGCAGCAGGTGTTCCTGAATCTGTTCATCAATGCCCGCGACGCCATGCCACGAGGCGGATGGCTGTCGATCACGACCCGCACGCGCGGCGGCGAGGCCGTCATCGAGGTCGGCGACACGGGTGCCGGGATCCAAGCCGAACACCTGGCGCGCATCTACGATCCGTTCTTCACGACGAAGTCCGTGGGAGAGGGAACAGGGCTCGGCCTGTCCATCACCTACGGCATTGTGCACGAGCACGCCGGCACCGTCACGTGCGACAGCCGCGTCGGCGAGGGCACCAGGTTCACGGTGATCCTGCCCCTCGCGCAGGGCGCCTCGCGAGCCGCGGCAGGCGGCGCGTAAGCCGTGGCCGTCGATCTTGCCGCCACCAGCCAGGGAACCATTCTCGTCATCGACGACGAAGAGATCATGCGGGAAATCCTCGAGGCGCTCCTCAGGCGGGAGGGGTACGAGGTGCGCCTCGCCTCGAACGGGGCCGAAGGCCTTGACCTGGTGCGGTCGGGGCCCATTGATGCGGCCGTCGTCGACGTCATGATGCCAGAGATGGATGGCCTGACGGTGCTCGACGAAGTCAGGAAGATCGACGAGGACATCGCGGTCATCATGATCACCGCGTTTGCCTCCGTCGACACGGCCGTGGCCGCCATGAAGCGCGGCGCCTTCGACTACATCACCAAGCCGTTCAAGAACGACGAAGTGCTCGCGGTGCTGCGCAACGCGGTCGAGCGGCGCCGGCTGGTGACCGAGAACCGCGCCCTGCGCCAGAACCTGCAGGAGCGTTACCACAAGTTCGACAACATCATCGGTCGCAGCGCCAGGATGCGGCAGGTCTTCGACTTGATCATCCAGGCCGCGCCGAGCCGGTCGACGATCCTGATTGCGGGTGAAAGCGGCACGGGCAAGGAACTGGTGGCGCGCGCGATTCACACGCACTCGGCCCGGGCCGACCGGGCGTTTGTCACCGTGAATTCCGGGAACCTCCCTTCGGATCTGCTCGAATCAAATCTGTTTGGCCACGTCAAAGGCGCCTTTACCGGCGCGGTGTACCCCAAGAAGGGGCTGTTCGAGGTCGCGGACCGCGGCAGCATCTTCTTCGACGAAATCGGGAACATCCCGCTCGAGACCCAGCCGAAACTCCTGCGCGTCATCCAGGAGCGCGAGTTCATGCGCCTCGGTGGGGTGGAGACCATCAAGGTCGACGTCCGGATCATCGCGGCTACCAACGTGGACCTGCGGCAGATGATGGCGGACGGGCGGTTCCGCGAGGATCTGTACTACCGGCTGCACGTCATCACGATCCCGCTGCCGGCGCTCAGGGAGCGAAAAGAGGACATTCTGCCCCTTGTTCACCATTTCCTCCACAAATACGGCGAGGAAAACGGCAAGGGCGATCTGGCGTTGACGCCGGATGCACTGGATCTGCTCGTCGACTACGACTGGCCGGGCAATGTGCGCGAACTGGAAAACGTCATCGAGCGCGCCGTCGTGCTGTCGCCGGGCTCGCGCATTGACGCCGGCTTGATTCCCGAGCAGGTCAGGCGGAAGCCGACGTTCCAGATCCCGCTGGTCGTCGTGCCGCCGGAGGGATTGTCGCTGAAGGACGTGGTGTCGGATTTCGAGCGGCGGCTCATCGAGACCACGCTCGACACGACAGGCGGCGTGCAGAAACGCGCCGCGGAACTGCTGCGCATCAAGCCGACCACGTTGAACGAGATGATCAAGCGCTACGAAATCGGTCCACGGCGGAAACGCAATGGCCCGGGCGGACCCGCTGGCAACGGCGAGGGCGGCGATAAAGCGGTGCCCGCGCCAGAACCTGCCTCATCCTGATTAGGTCCTTCCCCTCACCTTCGCCACCATCCGTTCGATCTTCGTCATGACGAGATCCCACCGGTAGTGATCCGTGACGTATGTGCGGCCGTTCCGCCCCATGGCCACGCGCAGGCCGGCGTCGGACACCAGCAGCTTCAGGCATTCTGTGAACTCGTCACCATCGGCGTAGTACAACCCCGCATTGCTGCGCACGCAGTGATCGACCAGCACCTCGCTCCTGGCGTTCGCCAGGATGGGCGTGCCCACGGCAAACGCTTCGAGTGCCAGGAGCGACAGGCTCTCGTATGGTGACGGCACGATGACGACGGTGGCCGCCTCGAGCGCTTGCATGCGCTCCCGTTCGGACAGGAGCCCGGCAAAGCGGATATAGGGTTCCTCCGGCAGCGGCATCAGCTTCACACCCATCAGCGCAAGTTGAGCCTCGCCGCCTTCGGCGTGATAGGTGCGGAAGTACTCGACGAGCTCCTCGCAGCCCTTGCCTTTCTCGATGCGTCCGCCGTAGAGCGCCATCGGGCCATGAAGCTTGTGCCGGCGCCTGAACGCGCCGCCCCGCCCGCCAAACGACGACCGCAACGGGGACGCAGCCTCAGTCCGTGGTTCGTTGTCATCGGCGTCGGCGGCTTCTGTCTGTCCGGCGTGCCCGTGCGCCGCCGGCGGCAATTCCACCCCGCAGCCGACCGTCTCTTCGGCAATCGCGTGGATGGAGAAATGCGACGCCACAAACCGTCGTTCAACCTCGGTGTTGTAGGCGATGCCGGCCGGGCCGCTGAAGACCTCCTGGTAGATCCCGAGGCGAATGGCGGCTTCGTCATGAGCCGTTGGCACAAGGATGCTGCGCGTTGGTGCGACCTTGATGCCGAGGACGGTCGGCGCGTAGAGGTACGTGAAGAAGATCAGCGCGTCAAACGTCGGATGGTGGCGCTCGAGGTATTCGACCAGCGCCGGGCACCAGGGCCCCTGCTGACGCAGCCACTCCAGTTCATCCGCCCGCGAATGCGGGTGGTTGAAGATCCAGTCCGAATACCGGTTGAACGCGTCGATGTCGCGCGTCTGCGCATTGGCAAAGCGCCGGACGGTCACGCCCCGGACCCGATCTGTGCCCTCGGGGTACTCGTTCTTCCACGACACATAGTCGCGCGCGCACGTGGTCAGCACTTCGACATCGTGGCGCTCGGCAAGCCGCTCGGCCACCAGCCTGCAGTGATACTCGGATCCGCCCAGGATCTCCGAGCCGTACCGTTGAACGATGAATGCCACTTTCACAGGAATCTACCCACCGGCTGCCGCAAGTCGGCGTCGACGCGGCTGCCGAGAAAATGTGTCAAACGGCGGCGCTGGCCGTCCATGACAGCTGTGCGCACACCGTCGTCGTACGCCAGCTCGTAGAGCAGCTCCGCCGCCAGTTCGAAGTCTAGTGGCGCAAACTGCACGCCGGCGCCGCCCAGCGTCTCGGGAATGGCCGTGCACGAATACGCCAGCACCGGCACATCGGTCGCCATGGCTTCGACCAGCGGCACGCAGAATCCCTCGTGCTCGCTCATCGAGAGGTAGACGCTTGCCGCACGGTAGTAGGCGGCCAGCTCAGCGTCCGGCACCGGACCGGTAAACACGAAGCGGTCCTGCCGCCAGTCGAACCGGGAGACGAGCGCCGGCAACATGTCGTGGTAGCAGAACCTGGCCGGGAGCGTGTGGATGCCCACGAAATACCGCGGCGGTGTGATGTTGTGGTAGACCAACATCATCCGATCGGGCAGCGCGTAGGCAAGGCGAGAGGCTCTCCACCCGATGGAGAAGTGGTGGATCAGCACGTTGTCGGAACGGTTTTCGTCGGCCAGTTCCCGGAAGTCTCGCGTGAAAGACTCAAGGCGGGGATCGGCTGTCTCGACGAAGATGTCAGACCGGTACCCCACCGCCCTCAGTGCCAGCTGGGTGCCGAGGGCCTCGTTGCCAATCGCGTCGCCGTAGCCCAGGGTGGCCAGCACCTGATGGACCGAAGTGCTCGGGCGCAGGCCAGCCGTCACGACCGCCGCTCCGTCCTGACGGAGGCCCCAGACGGGAGGTCCCGGACCACGTCGTTGGCCGGGCGGCAGTCGACGCGCCTCCGCTCCCGCCAGCCCGGCAGCGGCTCGACACCGGGCACGGTGCAACCGGCGCGATCCGCCCGCTGCAACTGATGCAGCATGTCCATGTACTTGCGTTCAACGACCGGCCAGTCGTAATGCCGCAGGTAGTAGGCGCGGCCGTTGTCGCCAAGGGCGCGGGCGAGCGGCCGGCTGCTTTCGATGAGGCGCAGCGTCTCCCGGAACTCCCGGTAGTTCTCGTAGTAGAGGCCGCCGTTGCTCCGGATACATTGGCCGCGCAACACGTCGCACCGCCCGTTGGCCAGCACCGGCTTGCCCATCGCCCAGGCCTCGAGCGCCACCATCGAGAGACTCTCGAAGTACGACGGCATGATCAGGGCCTCGGAGGCCGCGATCGCATCGAACTTGTCCTGGTCCGAGACGAATCCCAGGTGGCGGATGCGCGGGTGATCGGGAATCGGCAGGATCGAGTGTCCTATCAGGACCAGCATCAAGTTGCCACTGACCGCGCTCGCGTACCGCTGGAAGTAGGCGAACAGTTCCTTGCAGCCCTTGTTCTCGTCGATCCGTCCGACATAGACGACAAACGGCGACTCGATGCCGTAGTGCTGCCGGAAGCGCCCGGGCCTGGTCGTCTCCGGGACCTCCGACCCGATGCCCACCACGACGTGCGGCACCTCGGCATTGCCCGACACCGCCTGGATCATCGCCCGCTCTTCAAACGAGTTGTACATGAGCGCACGGGCTGCCCGGAACACAGGCCCGAACAGCGACAGCCCGACCGCGCCCTCACGCTCGGCGGTCGGCACCAGCAGCGACTGCGATGCGGCCGTCCGGATGCCGTGATACGAGTGGTAGTACCGAAAGCTGAAGAAGATGAAGTAGTCGTAGCGGTCGTGGTTCTGGCTGATGTGCCGGATGAGCGCTGGCGAGGTCGGCCCCTCGCTGTCCAGCCACGCCAGCTCATCGGCGAGCGAGTGGGTCTGCTCCAACACGCGTACCGAGCGGCGCGCGAATTGCTTGACCGCGCGCTGCCGGCTCACGGGAAACCGCCGCACGCGGACGCCGTTCAGCTCTTCGACGCCCTCGGGCAGCTCGTTCGCCCACGTGATGTAGTTGCGGGCGCAGGTGGCCAGAACCTCGACCTCGACGTGGCGCGACAGGTGCTCGGCGACGTAGCGAGCGTGCAACTCCGCGCCCCCGTTGATGTCGAGGCCGTACCGCTGGACCACGATGGCGATCTTCACTGGTCTGGTGTGTCGCGATCCGGAACCGCCGCCGGCGTCGGCGCCTGTTGAGCGGCACCGGGCGCGGATTCCACTCCATCCTGGCCGCCGCTCTCCGAAGGCAGCCGGCCAGTGCCGCCCGCGTCTCCCCGGCCACGCCGGCGGCGGCGCCGGCGGCGCTGGGCCTCACCCTTGGCCTGGCCCTCCGTCTGGTCGGGCTCGCGCCGGCTCTCCGGCGCTGGCGCCCCGGTGGCGCGAGCCGGCACCGCGCCCGGCACCGCGCCGGGCCGGTATTGGACGACGTTCTCCAGCGCCCGCGCGCGCCGCTCGTTGAAGTCGAGGCGGCTCGAGAGCGACTCCACCCGCATCTTCAGGTTTCGCACTTCGATGGCGAGCCGCGTGATCTCGACCACCAGGTTGTGGATGAGCACAAAATTGAGCCGCAGTTCCCGAAGCGCGTGCCTGATCGAGCTCAGTTTCCCGACGAGCTTCAGGAGCGGGCTCAGCAGCAGTCTCACGCCGGCGACCAGTTTGCCCGTCAGGCCGCCGCGCGACGGCGCCGCGCCAGGCTCAGCGGCCTTGTGGTGCTTCAGGTAGTGCTCCAACAGATCTGAACGGACGCGGGTCGGATCAAGGAACGCCTCGATCTTCACGTCGGCGAGTTCGCGGATCTCGTCCTCGGTGTAGTCGACACCGCGTTTCTCGCGGACCCGGGCCCGGATCCGGCCCATGATCTGCTCGACATCGACCGAGCCGGATCGAACGGTAAACTCGGACGGCATACATCACGCTCCAAACCCAAATGGCCTGTACACGATCGCCACCACCGCCAGTGCCCAGAGCGCCACGCAGACCAGCAGCGGCCTGTCGTTCATGAGCATTTGTGAGGGGCTGCCACCGCCCTCGCGCTGATGCACGAGGTACAGGTAGCGGAAGATGCCGTACAGGGGAAACGGAATCGTCAGCCCCAGCAGATCGGTCCCGAACTTCTGGGACGTCTCCGGGCTGATGCAGTAGAAGATGTAGGCCACCAGCGTCGATGCCGTGACCACCGAGATCATCTGGTCCAGCAGGTACGGGCTGTACTCGCCCAGAATCGGTCGATGGCCGATCGCACCGTTCGCTAGCATCACCAGTTCGTGCCGGCGCTTGCTCAGTCCGAGAAACAGCGCCAGGAGAATCGTGACGACCAGCAGCCAGTGGCTGATTGGGACATCAATCGCCACGGCGCCCGCCACCGCCCGCAGCACGAACCCGATCGCGATGGTCAACACGTCGAGAATCACGATGTGCTTGAGCGGTCCGGAGTAGAGCGCCTGCAGCGCCAGGTAGCTGACGGCCACCAAGCCAAATGACCAGCTCATCAGGAACGCCACCGAGAGAGCCACGGCCGCCAGGACGGCCGCGCCGCCACCCGCCAGCCCGGGCGAGATGGCGCCCGACGCGATGGGCCGGGACTTCTTGATCGGGTGCTGCCGGTCGGCCTCGCGGTCCATGATGTCGTTGAAGACGTAGACCACGCCCGACAGGAGGCAGAAGGCCCCAAAGGCCGTGCATGTCCGGCCGAGCGCTACCGGGTTGAACAATTCGCGTGCGAACAGCAACCCGGCAAACACCACGAGGTTCTTGGTCCACTGCTCAGGGCGGAGCGATCGGAGAAAGTGGTTCACGACAGAGCGACGCCCCGCCCCTCCATCGCCGGAGAGGCCGGGTGCCTGTGCCTGGGTAGAAGTACGGCGCGCCATGAAGCGCGGTAGCCTGCGGGCGTCAGGCGCCGAAGCTCTTGACGGCCTCGCCCTCGGAATCGAACGTGTCGAACACCGTGAGAAGCTTGGTGATCGACAGCAGATCCGTGATGCGTTTGGTGAGATTGAGCAGCTTCAGACTGCCGCCCTGACGGCTCACCGTGGTATAGGTGCGCACGATCTCACCCAGCCCTGCGCTGTCGACGTACGGCACATCGCCAAGGTTGAGCAGGATCTTCTTGCATCCCCTCTCGACAACACCGGTGACCCTCTTGCGCAGCAACTCGTCACCGTCGCCGAGAGTCATCTTGCCTTTCATGTCGAGGATCGTGACGCCATCGACGGTTCGTTCATCAATCTGCATGACAATGTCCCTTCACCCGCTGAGCGAGCGGCCCCTTGAAAAGGCGAGCTCAAGGCCCGAATCGTACTGCAGGTCTTGAGGCCCGGTCAACGCTCCGCCGACGGCCGGCCGAGCGCCCCTAACCCAAACTACCCAAGCGTCTTCCGCTGCTGGAAGCACTCGCGGCAGTACACCGGGCGGCCCTGGCTCGGCTTGAACGGCACGGTCGTTTCCTTGCCGCATGCCGAGCAGGTGGCCCGAATCTCCACGCGTTCGCGCGTCTGCCCGCCGCCATGCCCGGCGCCCTGGCGCGAGCCCCGCTTCGCCTTGCACGCCTTGCAGCGTTTCGGCTCGTTCGTAAAGTGCTTGTCGGCGAAGAACGCCTGTTCTCCCGCCGTCCACACGAAATCCGCACC
>Ga0315290_10002215_pt1 | contig 13664 bp, 10 predicted proteins | sample YL17G12_0_MG_FD_203627 | JGI IMG/M metagenome (GOLD analysis project Ga0315290, IMG submission 203627) | Sediment microbial communities from Yellowstone Lake, YNP, Wyoming, USA - YL17G12_0 | ecosystem: Environmental > Aquatic > Freshwater > Lake > Sediment | place: USA: Wyoming | collected... | reverse complement strand
ATCCGTGTCTCCAAGTGCAAGGGTTTTAATCCATTTTATGATAATCCCGTTCACTTGACACAGTATAAGCGGAAACTAAACGCCTGTCAATAAATAACTTACGATTTATTCTGCAAACCCTAAGTACTTCAGCAAATCACTACATTTGGCGGATGGATATCTCAATTTAAGGATTATTGGTATAGAGTTATTTTTTTTGCAAATATCTATTACGTAATCATAGAAGAATTTTTCCAGATCAGCTTTTCTTTTTGTAGGTTTAGGAATAAATCCTAATATAGTTTTCAGTTTAGAATATTGATAAGAATAATAGTCTATTATTTCTATTTTGCTACCATCAGTAAGGCGAAAACGTATTTTTTCAAAATACGATTGTTTACCTCTCCAATTTTTTTTTGAGTACATTAAAGTTGAAAAAGCAGGTGGATTAAGTTTAAATCCAATTCCATCATCTGAAAAATATGGAAAGGGTCTGTATCCATAAAATGTTGGTCCGGTCAATCTCATCGCTCTATCAGACAGCCAAGGGGATAGCTGAATAAACACATATTTGAACTGATGTTTTTTGACCAAGCTCTCAACTATCTGAATCATCTGTCCAAAGCCATAAGCTGAAGCACCAGCGTTAATGTGACTATGTTCAAGTAATTTAGATGTCAAATATGGGTAGCCATTTTGAGCTTCTATGTAATCTCCAAAAGTCAACGAACAGCCTAAATATAAGTCAAGCGTGTCATATCTCAGCTTTAATGAGTCAGGTACACTTCTGTAACCTGATGAATCAAAAGTTACCGGAACGCGTCCTTTAATGCCGTCTCCTATATAGTATTCATAACTGCCGGTGGAGTCCGGAACAGCCTTATGTCCAAGAAGACTATCAAATTGCCATAGACCACCACTATTTGTTTTAGGCGAATTGGTTGAATAGAAATAGGATTTGTCAATAGCTTGAACCCTATGAGTTATATGCATTGAAATAACTAAAGGGATTATCGTAAATATAATTATTCTGAAGTTACTTGATTGCAGATTAAAAAACTTGTTGTAAATCAAGTTTTCTAATAATAGAAATAGCAGAAAAGAATTTATTAAAAAAGCACAAATCAAGAAATGCATCCTAACGCCAAAATATGCATATACGTTATGAAATATAAAATCTACAAAAATAATTGTGGTAATTATAATAAGAATTGAAAACATCTTGTTCTTCATAGTTAGTTCCTGTTGCGGAAAAGATTCAACCTGGGATTTCCCTCATAACGATTCATTATTCATGTTTACCATTAAAGACGGCCGTGGTTTGTCGTTTATTTTCTTTTGGAAAACACCTTGTTCTCATAATCTTTAACTTCATTGTGTACTGGTTGAGCGTGAATTGGACAATCGCATTTAAGAGGTGAAGTCTATTTGAAGTCGAGCTGGAAGCTGTATATGCCTTCGTTGAGCTGGCTTTTAACTTCACATTCGCTTTTGTTGAATACTCTTTGCATAGGTTTGTTTTCTCTGAGGACTTCGGCTGTGAAACCTCTTATACCATTTTGCTTGGCAATTGTTGCCAGGAATTTCATTATAAAAGTGCCAATGCCACGGTTTTGCCACTGGTCTCTCACGACAAAAGCCACCTCGGCACGGTTGGTTTTTTTGTCCAGGTAATATCTGCCGATAGCAATAATATCCTCACCATGAGCTTCCGGTAGTGTTCCTACGATAGCAACTTCATTGCGGTGGTCCACATATACGAAATCGTGTATTTGTTTATGAGGAATTCTTTTAATTTCTTTCATGAACCGGTAATAAACTGTTTGCTGAGAAAGGGCATAAAACAGATCTTTCATCCCCGGCTCATCAGTGGGGAGAATAGATCGGAATTTTATTTGTGTTCCGTCATCAAGCAGCATGTGTGTAACCAATGGTGGTGGTCCTACATGAATTCTTTCTTCAATGCCGATAAGTTCTTGTGAAACATATTTGGCTTCTATCGCTTGTTTTAAGAGTTCCTCTCTGAATTTTGGGTGTGCTATACTAATAAGTGCCATGGCCCGTTCCTGTACGCTTTTTCCGTGCAGATAAGCAATACCGTATTCTGTAACGATATAATGGACATCACCCCTGGTTGTAACCACACCGGCACCTGGGCTTAGCATTGTTTTAATACGCGAGATTTCGCCGTTGGAAGCCGTTGACGACATGGCTATAATTGCTTTTCCATTTTGTGCGGCGGCAGCTCCGCGATTAAAATCCACCTGTCCGCCAATACCGGAGAAAAACATGGTTCCTAACGAGTCGGAACAAACCTGGCCAGTCAAATCGACCTGTAAAGCCACATTTATGGCCACCATTTTGTATTGCCTGCTTATTACGAAAGGGTTGTTAACATACTCAGTCGGACGAAAGGAAAACAACGGATTGTTGTCTATATAATCGTAGAGTTTTCGTGTTCCCAGGCAAAAGCTGACCACAATTTTACCTTTATCGGTGGACTTATGCGCCCCGGTAATCGCCCCTGATTCTATCACGTCGATTATGGAGTCGGTGAACATTTCTGTGTGAATACCCAGATCATGCTTATCTTTAAGAAACTCCAGCACGGCCTGCGGCACACGTCCGATGCCAAGTTCCACTGTCGAACCATTTTCGACAAGCGAGGCCACATGTTCTCCTATTTTTCTCGTTACTTCCGTGGGTTTAAGGGGTTCTATTTCGTATAGAGGCTCATCGACCGGCACGAGGATGTCAAGGTCATTTATATTTATGAAGCTGTCACCGAGAGTTCTGGGCATCTGGCTGTTGACCTCGGCAATTACCAGTGCCGCGTTTTCAGCGGCGGTTTTGACGATATCAACCGAAATACCGAAGCTACACATTCCACGTTCATCAGGAAGGCTGACCTGGATCAGTGCCACATCAATCGGCAGTTGTCCTGAATCGAATAATCGTGGGATGTCCGAAAGGAATATCGGTGTGTAATCTCCATAGCCCTCTTGTATGACGTCTCGGACATTTTCCGCTATAAAAAAGCTGTTAACCCGAAAGTTATCCGACAGTTGTTTTTGTGCGTACGGTGCTCCTCCATACGTCAAAAGATGCACTACTTCAGTATCGGCTAGGTCTGACGACCGGTCAACCATTGCCTGCACAAGTTTTGTTGGTTGTGCACAACCTGTGCCAATAAAAACCCTGTTACCCGGGTGTATTTTTTTAACCGCCTGTTGTGCAGTTTCAACCATATCACTATATTTTTCCTGCCAGTTCGCGTCATAATTGAATTTGTAATTTCTAACTGTCATTTATTTTTATCCGGTATAATGTACAAAATTATCTATCGATTTTAAGGATGCTGTTTTTTGCTGAGCGTAATTCTCGCGTCGGCTGCCACCGTCTCAGTTCCAACAGGACCAACAATTAATGGATTTATGTCCATTTCGGTAATTTGTGGAAAATCAGTCACCAGTTGGCTTATTCGCTGTAAGCTGTTTCCTATCGCCTCTAAATCCACACCAGCCTGTCCTCGTACCCCCTTCAGGAGCGAAAACGAACGTGTACCTTCCAGCATTTGCATAGCCTCCCTGGCAGTGATCGGCGCCAGGTGAAACGTTACATCTTTCATTACCTCAACAAAAATGCCTCCTAATCCAAACATTAGCATTGGCCCAAATTGTGGGTCACGAGTCATACCTATAATAACCTCTCGTCCACGAGAGCTCATTTTTTCCAGATAAACCCCTTCCAGCATTGCCTGAGGCATTCGTTGTCTGATCCTCATCATCATAAGATCAAACGCGTCTCTCACCTCCTCGGCACTATCCAAATTAAGTTTTACCCCGCCCATGTCCGATTTATGCAGAATATCCTGCGAAGCGATTTTCATCGCTAACGGATAACCGATTTCCTCAGCTATCGCTATGGCCTCTTCCACTGTGGGGGCCAATCTTCCCGGAAGCACATTGAAATTATATGCCCTGAGAATTTCTTTTGCTTTTCCTTCTCCGATCTGAAAGATTCCGTCCCGAATATGCCGACTGATAATTCTTTCAGCTTTTCGACGGTTGACAGGGAATCTCGTTACCGTTCGTGAAGGTCTATGCAACCATGCGGCATAATCACACATTGCTTTGAGTGCTCCAACGGCTCTTTCCGGTGACGGATAGTCCGGGAGATTAGCCGCTACCAGTTCATCACGTCCTGGCATTACATCTTTTCCCCCCATAAAACAAGCCAATATCGGTTTGTCTCCACGGAGACATCCGGTAATTGCCCTCGCCGTTTCAGCCGGTTTTGTCATTGCCTGTGGTGTTAAGATCACAATGATTGCATCAACTTCCTGATCATCATTGGCCGCGTTGACAGCCATCACATAACGATCAGGCTCGGCATCACCGAGCACATCAATTGGATTACCGACGCTTGCGGCTATGGGCAATTTGCTTTTGAGTGCCGTGGCGATGCTGTCTGACAATACAGCCACCTTCATGCCTGAATTTTCAACAGCGTCAACCGCCATGATACCCGGCCCGCCGGCGTTGGTAATAATTGCAACGCGATCACCTTTTGGCAATGGCTGCATAGCAAACGCCATGGCGTAATCGAACAATTGCTCAAAAGTCTCCGCCCGTATCACTCCCGATCGCTTAAATGCGGCACCGTAGGCAATATCTGTACCGGCGAGGCTGCCAGTATGCGAAGAAGCCGCTTTTGTTCCCGCTTTGGTCGTACCTGCCTTAAGAATCACTACCGGTTTTGTTGCCGAAGTAGATACAGCTACCTTGATAAACTCATCACCCGACGCAATACTCTCAAGATACCCCGCTATCACCCTGGTTTTTTCATCTTCCGCAAAAGCTGCCAGAAAATCTGTTTCGTCCAGATCGGCTTTGTTTCCGATGCTAACAAGTTTACCCAGTCCGAGATGCCGTGATGCGGACCAGTCCAGTATAGCTGTTGCCAGGGCACCTGATTGCGAAATCACCGATATATTGCCTGGCTTGGGCATGTTCGAGGCAAAAGAGGCATTCATTTTGTGATAGGTATTTATCAAGCCAAGACAATTTGGTCCCAACAACCGCACTTTTTTCGATTTGCAGTACTTGGCCAAGGTCTCTTCAATTTCCGCCCCTTCAGCCCCTATTTCTCGAAAACCCGCAGTGATGACTACTATTGATTCAGAACCGGCGTCAATAGAACTCTCAACCGCGGTCTTGACCCATTTTGTTGGCACTGCGATAATACTGAGATCGATCTTATTGCCATAGGCCTTCAAATCGGGATAGCATTTCAAACCTAATATATCGTCAGTGGATGGGTTGACGGGAACAATTCGGCCCTCAAACCCACTTTTGATCAGGTTGGCCACGATCTCATGGCCAACTTTTCCCGGTGTGCGAGAGGCGCCTACAACCGCTATGACATTCGGAAATAATAATGATTCTAACATCACAATATGTACTCGTTCCTTAAAATTTCAATTGTTCCAAGTGGAACTTCGCACTAATACAGCAGCGATTATTTTTGACAAAAGCCATTTTCACGGCAACGCTAATCTGGTTATGGGATTACCTGGTTGAGTGGGTAGGTGAATATTCCGGAGGCGCCGATTTTTTTTAGTTTTGGTACGAGGTTTCGGGCGGTTTTTTCCTCCAGGATGACCTCCAGTGCGACGAAATTTTTGTCTGCTAAGTGACTGACGGTAGGTGATTTTTCGGCGGGGAGCAGCTTTACGACTTTGTCGAGTTCGGTGGCGGGCAGGTTCATCTTTAAGCCGATCTTTTCGCGACCCTCTATGGCGCTGCGCAGCAGGAGAGCGACTGCTTCGATTTTTTCGCGTTTGAAATCGTCCTGCCAGGCAGTCTTATTTGCGATCAGTCGTGTGGTGCTGGTCATCACAGTGTCGATGATGCGCAGATTGTTGGCGACGAGGCTGGAGCCGGTTTCGGTGATCTCGACGATGCCGTCCAACAGACGAGCCTTTACCTCGGTGGCACCCCATGAGAATTCGATCTTTACGTCAATTCCCTTTTTGGCGAAATATTCCCTGGTGACGTTAACCAGCTCGGTGGCGATTATGCCGCCGGCAAGGTCGTCGGCTTTTTGGATAGGGCCCTCGGCAGGTACGGCCAGTACCCAGCGAGCAGGCAGTGAGGTGGTTTTGGAGTATGTCAGTTCGCATATTTCCACTACGTCCGATTGGTTTTCACATATCCAGTCTTTGCCGGTGAGTCCGGCGTCGATTACGCCGGCTTCGACGTAACGGCTCATTTCCTGTGCGCGGAACATGATGACGCCCAACTCTGGATCGTCTATAGACGGGAAATAGCTGCGTGCGGACGACTGTATCTGGAATCCGGCTCTTTGGAACAGGTCAAAGGTGGAATCCTGCAGGCTTCCTTTAGGCAGGCCGATTTTCAGTTTCTGGTTCAATTGTTTTCTCCGTCTCCGTAGTATCAGGTTCAGTCAAGATTTCTTCTTCACATTTTGGTATTTTTTTTGTTTTTGGCGTTTTTTGGGTGGCACATTTGAACTGGGCACTGTCGGCGTAACGGCGCAATACGGCATAAGTCTTTCGCACGTCGCTGGCGGTAAACTGCCGTTCGAGAAAACCCTGCACCTGGGAGGCAGTTGCCTCCGGGTCGATCACTTCCTCTCTACGCAGCATAGTTAACATTTGCGGGTGAACGGGAAAGGCGTGAGCGCCAATACTGTGAAGCATCACGTATGCCACAATATAGGGGGTGGAACTATCAAGCTCGGTTAAAAAGGTTTTGGCGTCGCGCTTATTGCCTTCCTGGAGGCTGGTCAGGTCCAGGGTGTCGCATTTGTCGTAAACCTCCTGGAGCAAAACAATGATGTTATGTGCAATTTCTTTTGCCTGCTGTAATCCTTTTCCCAGCAGATCGGTTATTTCCTCAACGCGACTGACCCGCAATTCATTCAAGTCAACAAAATGGTTGCGTATCTTGTTCATGGCGGCGCGGGCTTTGCTTTGGGTGGTGACCATCGAGAGGCATGCCAATACCAAGGCGGTAGTGGGATCGACCATATCTTCTTTCGGGGCAATGTCGATTTCCCGCTTTATCTGGCTATGGAATTTTTTCAAACGTAGGGCGTATTCTGTGGCATCCTTCATTCTATTGTCTCCGAATCGTCTGGGGCGCGAGTTTGATTCCGCTGTGTTTCGGTCTGGTCGTTTTCTGCCGAGATTTGATTGAGCAATTGTAAAATTTCGAAGCTTTTTTTCAACGAATTGTCCAGGAAAAAAGTCAAAGTCGGGCAGCTTCTGGTGGTCAGGACACCGGCTAAACGGGATTGAATGAATCCGGCCGCATGACGAACCGCCTCGGTGGTCGATTCCTGCTGCTTTGGAGAGACTCCCATGATGCTCAGGTACACCTTTGCGTAGCTGATGTCTGCGGAAGTTTCCACGCGGGTTACGCTTATCATGCCCTTTATTCGTGGGTCAGATAATTGCTCCTGTATTACCCTGCTGACGGTTTCCATGATGGTCCGATTGATTTTTTCCAGTCGTCGTGACATTTTATTATATGGTTTCTATGCTGTAATCAATCAAAGTTAATTGCGGTATGGCCCGTACGAAATCGACTATTTTGCTCAGGGCCGAGGTTATAAATCGAGTATCGCCGGCTATCATTGCTACACCCAAAACCGAAGTGCGAATATTATCGCAGTGGTCCACCTCGGCAATTGAGACGTTGTACTTGTTGCTTATGCGGTCCTTGAGACTCTTGATGACCGCCCTTTTGTCCTTGAGCGACATAGCGTCAAAAACGCTTACCTGTAAACTCAGTATGCCAACTATCATGTCGAAACTTGTTGTTTTACAATAGGTTATGAAAACCTGGCCGGCAAAGCGCAGCCAAAACAGGTATTATATGATTATAGGTTGCCCATGTCAACAGTGGTTTTTCCGCCTCTTGGTTTTTCTCGTCTCTGCCGGGTGGGGTTGGGGTATTTTATTGGAGTTTTTCGGTGATGAAATGGTCGGCGGCATCGAGGGCGTCGTCGATTTTGTCGGGATTTTTGCCGCCGGCCTGGGCGAGTTGCGGCCGACCGCCGCCTCCGCCACCTACCACCGGAGCGATGTGCTTAACGATATCGCCGGCCTTGAGGCCGCGGTCGATCAGGTCGTCGGTAACGGCGGCAAAGAGCGAAACCTTATTGTCGTCGGTGGCAACAGCTAAAACGATAGCGGCGGACTGGGCCTTTTTGCGCAGCCAGTCGATCTGCGAGCGAATGGCCTCGACCGAGGCGGCGGGGATCGTGCCGATGATTATCCTGGCGGAACCGATGGTTTTTGCGGTATCGAGCAGTTCCTGAGCGGCTGCTTTCAGATCGGTGGCAGCGCCTTTTTTGAGTTGCCTGGTGAGTTTTTTGTTGTCTTCGATGATGGACTCAACGCGGTGAAGAAGCTGATCGGGAGTCGATTTCAACAGGACTGAAAGCCGGTCGATCTGATCGCATCGCTGGTATAACATTTCGTTGAGCGCCCTGCCGGTCATGGCGGTGACGCGTCTGACGCCGGTGGCGATGCTTTCTTCTCGAATAATCTTGAACGAGCCGATGCTGCCGGTGTTGTTGACATGTGTTCCGCCGCAGAATTCACGACTGAAAGCGTCTTCCAGTTCGTCCGGATGGTCGGCGCCGATGGCCAGGACGCGAACGAAATCGCCGTACTTTTCCGAGAACAGGGCCATGGCGCCGAGTCGGCGGGCGTCGGCGATGGGCATAACGTTGAAAGTTACCGGGTGGGCGGCGGCGATCTGGTCTCGCACAAGGTTTTCCACACTGCTGATCTGCTCAGCGGTCATGGCTTTTGGATGTGTAAAGTCGAAACGCAGATAATCGGCGCAGACCAGCGAACCCTCCTGATGAGCATGTTCGCCCAGGACTTCCTGCAAAGCCCATTGGAGCAGATGTGTGGCGGTGTGGTTACGCTGTGTATCTTCGCGGGCAGGATCGATGGTGATGGTCATTTCCATACCGACGTTTATGCCGGGCGAGTCGATGGTGGCGAAATGTACAACGGCTGAGCCGATGCGCCGGACATTGTCAAAAGTGAAAGTGCCCGCGGGTGAGGTTATGGTTCCTTTGTCAGCGACCTGGCCACCGGCTTCGGCGTAAGCGCAGGTGCGATCGAACACCAGGCCGACTTCGGCGGCGGCGGGGACGGTGCCTTTGGTTATGTATTGGTCTTCGAAGATATAACCGAGCAGCCGGGCTGTGAGCGAGGTAACGTTGTATTTTTGGGAATCGTGCGTTTCGGGCAGTATCTGACTGAGTGCGTCAGCCTCGTAAATGACGTTTTTCTGAGCGGCGCGTGCCCGCTGTCGTTGCTGTTGCATTAGTTTTTCAAAACCGGCGAGGTCAACGGTAAGGTTGCGTTCCCGTGCCATCAGTTGCGTCAGGTCAAGAGGGAAGCCGTAGGTGTCATAGAGCCGAAAGGCTTTTTCGCCGGACAATTGAGAGAGTTTGGCTTTTTCCATCTCGGCAATGTCGGCTTCGAAGATATCTATTCCGCGTTCGAGCGTTTTTCCGAAGCTTTCTTCCTCCGCATGGATGACGTTTGCAACGTGTTTGAGCCGATTGTTCAGTTCGGGGAATGCCTGGGCCATATTTTCGACAAGGGTGGGGACCAGTGAGTAGATAAACGGTTTGTGCATGTCGAGCAGTAGTCCGAAACGGCAGGCGCGGCGCAGTATCCGTCGCAGGACATATCCGCGACCATCGTTGCCCGGCAAAGCTCCGTCGGTAATGGCGAAGGTAAGGGCACGCAGATGATCGCAGATGACACGAAAGGCGTTGTCGGTTTTGTTGCCGAGCCTGGCGGTATAGGTTTTGCCTGATATTTCAGCGAGGCGGTCGATGATGGGGGTGAACAGGTCGGTGTCGTAATTGCTGGTTTTGTTCTGGAGGACAGCGACGATGCGTTCGAGTCCGGCGCCGGTATCGACGTGTTTATCGGGCAGTTCGTGTAGTTGTCCTGCTTCGTCGCGGTTGTATTGTATGAACACCAGGTTCCACAGTTCGATAAACCGGCTGCAACCGGCATTGACCCGGCAGATGTGGTCGGGCAGATGTTTCATATCGCAGCGGTCGGGGCCGAGGTCGATGTGGATTTCGCTGCATGGGCCGCATGGGCCGGTCTCTCCCATTTCCCAGAAGTTGTCCTTCCTGGAACATCGCAGCACTCGCTCTTTGGGGATATCGGTGTTTTGGATCCAACACTGTTCGGCTTCGGTGTCAGCCGGCAGATTGTCGGCGGCATCGCCGGCGAAAACGGTGGCCCAAAGTTTGTTTTTGTCGAGGAGCCATACTTCGGTGAGCAACTGCCATGCCCACGGGATGGCCTGGGCTTTGAAATAATCACCGAAAGACCAATTGCCGAGCATCTCGAAGAAAGTGTGATGGTAAGTATCTTTGCCGACCTCTTCCAGGTCGTTGTGTTTACCGCTGACGCGGATACACTTCTGGGAGTTGACGGCCCGTGGATGATCAGGTTGCATGGTGGCAAGAAAGATATCTTTGAACTGGTTCATCCCGGCGTTAGTAAACAGCAGGGTGGGATCGTCAAGAGGGACGACGGACGAGCTTGGAACGAACCGGTGATCATGCTGGAGAAAGAAATCGATAAATTCCTGGCGTATTTGTTGAGAAGTCTTCACTGTAAATTTTTCCTTTTCGAAAAAGGGCATGGGACCAAGCCGCGCCCTACAAAACCAGGCTATAAATCTTCTATGGAATCGAGAGTCGGCCTGGGCTGTAAAAATTTTATGTTCGGCATATCGTCTTGATATTTTTGAGCCAATTTTATGAAATCATTGAGATCGTCAACCGTATTGCCATCGATTTCGGTGATTATCGCACCTGCTTCGATGTTGAAGTCGTCGGCGGGCGAATCCGGTGCAAGGGCGTAAACCAGAACGCCATTTTGGTCGGGATCGAGGTTCATAATGTTTTTGCGCCAATTGGTCAGTGGTTTTATCTTCATTCCCCAGACGATGATCGAGATGGCGGCAGCTTCCTGTTGAAATCCGTGTATGTCTTTGATATCACGCCCGGTAAGTTTGACGGAAAGGGTAAGTTTTCGGGATCGGCCGTCCGAGCCGCGGAGCAGTTCCAACTGAACGAGTTCGTGTAGCTTGCAATGATTTATATAAGCGATGAGGTCTTCTCGGCTGTAGATTCTCTGACCATTGGCGGCGCGAATGAGGTCTCCGGGCCGAACGCCGGCATCGTAGGCGGGGAAACCCAATATGGCAGATTCCACCAGTGCGCCTGATATCTCCGTAAGTCCCAGGCGTTCCTGTGTTTCCTGGTCAACGCTGGGGGCCAGTTCCAGTCCCAGAAAAGCATGGTTAAGCACTTGCCTGTTCCTGAGCTGGTCGATTTTATCGAGTATTTCCTGGTTGAGGGTGATAGCGAAACCAAACTGCTGATCGGAAGATGAGGCTTTTGTCATGGCGGTGATGATGCCGATGGCATAGCCCAACTCGTTGACCAAAGGTCCGCCGCTACTGCCGGGCAGTGTAATGGCACTGGTTTGAATGAGGTTGTCGTAATAGCGGTCATTTGCCGGGTCGATCTCGGTGCTGAGGGTCTGGCCGAGCCGATTGATATGTCCAAAGGTGGCGACAGGTTTGCCGTCGGAACCGGTGCCGAGTGGATTGCCCATGGCGATAACCACCTGGCCGGCGGAGATGGGACGTTCCGGCGGGTTGATGGACAGGGCATCAAGGTCTTCCGCATCGATCTTCAGGACGGCGATATCGGTTCGCCGGTCGGCGGCAACAACCTCGGCAATGTATTGGCGTTTGTCGGCCAGGGTTATGCGTATGCGCTGTGTGTTGTGGATGACGTGTTCATTGGTGATGATGTAACCGCCAGAATCAAAGATGAAGCCACTGCCGCAATTGGAATCTCGACGAATGTAGTTTTTGCCAACACTGGCATGTTGCAGGGCATCAATGGCGACCACCGACCTGCTGACTTGCTCAACGACATTACCGTATAAGTCGTACCATATAGTGAGGTCGTCGGCCTTGGAGGAGGCCCAAAACTGCTGTATATAGTTGACGGAAGCGACTATACTGCAAATGGCCAATATAACTATGAGAATGTTTGTCTTTTTAGGGCTCATATTTCAGCTATCGGCATAAGAGCCGGCCACGCCGTAAGAATTTAGGCTACCCTTGGCCATTCACAATTGATTCTGCCAAATTGCAGCTTGTACGTGCCAAACGATTCGGATCACGAAATTTTCAAACGTTCCCTGGAAACTATTACTTTTTTGCGGTCTTTTCGGAATCGGTTTTGTCGGTCTGTGATTTTGTTTTTTCCGCGGTCTGGTCGGTTTCTTTGGATTCGATTCCATAAGCAGCTAATATCTTCTGTCGTAACTCCCGACAGAGATCGGGGTTTTCCTGCAGGAACTCTCGTGCTTTTTCCACGCCTCTGCCGACAGTGATGTCGCCATATCGCAGAAAAGCGCCGCTTTTTTCTATTATTTCCTTATCAACAGCCATGTCAATCAGGTCGCCTTCAACGCTTATGCCGCGATTGAACATGATATCAAACTCCGACTCCCGAAAAGGAGGCGCCATTTTGTTCTTGACGACCCGGGCACGGACGCGATTGCCGATAGCGCCTTTGGCGTCTTTGATAGTGCTGATCCTTCTGACGTCGATGCGGACGGAACTGTAGAATTTCAGGGCGTTACCTCCGGGTGTGGTTTCCGGGTTGCCGAACATAACGCCGATCTTCATTCGAATCTGGTTGATGAAGATCAAGCTGGTTCGGCTCTTGCTGACAGCGGCGGTGAGTTTTCGCATAGCCTGGCTCATCAGGCGGGCCTGAAGACCGATGTGAGTGTCGCCTATTTCTCCCTGCAGCTCGGCCTGCGGAATCAGTGCGGCGACCGAATCGACGACTATTATGTCCACAGCGTTGCTTCTGACGAGCATTTCGACGATATTGAGAGCTTCTTCACCAGAGCTTGGCTGGGAAAACAGCAGAGCTTCCAGGTTGATGCCGATTCGCCTGGCCCAGGTGGGATCGACAGCATGTTCAGCGTCGATAAAGGCAGCGATGCCGCCGGCCTTTTGCGCCTGGGCGACGGTGTGCAGGGCTAGTGTGGTCTTGCCGCTGGACTCAGGTCCGAAAAGCTCGATGATCCGTCCACGCGGAATTCCGCCGCCGCCCAAAGCGATATCCAGTGAAAGTGCTCCCGTGCTGATACCGTCGATCTTTGCCACGCCGGACTCACCCAGATGCATAATGGACCCTTTACCAAATTGTTTTTCGATCTGGGCCAAGGCCTGATCGAGGGCTGTGGGAGTTTTGTCGATTTTAGTGGTCTTTGCGGCTTTTGCCATATTGTTCTCCTATGTTAAAACTTTTTTAATCTCGTCATTTTACCATTCCAGCGAGCGACCAACGGGAGCGCCCTTTGCCAACTTTATACAACATAAAAAGTGGCCATGCCACCTCCTATGTTAAAACTTTTTTAATCTCGTCATTTTACCATTCTAGCGAGCGACCAACGGGAGCGCCCTTTGCCAACTTTATACAACATAAAAAGTGGCCATGCCACCTCCTATGTTAAAACTTTTTTAATCTCGTCATTTTACCATTCTAGCGAGCGACCAACGGGAGCG
>Ga0315290_10002214_pt1 | contig 13672 bp, 15 predicted proteins | sample YL17G12_0_MG_FD_203627 | JGI IMG/M metagenome (GOLD analysis project Ga0315290, IMG submission 203627) | Sediment microbial communities from Yellowstone Lake, YNP, Wyoming, USA - YL17G12_0 | ecosystem: Environmental > Aquatic > Freshwater > Lake > Sediment | place: USA: Wyoming | collected... | reverse complement strand
GATTGGAGAAACAAAAACAAAAAATTTATGTAAAATAACAATTGAGGATACACCGTCATTAAAAGAACAACTTTTTACAGATTTATAGATAAACTCATCAAAGTTGCTAATTTATTTTAAAAAGTCATATAGACATATTTTTTGTTTTAATTCAGCATCGCATAATTTTGTACAATCCAAGATTGAATTTTTATCAACAAATTTTGAGCATGTTTTGAAAAATAGATCAACCATATTTTTCTATTTGAATTTTCATCCTGAGATAGTATATTTCATTACTTTATAATTGGCCATATTTAAAAACAAGCATAAATGGTGTTAAATTCTCTATCATTACATAAAAAATTAAGAGGTAAAATTTCAATAATTAGTAAAATATCTCCACTGAAATTAGACGATATAAAATTAATCTACACTCCAGGAGTTGCTGAAGTATGCAAACAGATTCAGCATGATAATGCACTAAAGTATTCTTTTACGTCAAAGGGAAATAATGTTGCAATAGTAACTGATGGAACAAGAAATCTAGGATTGGGAAATACTGGTCCAGATGCTGCATTACCAGTTATTGAAGGAAAATCAGCAATATACAGTGAATTTGGAAAAATTAATGCATTTCCAATCTGTCTTAATACAACAGATAAAAATGAAATCATTCAAACAATAAAATCAATAGAACCGGTATTTGGCGCAATAAATCTTGAAGACATTGAATCTCCAAAAGTTTTAGATATCGCAAACGAGCTACAAAAAATTTTAGAAATTCCAATATTTCATGATGATCAACATGGAACTGCAGTAGTTGTATTGGCGGCATTAATTAATTCACTAAAAATTGTAAATAAAGAAATTAAAAATATAAAAATTGTGATAGTTGGTTCTGGCTCTGCAGGTTACGGCATAGCAAAATTACTTCATTATTCTGGATGTAGGAATATAGTTGTGTTTGATTCAAAAGGTCCTATTCATAAAGGACGAAAAAAGCACATGAACAAATACAAAAAAGAAATTGCAAAATTTACAAATGCTAAAGAAAATGGTCCTCTATCCAAAGTAATCATAAATTCAGATGTATTCATTGGAGTTTCCGGAATTAAAAATCTGTTAAAAATTTCAATGGTTAAGAAAATGGGCATAAATTCAATTGTATTTGCCCTTACAAATCCAGAACCTGAAATAGTTCCATCAGTTGCAAAAAAGGCTGGTGTAAAGATTATTGCAACAGGCAGTTTCAAATATCATAATAAAGTTAACAATGCAATTGTTTTTCCATATCTTATGCGAGTAATTCTTGATTTAAAAATAAAAAGAATTACAATGGAGATTCTTTACAATACTGCTCAAGCTATTGCAAATACTGTCAACAAAAATAAATTATCTGTAAACAATATCATACCTGAACTAGGGGATAAAAAAATATACAGTAATATAGTGAAATCATTTAGTGCCACATCATGATATTGTTTAAAAGATGATTTGAATAATATTTTTTATATTATGTTGAACCCGAAATAACAAATTTATTTTTAATTAGATAGGAATTATAAAATTTTCTGATTGATGTTTAAAATACTAATTAGCAGAAAATAAGAAAAAATGTTTAGAATTTTAACTTATTGCAACAATTCCATGATCATTTCAAAGTTTTTTTTGTCTGTCTTTTTTTCTTTTATTTGCTCATGATAGTTTTCCATCACATATCCAAACATTGGCATATTTGATTGCTTGTCATGACCGTGCATTTCTTCTATTTGTAACTCCAGTCTATTGATATCATTTTGGATATTTTAAATTAATTGTGCAGTGAGACCAACTACATGATCTATCTTTTTTAGTAATATGTCTGACTTTTCTTCAGGAGTCATAAACTTACTGATAGGGAGGATTTAATAAAACTAGATAGAATTTTTGAATTTCAGTCATTTTCAAATTTTGAATTTTTTGTTTATTTCTATAGATGGGAGACACTAGAATCTAGCCACGTACTTTGAGATTTTTTTAAAAATTCAAATTAAAGAAAACTAACTATTCTATGAATCTGTTATTTGTGACATTATTAAACAAACTTTGATTTTAAGCAATACATAGAAAAATCTAAAAAAGTAATCCTAATTGATAGGTAAATTAATGAAATATTGTGGAATTTTATCAAATAACCGAACCTGAGATTGAAAAACCAATAATTATTGCTGCAATGCAAGACATGGGAAATGTAGGCAGTATAGTAGTAAATTTCATTAATCATAGTTTAAAATCAAAAAAATTTAGAATTGCAAAAACACAGTATCCTACATATGTAGTAGATATGGGTGGACACATTGAATTACCAGAGGAAAATTGGGAATACAAATACTCTGAAGGATTAATTATTTTTGGGGGCGGTGCAGGTCAACCCCAGGACAATCAAGAATTACACTCGCTTTGTCAAGATGTACTTGAGATTTCTAAAAAATATTCTGCTAAATTCATCTATACATTTGGAGGATTCCATACAAATAGATTGTTAGACCACAATCCAAAAACTTTTGTTACAACTACATCGACAGGACTAACAAAACAGATGCAAGAATTGGGAATATCAATAACCCCACAGAGATCAATTATTACAGGATTTAATGGATTGATTTTAGCTTTTGCAAAACAAAATGGAATTCAAGGAATTGGGATATATGGTGAGTTAAATCGACCTGAAATTCCACAGTATCGAGCAGCAATTAGTATAATTAAAACATTAGAAAAATTAACTTATAGAAAGTTAGGAGATATCAGTCATCTAGAGTCAAAGGCATTGGAGATTGAAAAAAATTTTGGAAATTAATCATAATCAAGATTAAAATGATTGAAAATAATTTATTTTATCGTTATTTTAATACAAATAATTATTTTTATTGATTTTGTTACAATAATCTAATCATATCAAACAGAAACAGAAAAAAATAATTATTTCATAGATAATTCAGAAAAAAACTCTATCCGTCTAGTATGAAGAGAGAATATAGTAGAGTGAAGATTTCTTGCAGATACTAAAAAATAATTTCAAAAATGCATACCTTATCTAAGACACCGTGATATTTGAGTGACTAAATTTTAGATGCTCGATGAGAGTTTGAATTATCTTGAAACATATGATCGTTGTCTTCAACTAGCAACATAATTTATTGTAAATTAAAAATCAGTAATTTATTTGTTTGATTCTTACTTGACTGCCTTTGGATTCAAGAAAATGACCGATAAAATTTTTTAATTGTTCATCAATTTTATACCCAAGCGCGCCTTTCATCATTCCGGATTTCTCAATTACCGATGTCATCTGTATAGTTATCTGCAAATTAAAAAATGTCCATCCAGCTTTTGTGAATGGATCTGAAATTTGATAACCTTCCTTTACATTGCAAATAGCCTCCAATTCATTCATTGTTTTTTTGACTAGCAAAATCTCCTCGTCATAAATTCTTGTACTTAATTGAAATAATGGCATCATGAAAACAAATCGCAGTCAACTAGATTTTAAGTATTCAGCACACATACAAATAACAGATAACTTAGAATTGAAAATACGTGCTATGACCGATTTTATTCATGAGCCTTACAAAACTGTCTATGTTCGTGATCTAATCAAAATGAGTCTTGATGATTTACTCAATATGATGGTGACACTTGAATCAGGTAATGCGTATTGGGTGGATGGAGTAATATTTGCAAGCTTTGCAATGACTGATTCTGAAGAATTGGCAAAAAAAGAGATACAGGGTCAAACATATCTTGACAAAATCATATTTGCGAAATATGACAAATACACAAAGACAATAAAATTGGTCAATAATCTTGAAATGAACATACTAAATGTGGAGAAAAGTCATCTCTATCGAGATTTGATTTCATGGTTAAAAAAACAACCAATATGGAATGAATAATCTTGTTTTATTCCTAAATACAACAATAATACACTGAGCGTTTCAATATTCATTTTATGGTGAAATGTTGTGGATTAAAGAAGAATCTAAAATTTTTACAATTGTTTCTAACAAAAATATTTACAGCATAGAAAAAACACATTAGTTGAATTAAACTAAAGTTTTTCTAATCTACCCACTGTAAAAACATCGGCAATTTGAAACATTTGGTTTAACATTGTTTCAGGGTATTTGGGAACGAGCTAATAATTCTAATATAATTAACGATATTCATCGCCACAGTCACCAATTAATTCAAAAAGGTTATTTGATTTTTTCGTGACAGCGTTTATTCTAGACAGATCTTCAGAGTTTAAGTTTAAATCAAATACTTTTAAATTATCTTTTCTATGTTCTGAGATTCCAAGTCTAACGCCAATAATTATTCCTGCAACTGTAGGTTTATCCAAAATAAATTTCATAGATACGTTTGCAATACTAGAATCATGTTCTTTGGAAATATCCGACAGGGTATGCAATAGTTCTTGAAATAAATTCCATCCTCCCCAAGCATCAATCATGTTGTAATATTTTTGTAAACTTGAAGTTGTTAAATCAGATCTATGTGGATTTGGTAAGTCAAGATATTTTTCAGATAAAAATCCTCCAAGCAAAGTACCGTATGTAAGAAGTTTGATCCCATGTTTTTGGCAAAATGGAATCATTAATTGTTCCGGTCTTTGATCCAAAATCGAATATTGTACTTGGTTAGATATTATCTTAAATCCTTTTTTAACTATTATTTCAACTCGTGCTGTATCAAAATTAGTCAAACCTAAATGTTTGATTTTTCCTTTATTGCACAAATCTGATAAATGATCAATAGCATCAAGATAGCTTGGATTTTTGTAATCCCACCAATGAAATTGTATTAAATCAAGTGAATCTGTATTCATTTTTTTCAATGATTGATCAATGTAATATTCTACAATTGATTTTGTCATTGGTCCTGGATTTGGAACAAATTTAGTTAGTGCTTGGGATGTATTCAGCGCCCCTTTATCATTTGCAAATAATCTTTTTCTAAATTCACCAATATATGATTCGGCTGGACCATAGATATCTGCCAAATCCCATGTAGTAAGACCACTCCTATGATATTCTAGCATGTCCAAAATAGCCGATTCAGGATTAATTTGCCCATGCCCACCAGACACTTGCCACATTCCATTCAAAATTCTGCAAATTTGTAAATCGTCGGCTAAATTAATTATTGACTTTGACACTATCATGTATGAAAGTTACACGTCTTTAATGTTAGATCAAATGATGTTGCAGGGAATATTGATACAACGCCAGCTGGTTGGTCGTGGGAATAATCCTGATCTCTTTTTGATTTAATATCAGCAGCTACAACTAGGTTTTTTCTTTGTATGTTCTTTAATCATGTGGCGAAGCATTCTTTCTGATTCTTAAAATTCCATGCCACATTCTCCACATTTAGTTTCTGCGATGGCTCTTTCTTTGGCAAAGAATTTTATGAAACCAATTTTTAATTTGACATTAAAAATGTTTAGCAAAAATTAAGTAGGTTATCAACTCAATCCATAGCCTTATGTTCATAGTCGTAATGGTAAGAGTATGGGAAAATCACTGGGGGATTATGTGCTTGAACAATCTTCTTTATCAGGTACAGATAACATCAAATGGACACAAAAAAATCCGGTAGATACTGAAAAATCGAAAAAGGAAAAAGTAGTTAGAAAAACTTCTCCAACAAACATCATTTACACGGAGGACATAAAAGTCAAATCACATATAGAAAAGGTTTTCAAAATTGAGGAGGACTCTAACACTGAATCAAAAAAGGAAAAAACAGGTAAAAAGTTTCTAACATCTTCTACTTCTAACTTTAAAATCATACCAGGATTTAGTCGAAAAGGACGATGAGCTCAAACAAAAAAATCTAAAAACTTTACATGTGATGAATTGAGAGCGACAATTTCTAAAAACAGATTAGACAAATACAAAAATGCATTGAATATTATCTATGCCGAATTATCAAAAACACCCAAAAATAATTAAAAATAAGATTCTAATCTCTTTTGATTTTATATCTAGAGTTTAAGACCGAATCGGGTTGGAAGTTTTGGTGACAACTCTAGTTTTGATATGACTCATTTTACATTCAATAGAATTACTATTAATCACTATTATGTTCAAAAGATACGACAGACTAATTGATACTCAAAAAAACACATAAGTTAAATAAAATTTAGAAAAATGCGTGGGAAAATATGAGATTGCATCTTATCAATTATTATCTCGATGATAATTGGTAAAAAAATAAATTAATCTATTTCTTTTTGTTATTTTCCTGCGTATTTTCTGTTATCTTTTTCAATTCAGAAAGAATCAGAACCAATATTTCCTTTTCACTTAACTTCAAAAGTTCTACTGTCTCTTCTTCGGTAAATTTAATCTCTTCATTTATTTTTGCATAAGTATTAAGATCAACCATATCACAATAGAATTTCAGTATTGATTAAAACTTTTGTATTAATAATTCAATAATTTCTTTTTCTAAATCCATGCTAAATCTTAATACAATTAGAATAAAGCCCAAAGAAAAAAATTATGGTAAGATCAAAAAATTAGAAATTTAGTACTATTTTTTGCGAATTGTGCTTTGATATCTTTTTATGAATTTCCACATATGATTGCTCTTTGAATGTCAGGTTACACCGATAACATTTCCAGATTGTCACAGTCAGCACGTCTTCCATTGGTGAATTTATCTATTATAGTTCAGTATGTTTAAAAAAAACACACAGTATAATTCTTTTAAGATAAGAAAAAACTATCTAATATCAACGGCGCGCAAATACTCGCGACAACTCTAGATCTAGTACTTATTACTGGAATGAGTGCTCCAGCATTTGTAGGTTCACTAATGGTTCAAGGATCAGATTCAGGAACTACAGTTAGCACGATTCAACGAGGATGGAACAGTAGAAAAGAAGATGCCCGAAGAGGGATAAATCAGAAAATTAAATTCGAGCACTTGAAAAAGTAGTTAAAAATTAGATCAAAATCAAAAATATCTTAAATTTTCCAATACAACATCATGCTAAATTCTAAACTCTCTTTGATTTCATAACAATATAATAATGTGATTAAGGGCGTTTCCAATGGTTTACATCCTCTAAGAAAATCTGACCATATTTTTTAGCAATTGTATATTCAGCGTCCCATGTTACCTTACCTTTCATCAATAACAGACTCACTTCATAAAAATAATTTTCCAGGGTTGGGGGGCTGATAGCTAGAAACTCTCCTCCACCATCCCCCGCACTGAATTTGTGAGCCATTCCTTTTGGAACTACCATAGTATCACCTGCAATTGCATCAACATCCTTGTTTCCAATTAGAAATTTGTAATTTCCCTTGAGTATATGAAAAATTTCAGTATTATTAGGGTGAATATGCAATGCGGGACCAACATTGGGTGGATGTACAAAGTGAATTATTGTATAAGAACCATCAGTTTCGGCAGTAGGCACTTTGACAGTCATCTTTGTTCCATGAAAATCTAGTGTTACATTTTTCATGAATTTATCGTGGACATATTAGTATTAAATCTAAAAGAATCTACCCAACTTTACCAAATATGCCACGTGAAATAAACATCTCCCACGGTGTCAATTTTCATGAATTATTCTGCAACATCAAATCTCAGACTCTTTTTACACATACAACCAGTAATGATCATGGAATTACTTTGAATTTGGAGTTTAATGCAATAATTTGTTTTATAATCTATTTTTGGTTTTATAAACTGGACTAAAATAACGCTAAATTATTTTACTATTAGTATCGAATCTTACCACATTTTCTACAGGATAATGTTCCATTGTGGGCATATTCATGGTTACAAGAATTAGGTTCTACCATCATGTATGAAATCCATAAAAAATACAATATTAAAGAAGTACAATGTAAACATTGAGTTAATATACAAAATCAATTCACAGAATAACAATATTAAAAACACCCGTGTTTTAAAATTGATAATAAATATTGAGTTTAAATAGACATGATTTTAAAAGGACAGTATGGGATTTTTCCATAACAAAAAAAATGATTGTATACAATGTGACACAAAGTTCAATAATCATGATGACTTGGTAAAGCATGTACGACATGAACATAAAAAAACGATTGTGATCTGTCAATACTGTAAAAAAGAATTCATTCATGAAAAAGATAGACTTCATCATGCCCGAGAGGAACACAAACACAAGTTAGATGAACGTTCACGAAAAGACTCGCATCCGGAAGACTATAAAACTCAAAGTAGAGTAGATGCATTTCGATCCAGATTTAGCGATAAACTCTAATACATTGTAAAAAAACAAAATGAACAGTAAATTTTGAGACATCACGATTGAATTGCAGATCTTATATTTTTGGGGTTAAAATAACAAAACATACAAAAACCGGATGACCAGTTTCTTAATGTGCAGACGAAGTTTATTTTTGTCACCGGCGGGGTTATGTCTGGACTGGGTAAAGGTGTGACCACATCATCTATTGCAAAGTTGTTACAATTAGCAGATCAAAAAGTATCTTGTATTAAAATAGATCCATATCTAAATTATGATGCCGGAACAATGAACCCCGTTGCTCATGGTGAGGTCTTTGTCACAGAAGATGGCGGTGAATGCGATATGGATATTGGCAACTATGAGCGATTTCTAAATCAAAATATTCCAAAAAGCCATAACATTACTACTGCACAAGTCTATTCAGCAGTAATTGAATCTGAAAGAAAGGGAGAGTATCTGGGAGAATGTGTACAAATTATCCCTCACATCACGGATGAAATAAAAAACAGAATTAGAAAGATTGCCGAAGATGAAAATTTGGATTTTTTGATTGTGGAATGCGGTGGCACAGTTGGAGATATTGAATCATTACCATTTTTAGAAGCTCTAAGACAGATGAGAGTTGAGGAGGGACCACAAAACGTAGTGTTTGTACATGTGACACTTGCGCCGTCATTGGATGTAGTGGGGGAGCAAAAAACAAAACCCACGCAACATAGTGCACAAGAATTAAGAAGAATTGGTATTCAACCAGATTTTTTAGCGGTTAGGTGTACGATGCCATTAGAAGAAAAAACAAAGATAAAAATTGCATTATTTACCAATGTTACTTCAAAAGACGTATTGTCTTGTCATGATGTAAAGTCCATTTTTCAAGTTCCGCAAATATTGTATGATCAGGGAATAATGGATTCATTGTTTACAAAATTTGGAAAAGTTGGAATGGTCAATGCATCAGCAAATTGGAATGAATGGAATAGAATTGTAGAGTCAATGAATAATCTTGAATACCCAAAAATAAAAATTGCGATGGTTGGAAAATATGTCACTCTTGCAGATAGTTATGTGAGTGTCAATCATGCCTTGAAACATGCAGGTGCAAAATTAGGAAAATCTATCGAGATCGATTGGATTGATTCTGAATCAATTAATGATTTTAATATTTTATCAAATTATGATGGAATTTTAGTTCCTGGTGGATTTGGAGCTAGAGGTTCCGAAGGAATTATAAAAACGGCAAATTATGCAAGAGAGAGAAACATACCATATCTTGGAATATGTTTTGGATTTCAATTAGCAGCAGTCTCATTTGGAAGAAATGTTTTGAATCTCAAGGATGCAAATTCGACTGAGATTGAACCAAATACTAAAAATCCAATTGTAGATTTACTCCCAGAACAAAAGGATGTGTTGGGCATGGGTGGATCATTAAGGCTAGGAGCAAACGATATCATGATAAAAACAAATACCATAACACACAAAATCTACAATGCAAATAAAATAAGTAAAAGACATAGACACAGATATGAGATCAACAAGCAATTCATTCCTGAATTTGAAAAACATGGGATGATATTTTCAGCTGAAAGCGACAATGGAAAACGTATGGAGGTATTAGAGATACCTGCACATAAATTCTATCTTGGAGTTCAATTTCATCCAGAATTTAATAGTAGACCGGGGTATCCTGAACAGGTATTTTATGCATTTGTGATCGCCACATCTCAGAAGTAAAAAAACTTTTTCAAAAAATAAATTGGTTATTTCAAAGGTGTAACAAAATAATGTTACAGATGATCATATTTTTAAGATAAAAAAAATGAAAAAAACATTGGCATTTTGTTTTGAATGTGGAAAGGAATATCAAAGAACAGTAAAAGGAGGTTGCTCTAATAATTGCTACGAGTTGGATCTTCAAAAAAGAGTAAAACGTGCATGTGACGAGGATACAACACATACCAAAAAAATGTCGTGAAATTCTTACAACTGAAAAATTCAATTATTCTATTTTGGTTATCTCGTAGATTTTCTGTCGCGCATCACGAATTGAAACTTTCTTTTTGACATAACCTTTTTTAAGTAAATTACTAAGTGCAAGTCTCACCGTCCTATCTGGAAGAAGAGTTTTATTCGCAAGATCTTTTTGTGTCAATGCACCCTCATATTCTAGCGTTTTGAGCAATAGTTTGGAACTAGGTGGCATACTGAGTAATTCCTCTGCAAGATGAACCTTCTTTGCAAGTGCAGATATCGCGGTAGAATCTTTTTTGAGTCTAATGATTTTTGCAGGCGGAAAAAACTGAGTACACTCAACCATGTTATTTACTTTGTATCTGTCAAGTCCATCAAGTACAACTTCACAGTGTAATCTAGCTGATATGTCACTAATTTGAATAGAACTTGTGTTTGATACAATTATTGGCCTCCTTGTAATATCTAAAGAGTTTACAGAAATTATTTCAAATACCCCTGAATTTTGAAATAACATCGGTCCTCCTGCAGACATTGAATATGCAGAAGAACCAATTGGAGTTGATACGATAATTCCATCACTGTTATCATGCCACACTTCTTCATCATTTACGCGTAATGAGTGCTCCATAAGCATTGCACTCTTGGATGAAAAAACTGCAACGTCATTCAATACAGGATATGCATTTTTCCCATCAATTTTAACAGCAATTCTTGGAACTTCCTCTATAGTATAATTTTGTTTTTTAAGAATTCTAACATAAGATGAAAACTCCTTAAGATCTACTTGTGCTAAAAATCCACTCGCCTCACCCTCACTTATTCCTAAAACAGGGAATATTGATTCAAAAGAACTATGAAAATAGTTTCTAACTCCTTTGTCTCCACCAAGCACTATGATACAATCAGCATGTTTTATTTTTGATTTTGCATTAATTAGAAATGATTCTATTTCGGCATAATCTAGAATTTTTTTTATTGTCTTTGCAGCATTATCCGTTGTCCCAGAACCATAAATTCCTATCCGCACAAAGAGATGAAACTTTCTGCATAATAAAAGGATAAAGTGCTAAATCGTCCTAAACTTTACAAGATTGTAAAAGTAAGAAGCATTACTCTCAATTGCACTTTTTTGTGGTATTTTTAGTAAACCTATCTGTTTTGAGTCAAGCGCAGCCTGGGCAGAACCGCCTGCAAAACATAAAGCCCAAAGAAAATCTTTTTCTTTTAACATAGTACAACAAAATGTTGAACAGAAAATATCACCTATTCCAGTAGAGTCGTAGACTTCTTTATTTGGTAGGTGTATGGAATAAATTTTATCTTTAACAAGTAGTGAGACTTCAGTTTTGTTGGTAAAAATTACATGCTCTACCCCTTTTTTCTGTAGTGCTATCATCATTTCATCATTGGATCCGCTAACAATTTGTTGAGACTCTTCTGGATTTACTTTGATTGCGTTTACATTTGACAAATCAAGATCAGTATTTTTTAAGAATATGTTATTTTCTGAATCGACATATCTCAAGAACCCTTGAGGATCAACTAGTGTAAAGATGGAATCCTTTTTTATTTTTTCAAATGTTTCTTGAGAAATTTCATGAAAGATTGGTGTAATCAAAGAACAGTCGGCATTTATTGTAACATATTCGATTGGCTCACATTCATTTAGTAGCCTTAGTATTCTATCTGAACCTGTAATATCTATTGCAAATCGGGTAGTAAGTTTATCCGACAGTGCATTTTCAAGATGTATTTTGTTTTGAGTCAAATACTGTACTGGAAAGTCTTTTCCAAATTTTGTGTAAAGATCAACATCAAAATTGAGTTGTCTTGCTGTTAGTCCACCATAACAAGCAGCACCTCCGATTTGTTCATAGGTTAATCCATTAAGAGTAATTGTGTCTATTGCACAATGTGAAAATAATGCTAATTTCATTAATTAAAATTTTAAATCATAGAGATTTAGTTTTTTGCATTCTTTTCAAAACATTCTTGGCAAAGTATGTTGCCCTTTAAGATTATCAAATCAACATTAGATCTAAAACAAACATGACATAACCCACGCATTATTAAATAATACAGTATTCGATCTACAATTAAAACTTGATTAAAATTTGAGTCTAGAAAGGATCACATACGTAATTTGTTATCAATTATCCGCAAGAATATAAGGAGGCAAATTCAATTGTATACATGCCACTTAAACGTGCAAGTAGAGGACGTACAAAAGGTGGTAAAGGTTCATCAGGTACAATTCAGTGTACAAACTGTGGTTGTACTGTACCAAAAGATAAAGCAAAAAAAGTTACTTCCAGACTAAATCTAGTCGAGCATACTTTGGCAAAGGAATTGCGTGCCCAGGGAGCATATATCGCATCACCCATGGTATTGAAATGGTATTGTATTTCATGTGCAATTCACTTTAAGATTTTAAAAATCAGATCAGAAGATAGTAGAAGACAGCGTGGAAAACTTCGTTAGATACTTTAAGTTTTGTATTGATAAAATTATTTGAGAGTGTAATTTTTGCCTAGCTCAGATCGTGAAACAGTGAATCATTTTTGACATCAATCATTGCTCTATTATTCCTCATTACTAGGCAATTTAGTAATACGTTCAATATAAAAAAATGTTAGTGAATTCAGATTATATTGTAAAACATACTAAAACATTTTTGAGAAATCGTGTTAACATGTAGGATTAGTCAGTTTTTTCTTTAATGTTTTTAGAAGTTACAATCATTCTTTGAATTAGCGTGATTCCTGAAATTATTACTACTATAATAACAGCATATTGCATGAATCCAATTATTCCAATAATTGCAACTACGAGTAGACGTTCGGCTCTCTCCCCAATACCAACTCCCTGCAACTTTATGTTTAACGCATCAGATTTTGCTCGGGCATAACTGACCAATAACGACAAAGTAATTGCAAGCATTACAATGTAGGGTTCGGCATATCCTCCAATTAGAATTCCTAAAAATATTGAAACTTCAGCAATCTTGTCAAACATTGAATCAAGATAAGACCCCTTTTTGGAAGTTTTCCCAGTTATCCTTGCAACTTGTCCATCCACCACATCAAAAAATCCAGAGAGGAGTAATAATATACCTCCAAGTATTACTCCAAATTCAATATTCAGTCCATAAACTATTGCAGATAAAATGGCGAATAGAAGACCAAGTCCAGTCCAAAAGTTTGGAGATAGACCGGCAGATGCAAATGTATTACCAACCTTTTCAAGTATAGGTTGGAGCATATTCCTTAGATTGTTTAACATGAATTCTCCCAACACTACTTTCTAATAAAGTATAAATTCAATGTAAAGAAAATATGAGGGTATTATTCAGAGTTCTACAATTTAATCCATCTGTAAAATTTGATTAGAAATAATTTCATACTTGAAAAGACAGTT
>Ga0315290_10002211_pt1 | contig 13680 bp, 7 predicted proteins | sample YL17G12_0_MG_FD_203627 | JGI IMG/M metagenome (GOLD analysis project Ga0315290, IMG submission 203627) | Sediment microbial communities from Yellowstone Lake, YNP, Wyoming, USA - YL17G12_0 | ecosystem: Environmental > Aquatic > Freshwater > Lake > Sediment | place: USA: Wyoming | collected... | reverse complement strand
ACTCACTCTCCTCGCCCCCCCCCCCCCCCCCCCAGGGCGGGCGAACGCCCGCCATGCTAGGCGTTCTTGGGGTTCGGAGCAATGGGAAGGCTCAGGTCAAGCCGGCGAGGAGCTCTCCCAGCATCGCGACCAGCGCGGCGGGATCGGGCAGACGGTGGGGGGCGGCGTCGGGGGCTTGGGGGCCGATGCCCAGCGCGATCCCGCCCAGCGCGGCCACCGTCTCCAGCGCGTCGGCGTCGTTGGCCTCGTCGCCGGCGTACAAGACGCAGAGGTCGTCGCCGGACAGCGAGTCGAGTATCCGTTGCACGGCGGTCCCCTTGTTCCAGCCCAGCTCGGGGACAATCTCGACCGCCATGGGGCCGTCGGTGAGCCGAAAGGGATGGGCCAGCGCGGCGACGGCCCGGTCGACTTCGGCCCGAAGCGGGCCGGCCCGCTCCGCCGGCACGTCGCGGTGGTGGACGGTCAGTCCGAGCCCCTTATCTTCCAGCCACGCCCCGGGAAAGGCGGCCGGCAGGCCGTCGAGCTGCCCGGCCAGGTCCGCGATCCAGTGTCGGGCCCGTTCGGCCTGCGGATGGGCCAGCCGCGTCCCGTACAGGTGCAGCTCCAGCCCCGCCGTGCCGGCAAGGCAGACCTCGGCCAGCGAGACCATCTCGGCCAGCTCGTCGAGCATCCGGCCGCTGAGGATGCCCACGAGCACGCGGGGCTGCCCGGCGAGCCGGCCGAGCAGCTCGCGCGTGGCCGGGTCGAGCCGGGCCAGCGCCGGGTGGGCCACGATGGGCACCAGCGTCCCATCGTAGTCGAACAACAGCACCAACTGCCCGCCCCGCCGGTGCGTCCGCACCAGCCGGGCCAGCAGCGCGTCTGCCGGCGCCGTCATGCCTTCTCTCCCGCGACCTGCCGCGCCTCGACGTGCCGGCTCGCCTCCGAAAGCAGCATTCCAGCCCAGCGGTAAATGTTATTGTCTTCCACCTGGCTCCGCATGCGGCGCATCCGCTGCTCCTGCTCTTCCGCGGGCATGGTCAGGGCCGCGTAGAGCGCCTCGGCGAACTCGTCGATCGCGTAGGGGTTGATCTGGAGGGCATCGCTCAGCTCCCGGGCGGCGCCGGTGAACTGCGAGAGCACGAGCACGCCCTGGAAATCGTCCCTTGCGGCGACGAACTCCTTGGCCACCAGGTTCATGCCGTCGTGGAGCGAGCTGACCACGCAGGCGGCCGCCATCCGGTAGAGGGTGAAAACCTGCCAGGGGGCGTAGTGCTCGTTGATGAACACGATCGGCCGCCAGGAGCCCTGGCCGTGACGCCAGTTGATCTGCTCGACCAGCCGGTCGAGCTCGTCGTTGAGCTGCCGGTAGGCGGGGATGTGCACCCGGCTGGGGGCCCCGACCTGCACGAGGCTGAAGGTCCCCTTCAGCTCCGGGCGGAGCGTCAGGAGCCGGTCGACGGCGGCCAGCCGCTCGGGGATCCCCTTGGTGTAGTCCGCGCGGTCGACGCCCACCAGGAGCCGCTCCCCGCGAAGCCGCAGGCTGCGGCGGATGCGGCGCTCCGCCTCCTTGAGGTCCGCCGGAAGCGTGGCCAGGACCAGCTCCGGATCGATGCTGATCGGATGCGGGCGGACGAAGGTCGTGCGCCCGCCGCGGGTGATGCAGAACTGCTCCATGTCGACCTTGGCCTCCATGCTGCGGTCGACCGTCTCCAGGAAGTTGTTGCAGTGGTACTGGATGTGGAACGCCAAGAGATCGTTGCCCAGCAGGCCGTCGAGGATCTCCTCCTGCCAGGGGCACACCCGGAACGCCTCCCGGTTGGGCCAGGGGATGTGCCAGAACTGGACCACGACCAGGTCGTCGCGGGCGTTCTTGAGCATCCGCGGCAGCAGGGCGAAGTGGTAGTCCTGCACAAAAACCAGGGCCGGCTCCGTGCCGATCTCCTCGAGCACGGCCTCGGCGAACTTGCGGTTGACGTTCTGGTACTGCTCCCAATCGGACGAATCGAAGCGCGGCCGGGTGTACGCGATGTGGCACAGCGGCCACAGGGCGTCGTTCGAAAAGCCGTAGTAGTAGCCCTGCTCCTCCGCCTTGCTCAGCCAGACGCGGCGGAGCGTGTAGAACGGGGTCTCGGGGGGCACCGCGACGTGGTCGTGCTCGTCGACCACGGCCCGGTCGGCGCTGCCGCCCCCGTGGGCCACCCAAACACCGCCGCACGCCCGCATCACCGGGTCCAACGCCGTGGTCAGGCCGCTGGCCGGGCGCATGCAGTGGATCTCCTCGCCGTCGTAGACGTGGATGAACGGCTCCCGGTTGGCCACCACGATGAGCTTCGCGCCGCCCAGCCGCTCGCGAACCGTGCTCTCCAACCGTTGCTTATCCCAAGCCATGGTGAACTCCTTTCGTCACGTCATGGGCCGGCTGCCGATCACACGACCAGCACGCCGTCGCCGCAGTGGTCCATGCAAAGGAGCATCACGAGGTAGTCGCGGAGTTGTCGAGTGAAAAGGAAATGCTCGCGGACGAATTCGTGTCCCACCCGGCCCATGCGCTGCCGCTTCTCGGCGTAGCGGAGCAGGTAGCGGATGCGGTAGGCCGCGCCGGCGGGCGAATGAACCAGAAAACCCGTATGATAGTTGTGCACCTGGAGGGTTATTCCCCCGCAAGCCCCGCCGATCACCGGCTTGCCCTTCCACAGGGCCTCGGTCACCGTCAGCCCGAACCCCTCCCGCAGCGACTTCTGGAGCACCACGATCGCCGAGCGCTGCAAGGCGTTGATCGTGCGGTGGGCGTCGGGCGGGAGCGAAAGGACCTTGAGGTCCTTGTCGTCCCCCGCGTAGCCGGTCACCTCCCGGAGCACTTCCTCCCCCTCGGGATCGTCGTCGGCCGTCCCGCCGGCCAGCGCCAACTGCATCTCCGGATGGTACGGCTTCAAGAGATGATACGCCTTGATCACCCCGATCGGGTCCTTGAAGCGGTCGAACCGCGAAACCTGCAACAACAGCGGCCGCTGCGGATCGATCCCCAGCCGCGTGAGCGTCTCCAGCCGCTCCGCCTCGGGGATCGGGCAGTTCTTGTCGCTCAACGGGTCGATCGACGGCGGAATGAGGAACATCGGGCACGCCAGCGGCCGGGTGAACGCCGCCAGCGAGAAAATCGTCGCCTGGTACCGGGCGATCGCCCGCTCCAGGTACTTCCACAGCGTGCGGTCCGGACGCGACGCGTCGACGTGACACCGCCATATCCATCGCCCCACCTGGCCCGCCGGCGTGAACTGAGGCAGGCAGATCGGCTGCGGGTCGTGGACGAAGACCACGTCGGCCTCGAGGTTCAATCGCCCGGCGTTTTCCCGGTTGACTTCGTAGTGCAGGTCGAAATCGCTCTTCTTGAGCGTCACCGGCAGGCCCTGGAGCCCGTTGTGGAACGACTTAGTCACCCGGTAGAACTCGGCCGGGCCGCTGATCACCTCCCAGTGGGCGTCCAGCCCCAGCTCGTTCAGCAGCGGGATCATCCAGCGGAGGATCTCGGCCACGCCGCCGCCGATCCGGGTCGAATTGACGTGGACGATCCGCTTGCCGCCGAGCCGGTCGGCCAGGCGCCGCAGACGCTCCACCTCCTGGTGGCCCACAACCTCTTCGTAGCGGTCCAGGAGCTTCATGGTGTCACCTTGGCGGCCGCCGCCGACGTGACCAGGTTCTGCCGGAAGATGTCGATCAGCTCCTGGCGGAGCTGGCTCAAGTTGAGAAAGTAGAAATCGACCGCCCGGAGTTTCTCCACAAGGACCTCGTACTCGCCGAGCTGCTCCAGCCAGGCCGAAAAGTCGTCCGAGTGCCCCGCCGTCCGCCGCCGCGCCTCGTGTACGTGAAAAAACAGCGACCGCAGCGGGAGCCGCTCGATGGCCTCGGCCAGCGCGGCGGGCGTGCGGATGTGCTCGCCCGTGTCGTAGGCGATCAAGAGCGATTCGACCAGGTGCAGCTCCAGCCCGGACCGGCACCACGGCACCCGCTCCAGCCCCCACAGCCGCTCCTCAATCAGGTTCACCAGCGTCGCCCGCACCCCGGCGATCGACGGATGCTTGTACGGGTCGACCAGGCCGATCTGCTCGCCGAGCACGTGGTCGCCCAGTCCATCCCAGCACCACCGGGCCAGGTCGTTCGGAAACTCATACAGCTCGAAGTGGTCCTCCAGCGCGCAGCGCATCATGTGGTGCTCGAGCACCGAATCCGGCACGCTCCGCACCGCTTCGAGCAGCTCGCGCAGATTGCAGCACGCGCGGCCGGTCGCCCGACGCGCCAGGCTGCAATCCAACAGACGAAACGGCTCCACCTCGTTCATCGCGCCTCCGTTCATCGCACCTCCCGCGATGCCCCTGGGTGTATTATTCCGGCGGGACGCCGCGCCGTCAAGGCCCCGGAGAGCCTTCGTCGCATCGTAGATCGTCGTAGGGTGGGACGAAGTCCCACCGGGACTTCCGCCTGCGTCTCGATAGCCTGCGGCTCGTTGGATGGTGGGACTTCGTCCCACCCTACGGCTCTCGCCTCCGTGTTTCTCCTGCTCCTCCGCGATTCGCCCGAGCGACTAATGTGATTCCACTAACTCCACCCGCGGCCTTTGCCGAAGCTGGCCGGGCTGGCGGGCCCATCGTTGTCTGGCCACCGCGAGCCGGCATTATTGACTAGAATACCTGTCAGAAATCGCGCTGCGGGTAAGGTGTTTCAGCCAGATCGAGGCGAGATCCCCCGCGCCAGAGGGTCTTGCGGAGCGATGGAGGGGGAAGCATAATCGGCATGGCTTTCATGGCGGAGGGCGACGGCGCAGCGGCGGGCTGCCGGTCTGAACGACAGCGAGGGAGAGGGCAACCATGGCTTCGGCCCACGGGTCCGATTCATCGAAGCGCAAGCACCTGCGTCACCCCGACAAGGTGACGTACATCCTCGGCGCCGGCTTCTCTCGCCCGGCGGGGTTTCCGCTCTTGCGGGACTTCCTTCAACAGTCGCTACGGATTCTCAAGGAGCAGCCAGGGGCAAAGGACAAGGGATGGGGGGAGTTGGACCGTGAGGCGGCTGAGGGGTTCCTAGGACTTATGGACAAGTACGCGCCCATCGCGGCCCGCGTCGGCATCGACCTGAACAACCTGGAGGACCTCTTCTGTCTGGTGGACCTGCCGGACGAAGAACCGAGGGACCCTGGCGGTTTGTCACGCGACGGGGAGCGGTCCATTCTTAACAACATGATCGTAAGGACGCTGGCTCGGGCGCAGCGGAAGCACGACAGCTCACCGCATGAGGGGAGCGAAAAGCATCCGTGTCTGGCGTTGCATCGAAGGTACTTGTACACAGACTATGGCGCCGAGGTTCATCTGGAGTGCCCATCGCGTGGCTCCTCCTTCGGCGTGTGCCTGTACGAGGCGTTCGTTTCCTACCTGCTTCACTCGCAAAGGCTCAGGCAGCCCGAGAGTGCGAAGCCGGTGTACGACCTGGACGCCGTGATCACTCTGAACTACGACCTGATCCTTGAGAGGGCGATCGTGCACTTCGAGGGCGCTCAGTACTATTACGGTGAGGTATTCGGTGACGAGAACCCGGCCCCAGAGGGGACACCCGAAGAGAAGTCGCTTCGCGCACGCTGGCGCAGGCTGGGTAAGAACCAAGACAAATACACCAAGATGATCCCGATCGTGAAGCTTCATGGTTCGATCAACTGGTATCGCGAGGAGGATACAGAAGGCGGAGCCTCTGGGGCCATGGAGGTCCCGAAGATCGCGGAAACGTGCGACCCTTGCACCAAGCGCGTCAACGCGGCCCGCGTCCCGCTGGTCGCACCGACGTGGCGTAAGGAGGTGTCGGAGGAGACGAAGACGGTATTCACAACGCTGATGAAGGACGCGATCGCGCACCTTCGGCATGCGTCGAAAATCGTGATCATCGGCTATTCGATGCCCGCCACCGACAAATACTTCCGCTACGTCTTGGCGAAGGGGCTCGAGACTCACGAGTTTCCCGAGATCGAGATATGGAACGTCGAGAGCAGGGCTGCGATGAAGAGTCGGATCGAGGACATGTTCGGATCGCATGCCATGAGCCACCGGCCGATCCGATACCGTCGTGGGGGTCTTGACGCTTTCCTGGCTGCGCACTCCAGAGATCGGCTGTCACGGCGCCTCGTGCCGCCGATCCGCAAACGCCTGACGGGGCGGGATGAGAAGCGCCACCAGCACCATGGACGCGACGCCAATCGCCCGTGATCGAGAACCAAAGAGGTCTTTCCATGGCCAAAAGACGTGAATCCAGGCCGGCGCAGGGACTAGTCAACCTCGCAACGGGCATCGGCACGCTGGACAAGCTCCTTAAGGAAGGCATTCAGTTCCATCGCGAGTCCGGCTTGTTCGGCGTAATCTTCGGGGCGGCGGCAGCCGGTAAATCGATCTTCGGCTTGCAGTTGTGTTGCCGGTTCGTCCTGGAGGGGGCGCTGGATCCGAAGAAAACTCAGAACCGCCATGCCGTGTACATCTCGCAGGATCCCCCGGAACTTGTCCGTGCGAAAATCGAGGACAAGGAGCGGTTCCACTACTTCCTGTCCCACGGGGAAAAGTACACGCGGGTCCAACGGGGATTCCTCTCCGAGGGCGAGAAGGAGCGGGACCCGTTGCGTCCCTTCAGCATCGTCGAGTACCCGCAGGGCAGCCGAATCAACACCCCTCAGCGCAGTGAAGAGAAAACCCCTCAGAGGAACCGAAGCCATGATGGAGACGTGGAAGACCCGGTGACCAAGCTGAAGGACGAGTGCCCGCGAGTCCACCTCTTCGGGATTGGACAGGAGGAGACCGCCCAGCGGCAACGTCTGGAGAACCTCTTCCACATCCTCGCCGCACCGATGGCATCCTTGAAGAAGGAGGATCCGCACTCGGTTCACGAGCGTCTGCTGGTTTGCGTCGACAACGTCGACGCGATCAGCGACGTGGCGTTGCTGGGCGCGTTCATGCCTGGCGCTCTGCCTCACGGAGTCGCTTCTCGTACCGATTCCCACCGGCATGCGCGGGCGGCGGAACCCGGCCACAACCATTCGGACTACCACCGGCTGCGAGACAGCGATCCCAACTTCTTCAGGCGGCTTCGCGACTATTGTGCACAGCGCCGCTTGAACACCTTCCTGATCTTCGAGGAGACGGGACTGGCCGGGCGCACGGCCGAGGAGTCGGACATCTCGACCACGCCCCAGGCCTACGCGGCCGACATCGTCATCCGGCTGGGGACCCAGACGCACGCGATGGGCTTCCGCGACCGGTTCATCGAGATCGTCAAGGCGAAGAACCAGTTCTATCACCGCGGCAAACACCATTGCACGATTTCCAGCCGCAAGCATCAGCCCCACACCAAGGAGGCCGGGCTGGTCATCTATCCCTCCGTGGCCACGCAGCTCACGTGGCTCGACGAGAAACGCCGGGAGATCGACCGGGACAGGAAGAAAGAGGGCAAGACGAACAGGGGAAGTGGAGAGGAGGCACCGCCTCTCCCTTCCGAGTATACGTTGGGGATCGAGTCGCTGGACGCCAAGATCAGCAAGGCACTGAAGGACCACGGCGAGCGGAAGCCGGACCCAACGGCAAAGAAGGGACGCGTGGCAGGCCGGGGGGCCTATATCACGCCGGGCAGTTGCAGCGTGCTGGTCTCCGACTTGGACATTAAGGCCACACAAATCGCGCTCCACTTCGCCAACACCCGCCGTTCTTACTCCCCTCCGCGGAGCACGGATGGCCGCAAACCGCGCTGCCCGTCGCTGTTCATCTCCCTGCTGCACGACGAGGAGAAGGTAAAGGGGGTCGCCCGCCGGTTCCGCGATCTCGAGCGCATGTTCAGGCCGCAGTGGTGCACGCTGTGCTACCTGCCGCCGGAACACATCAGCGAAGGCAAGCTGCTCCACGACATCAACGAGCTGATCACCCAGGTTCGGCAAACGGAGGATTGGAGGCAGCCGGCGGTGGTCGTGGTAGACAACATCTTCCAGCTTTGCTCGAAGTTTCCCTTGGTGGGCTCGGCGGAACGCTTCCTGACTTCTCTGATCGAGTTGTTCCGGGCGCGGAATGTAACGTCCTTGATCGTCGACACCGTCGAGGCGGGCGAGGCCCGCAATCCAATCGAGGCCTCGGTGGTGGCCGGGCTCGCCGACAATGTCTTCCTGCTCCGGCACGTCGAGTTCCAGTCGCGATCGCACCACGTGTTCACCGCGCTGAAACTCGTCGGCAAGCCTACGCCCGAGCGATTGTGGGACTTGGAAGAGAAGACGGAGAAAGGGAAATCAGTCCTCGAAGCGGCCGACACCTTCGCACTCTACAAGAACGTCCTTTCCGGCCGGCCCGAGCCGGTCACGGTCAGCTTGACCCTCTATATGGACCAGGAGGGCTCTCCGTTCCACCGGTACCTCGAGGGCCAGGTCCGCGCCCTCAAAGAGGCATTCGGACCGAGCATCGAGGCGAACCTGTACGGTGCGGACGAGTACGCCCGGGTGCAGAGCATCCTTACCACCGCGCCAACGCAGCATCGAAGCGATTGCCACGTCGTGGCCCTGGACGAGTTCTGGCTGGAGAGACTCATCAACGATGGAGCGCTCGAGGACATCGGAAGCCTGATGAGAGAGCGCAAGGACGAGAAGGAGTACGCTCGCGCCATGTACGTGAGCGCGGCCCACGACATGGTGATGTACAACATGGCCCGCCGCAGTGAACGAGAGAACCAGGAGTTTGACGCGGCCTCCTGGTACGCGGTCCCAGCCAGGAACAACTGCGGCGTGCTCTGCTGCGATCCGCTGCTGGTCCGGGAGGTGGTTCCGGATAAGGATACGAAACTGAAGAAGGCCGTTGAGAATTGGCTTGATCGCAAGGCGGACGCCAAGTTCGGGTGGAAGGAGCTGATGCGGTTGAAGGAGCCCTTCAACGAGAAACGCAAGCGGCATCCGGAGCGCTACCCGGCGACCTTCTTCAGTTTCTGCACTGATCAGATGGAGTCGTGTGTCAGCTTCTTGCTGGAGCTCGCCCTCAGTTATGCGGCGGAGGATGCCATGGTGAAGAAAGGTAAGCTCCGCTTCGAGGATGGCTCCGCAGTGGATCCCGATAAGCCCTGGGCGAGGCACTTCTTCGACGCGGCCATTGCGACCCTTTTCACCCTGCTCGACTACCCCGACATCGCGAGGATCGCGGCCGGCATGTTCCGCTTGCCGGACCAGGAGCCCCCCTCGTTGTTCACCAGGCAATGGATCAGCACCTTGGGATGCCTCCGGGCCGTGGGGGAGAAGTCGCCGGGAGGGGACTACTTTCTCAGGTTGGAACCCTTCGAGCTGCCGGTGGGGCCGGACCGAAAGGATCCGACCCCCGTGTCGGGAACCTGGTACGTGGGCGTGCTCAAGGGAAGTGTCGCCGTGGAAGCAGGGGCCAGGATCGTCGGCCACTTCACTTCCGTCGCCGATGACCTCTTCAAGCTGAATAACTACATCGGGCTCCCCGTAAGGAGCACCTTCTACGAATCCAACAGCCCGATCCCCTTTGTCCTGCCTTACCGAAAGAAGTTCGTCGAGATCGCCAAGGTCCACAAGGAAGTCGTCAAGAGTTTCAAACAGAATGACCGGTACGACGAGAGGGTCCTTAGAAGCGAATACCCCTTCTATCGAATGCTGATCAGAGACTACTCCCGCGTCGCGCCGATTCTCTGGCGACTCATGGTTCGCGTCGCGAAGGAAATCGTTGGCGGGCCTCACCTCAAGGAATGGAGGCCGGGCGAGGTCGTCGATCGAAGAATCGTAAAGGCTCGCAAAGCCGCAAAGGGGGAGTACGAGAGCCTCTGGAAGAAGTCGACGTAACCCCTCGCCAGCCGATGCCTCCGGCGCACGCCCGGCGCGTCCGGCCGCCACGGGGCAAGCGCCGATCCAACAGGCGAAAAGGTCCCCTTCGCTCATGGTCCTTCTCCGTCGGCCCCCTCCTAGGGAGGCGCTGTAACGGTCCAGGATTGGCCGTTTGGCAAACAGGCCACGTGCGATCCCCCCATCGCGGCTCGTCGAGTCGGCGCGGACTTGGTCTTTATCCCGCACCGCGCGGGCGACTACAATCTAGTGAGGGCGCCCGGCATTGAGGGCGTCCGGCAATCCGATGTGCTGCTGCTTCGCAGGAGCCGTGCCCTCTTGCCACGTGGGCACTGCTTGCCTGCCGGCAGCGCCGTGGCACACCTCGATCGGGAAAGGCACTGGTCCGATGTCCGTGCGACTCGCGTTGGCTTGGATGATGCGTTGGGGGCAAGTCGCCGGGGCTGCGGTTCTGCTGGCGGCGGTTCTGCTGGCGGCGGCCCCGCTCTCGGCGGCAAGGGGCGCGGCGATTACCGCCTCGTCGGTCCACTCCGACGACTACCCGCCGCAGTACGCCGCCGACGGCGACGGCCAGACCCGCTGGGCCAGCGCCGCGTTTGCCGGCAGGCCGCAGTGGCTCCAGATCGACTTCGGCAAGCCGGTGTCCATTGGGGGCGTGGTCATCCAGTGGGAGCGGGCCCATGCCATCGAGTACCAGCTCCAGGTCTCCGCCGACGGCCGCCAGTGGCAGACGCTCCACGAGGAGCGTAGCGGCAAGGGGGGCACCGACGTGCCGGCCAACCTCTCGGGCACGGGCAGGTTCTTTCGCATCCTCTGCCTGAAGCCGTCCGAGTTCGGCATCGTCTCGATCTGGGAGGTCCGCTTCTCGGGCGAGGCCGACCGGGTGCTGGCCGCGGACCGGCGTGCGCAGCAGCTCCAGTCGGGCCGGCGGCTGCGCGAGGCCCTCCTCCAGCACGGCGTCCGGGAGATCGTCGTCGCCTTGCGCCAGCCCGGCAAGGACGGGCACTGGTACGCCAACTTCAGCTACTACTCCGACGACGAGACCCGGCTCACCTACGGCAACGGCGGCAAGCTCTGCCGGGTCAACGTCGCGTCGGGCGAGGTGAGAACGCTCCTGGCCGACCGCGAGGGGGCCGTGCGCGATCCCGTCGTGCACTACGACGCCCAAAGAATCCTCTTCTCCTACCGCAAGGGCGGCACGCCGTACTATCACCTTTACGAAATCGACGTCGACGGGAGCAGGCTGCGCCAGTTGACCGACGGGCCGTACGACGACATCGAGCCCTGCTACTTGCCCGACGGAAGGATCGTCTTCGTCTCCAGCCGGTGCAAGCGCTGGGTCAACTGCTGGCTGACCAAGGTGGCGGTGATGTACCGCTGCGAGGCGGACGGGACGAACGTCCATCCCATCTCGGCCAACCCCGAGCACGAGAACACGCCGTGGCCCTTGCCCGACGGGCGACTGCTGTACCAGCGGTGGGAGTACGTCGACCGGTCGCAGGTCGACTACCACCACCTGTGGACGACCCACCCGGACGGCACCGGCCAGATGGTCTACTTCGGCAACATGTTCCCCGGCACGGTGATGATCGACGCGAAGCCGATCCCCGGCGGCAACAAGGTGGTGGCGATCTTTTCGCCGGGCCACGGCCAGCGGGAGCACGACGGGGTGATCACGGTGGTCGATCCGCGCAAGGGCCCGGACGACCGGACCCTCGCCCGAAGCGTCACCCGGGAGGCCCACTTTCGCGACCCCTGGGCGCTGAGCGAGGACCTGTTCCTGGCGGCCCAGGGCAAGCGGGTCGTGCTGGTGGACGGGCGGGGGCAGACCGGGGAGGTCTATCGCGTGAGTCCGGAGGAGGAGCAGGCCGGGCTGGAGTGCCACGAGCCCCGGCCGCTCATGTCCCGGGCCCGGGAGCAGGTCATCCCCGACCGGGCCAACCCCACCCAGCAGACCGGCCGGCTGGTGCTGGTCGACGTCTACCGGGGACGCAACATGGAAGGCGTCCGGCGGGGGGAGATCAAGAAGCTCTTGGTGCTGGAGACGCTCCCCAAGCCGATCAACTTCACCGGCGGCATGGACCCGCTGACCTACGGGGGCTCGTTCTCCCTGGAGCGGGTGCTGGGCACCGTGCCCGTCGAGCCGGACGGGTCGGCGTCGATGGAGCTGCCGGCCCTGCGGGCGCTGTTCTTCGTGGCGCTGGACGCCAACGACCTGGCGGTGAAGCGGATGCAGAGCTTCATGACGCTCCAGCCCGGCGAGGTGACCAGTTGCGTGGGCTGCCACGAGCAGCGCACGCAAACGGCGTTGCCCCGCCGGGACCTCGCCGCTTTGGCCCGGCGGCCGAGCCAGATCGACTCCATCGCCGATTGCCCCGACGTGTTCGATTTCCCCCGCGACGTCCAGCCGATCCTCGACCGGCGGTGCGTCGACTGCCACGATTACGCGAAGGGCAAGGCCGGCGGCCCGTACGCCGGCAAGATCGTGCTGGCCGGGGACCGCGGGCCGATGTTCTCGCACGCCTATTTCACGATGACCGTGCGCCGCCTCTTCTCCGACAACCGCAACGAGCCCCGCAGCAATCTGCCCCCGCGGGCCCTCGGCTCCTCGGCGAGCCGCATCCTGCGCATGCTCGACGGCTCGCACTACGACGTCCGGGCCACCGACCACGAGAAGAGGATGCTGCGGCTTTGGATCGAGGTCGGGGCGCCCTATCCCGGCACGTACGCCGCGCTGGGCTGCGGGGCCGTGGGCGGCTACGTCCAGAACGAGCAGGTCAACACCGACGAGCGCTGGCCCACCACGCGGGCCGGGGCGGAAGTCATCCAGCGCCGCTGCGCCGCCTGCCACCAGGGCGACCAGGTGCTGCCCAAGTCGCTTTCCGACGAGCGGGACGTGTCCTTCTGGCGGTTCGCCATCGACGATCCCCGCTTGAAGCTCAGCCGGCACATCGTGTTCAACCTCACGCGGCCCGAGAAATCGCTCCTGCTCCTGGCGCCGCTGGCCGCCCCGGCCGGGGGACTCGGCCTGTGCCGCGACCCGAAGGGCAACCCCAACTCTGTGCTGGCCGGCACGAGCGATCCGGACTACGCCACGCTGTTGGCCATGGTCGCGGCGGGCGCCCGGAACCTCGATTCCATCAAGCGGTTCGACATGCCCGGCTTCCGTCCCCGCCCGGAGTACCTGCGGGAGATGCGGCACTACGGCGTGCTGCCGGCCAATCACCCGGCCGACGCGCCGGTGGACTTCTACGACCTGGATCGGCGCTATTGGCAGTCGCTGTGGCACCGCGCGGGCGCCGGCGGCGGCGGGATCGCGAACTGACCCGGCCGGTGAGAAATGCGGAACATTCAATCCCGAAAACGATAATGGCAGTCGATCTCAACCGAGCAGCCCTTTGATCCTGGTCGGAAGGCGTCGGTCTGACGATTCTTCAGTTCACTGATTTCCGAGCCGACAAGGTCGATCCGACGTCCTGCAAACTGGGTGCTCGCCGTCAAGGATCGCTTCAACAATTCTGGGGAGAGTTTTGAGCTCCCGATGCGAATGACAAGTTGCGCTCTTGGAGCGAGCACCTGGCCCAGAGATCGCCACATGTCGGCGATGAAGCGCCAGTAGTTGTCCGGAAACGAGTGTCGATCGTCTCTGGAAAGGCGGCCGATGGTGGGACGCGGCGGGCCGCCCAAGAACCAGAGCCTGAGCCATTGGTCTTCCTCGAAGTTTGGTAAGCAGTCACCAGGATGGCGAATTGGTGTAGGTGATTTTGGGAGTTGTGCTTATGCTGTTCAGGCATGGGGACACAGGAACGACGCTGTCCGAACTGCGAACGGCTGGAGGCCGAGGTGGCCCG